>Ga0190307_1000097_pt1 | contig 28403 bp, 27 predicted proteins | sample 48700745_MG_FD_161653 | JGI IMG/M metagenome (GOLD analysis project Ga0190307, IMG submission 161653) | Hydrothermal vent sediment bacterial communities from Southern Trench, Guaymas Basin, Mexico - 4870-07-4-5_MG | ecosystem: Environmental > Aquatic > Marine > Hydrothermal vents > Sediment ... | reverse complement strand
TCAATACCTACAACAGCAACGACATCTTCAAGACCGCTCATAACTGCTTTTACTCCCTCTTGAACGGCAGCTCCTCCGGAAGCACATGCAGCTTCAACTTTAACCGCTGGAATAGTTCCAAGACCAGCCCAGTCCGCTATTAATGCACCAAGGTTTTCCTGCTCAACAAATGAACCTGAGGCCATGTTTCCAACATAGAGTGAATCTACTTTATCAACGCCTGCATCCTCCATAGCATTGAGCAGTGCTTCAACCGCTAAGTCTCTAAGGGCAAGCCTCCAGTGTTCTCCAACCGGAGTTAGCCCCACACCAATAATTACTGGCTTCCTCATTTTAACCACCTCACAAGATGTACTTACCTCTGTGCTTTGCATAGAGGGCATAATCGATGTACTTCTTTCTGTTTACGTAATCCATGGTCTTTGGTGCTAAGTCCCTCTTTTCCTCAATTGCATCCTGCACAACCAAGCTAAAGGCGTCACTTCCGGCTCCACTTCCAAAGCTTACCCAAAGAATTCTATCTCCCGGCTTTGCTATGTCTAAAACCGCTGAAATGCCCACGAGGGTTGCACCGCTGTATGTGTTTCCTATTATTCCACTTAACAATCCTGGGAGGACTTTCTCCTTGGGGATTCCCAATATCTTTGCGACAGTTAACGGAAACTTAACGTTTGGCTGGTGGAAAACGGCGTAGTCAAAGTCAGTTGGTGAATATCCTAATTCCTCCATCAATCCCTTTGCGGCGCTTATTATTTGGTGGAAATAAGCGGGCTCTCCAGTAAACCTATTTCCATGCCTTGGATAATGCTCGTGTTGCCTTCTCCAGAAATCTGGAGTATCGGTTACATAGGAATAGCTCCCTTCAAAATAAGCAACAGTTTCCGAGCTCTTCTCTCCAATAATATAAGCGGCTCCTCCAGCTGATGCGGTAAATTCTAAGTGGTCTCCAGGCCTTCCCTGGGAAGTATCGGCACCAATTGCCATGGCATACTTCGCCATTTCACTTCCCACAAATCCAATTGCGGCCTGAAGAGCTTCGGTTCCGGCTTTACATGCAAATTCAAAATCGGCCGCATCTAAATCGGGGGTTGCTCCAATTGCCTCTGCAATCACAGTTGCGGAAGGCTTAACAGCATAGGGTTTAGATTCGGTTCCAAACCACAATGCCCTAATTTCTCTCGGATCTATTTGAGCTCTTTTGAGGGCGTTTCTTGCGGCTTCAATTCCTATAGTTATAGCATCTTCATCTAAATTGTTTACGGACTTCTCCTGTATGGGGAAACTGTTTACCCCCCATACTCTTCCAATTTCTTCGTTTTTAATTCTGTACATGGGCACATAGGCACCATAACCAACAATTCCGACATCCTTTATTGGCTTTAGCACTCTTTTCATTGGGCATCACCTTTTTAAGGGATTAGCTTAAATATGTTCTCTCGAAGGTTAAGGGTGTACATTATAAAAGTCTTTCGGTAAATGTGTAACGTTTTTTCGACAATTGGCGATAAGACCATGTCACGGAGTAGGTTTAAAAGCTCAACTCTTTTATACTTCTTCAACAAAGAATGAAAAAGGTGATGCTCATGAAAGCATACATAAGCGAAAATGTGCAGGGGATCTATGCCTTTGATGAAGAAGGCAAACTCATAGGAAAAAGAATTTTCACGGAGAGGCCAGAGGCTGTGCTGGACAAGCTCCTGAAGGGAGAAGTTATAGAGGATCTTGCTACTCTCCTAGAAGAATTGAAAGATAAGGGATACTCAAGTTTTGTGTTTGAACACCCAGAGCTGAGCAGAAATGTAAGGGAACTTGGCTTTGAAGCTGAATTTGACTTCCCCAACTTGGCCGGAGAAAGAGTTAGGGAAAACCCAGAGAAGTTTTTGGGAAAAGAATGGTTCGAAAGATACTTCACAGTAGGAGTGGCTTTAACTAGACTCAGAATACAGGAGCAGAGCGGTGCAAGAGATAAGATGATAATTCAAGCAATAGAAGCTCTGGATGATATTGATAAGGTCATAAACCTCCTCGTTTCTAGGCTCAGGGAATGGTATTCACTCCACTTCCCAGAGCTCGACGAACTTTTGGCCAAACATCCACAGTATGTGAGCTTTGTTAAGAGCATTGGACACAGAGAGAACATTACAAAAGAGAACTTGGAATCTCTCGGATTGAGAGAAAACAAGATAACAAAAATCCTCGAAGCAAAGGAGAAAACAATGGGGGCATGGATGGATGAAAAGGACATTAGAGTTATCCAGAACCTGGCAAAGGAGATTGACGACCTTTATAAGCTGAGAAGCGAAATCGAGGACTACATTGATAGAGCAATGGACGACGTTGCTCCAAACTTAAAAGGCTTAGTAGGAGCAAAGCTCGCCGCTAGGCTGATTAGCCTCGCTGGAGGGTTAAAAGAGTTGGCAATGATGCCGGCATCAACAATTCAAGTTCTCGGTGCAGAGAAAGCCCTCTTCAGACACTTAAGGAGTGGTGCAAAGCCACCAAAGCACGGTGTTATCTACCAGTATCCAGCTATCAACAAGTCTCCATGGTGGCAAAGGGGCAAAATTGCGAGAGCTTTGGCTGGAAAACTTGCAATAGCTACTAGAGTTGACTACTTCTCGGGTGAATACATAGCAGAGGAACTTAAGAAGGAGATTGAAGCAAGAATTAAAGAAATTAAAGAGAAGTATCCAAACCCGCCAAAGCGCAAAGAAAAGCCCAAGAAGGAGAAGAAGAGGTTTAAAAAGAAAGAAAAGAGGAAGAGGTTTAAAGGCAAGAAGAAAAAGAAAGAAAAAGAGAAAAGCAGGAGGAGGTGATGTGAATGAACGTTAAAAAGCACGAATTCCCTGGCGTTTACATCGTCATCGAAGATGACGGCAGCGAGAGGATAGCGACCAAAAACCTCGTTCCAGGGCAGAAGGTTTATGGTGAGAGGGTTATCAAGTGGGAAGGAGAAGAGTACAGGATATGGAATCCAAATAGGTCAAAACTTGCTGCTGCTATTCTTAACGGGCTTAAAAACTTTCCAATAAAGCCCGGAACCAATGTGCTCTACCTTGGAATAGCAAGCGGTACGACCGCTTCTCACGTGAGCGATATTATAGGGTGGGAAGGGAAAATCTTCGGCATTGAGTTCTCGCCAAGAGTCCTCAGAGAGCTCGTTCCACTTGTGGAAGAAAGGAGAAACATCGTGCCCATTTTAGGCGATGCAACAAAGCCCGAAGAATATAGAGCACTGGTTACAAAAGTAGATGTGATCTTTGAGGATGTTGCCCAGCCAACGCAAGCCAAAATACTCATAGATAATGCTAAGGTTTATCTCAAGAGCGGTGGCTATGGTATGATTGCCATTAAGAGCAGGAGCATAGACGTTACAAAAGAACCGGAGGAAGTTTTCAGAGAAGTTGAGAAAGAATTAAGCGAATACTTCGAAGTTGTTGAGAGAATCTCCTTAGAACCCTACGAGAGGGATCACGCATTGATAGTAGTCAGAAAGCCTTGAGCTTTTTCTCTTTTTAAGTTAAAAAAGGTTTTAGCTGGATCATCCGCGGAAGTTTCAGCATTTTTTACAGATTTAGAGCGCTGATTGAGTTGTTTTTCAGAGTTTTTCAAGTCCAAGTTCTGCAGAAACTTAACTTCAACTTCCATAAAAGAAAAAGTTTATAACGTGATGATGCACCTATAGAGGCTTGAGGTGTTTTCAAATGCTCCCAGAAAGTTTTTTATGGGGAGTCTCTCAATGTGGATTCCAATTTGAAATGGGGGACGAATTAAGGAAGAACATTGATACACGGACTGACTGGTGGCACTGGGTCAGAGACCCTTGGAATATCAAAAATAAAATTGTAAGCGGAGATTTACCAGAGAACGGAATAAACAACTACGAGCTGTATGAAAAAGATCATGAAATAGCCAAGGGTTTAGGATTAAATGCCTACCGCTTGGGGATTGAATGGAGTAGGATCTTTCCATGCCCAACTACTCACATTCAGGTAGACTACTCTAAAGACGGATATGGTCTGATAAATGAGGTTAAGGTAACCAAGGATACAATAGACGCCTTAGATGAGATTGCAAACCATAAAGAGGTGGGATATTACCGCAAAGTTATTCTAAGCCTAAGGGAAAAGGGATTCAAGGTTATACTGAATTTGCACCACTTCACGAATCCAATTTGGATACATGACCCAATAACGGTTAGAGAAAGCGGCTTAAAGAAGGGACCAATGGGATGGGCAAGCGAAGACACGATTATTGAGTTCGTAAAGTTTGCAGCATATATAGCCCATAAATTCGGCGACCTTGTTGATATGTGGAGCACATTTAACGAACCAATGATAGTTGTCGATCGCGGTTATTTAGCCCACAACTCGGGCTTTCCACCAGGGATATTTAACCCAGAGCTTGCCAAAAAAGTCGCGACCAACCTAATTGTGGCTCATTCAAGAGCTTACGACATCATTAAAAAATTCGACAAAGTTAAAGCATATAAAGACTCAAAAGAAAGTGCTTCCGTTGGCATAATAAACAACATAATACCATTTTATCCGCGCAATCCTAACGACTCAAAAGACGTGAAAGCTACCGAGAGGTACGATGCATTTTACAACAGGATGTTTTTAGAGGCTATCAACAATGGAAAACTGGACACCCAAATGGATGGTGAAAGCTACGTTGAAGTCAAGCACTTAAAGAAGAACGACTGGCTAGGCGTGAACTACTACACAAGGGATCTTGTAAAGTATAAAGAGCCAAAAGAGGACTCTCCAGTAATCTTCGAGAAAGTTGAGGGGTATGGACGCCTTTCAAAGCCAAACTCCATTTCAAAGGACGGACTCCCAACGAGCGACTTTGGCTGGGAAGTTTATCCAAGTGGCCTTTATGATGCCATCTTTATAAATATGGAGTACAACAAACCGATTTACATAACCGAAAATGGAATTGCAGATGCAAAAGATGTCCTGAGACCATACTACATTGTTTCCCACATAGCAGAAGTTGAGAGAGCAATTGAAAATGGTGCAAAAGTTTATGGATATCTGCACTGGGCACTGATGGACAACTATGAATGGGCAAGCGGCTTTAGAATGCGCTTTGGACTCTATGAAGTAGATTTGAAGACTAAGGAGAGGAGACCCAGAAGGAGAAGCGTGCAGGTTTTCAAAGAAATAACCCAAAACAATGGCGTTACTGAAAAACTTAGGAAAGAGTTTTTGGAGAATTGAGCTCGTGTATACCTTCTTTTTATAAACTTCTTTTACAACTATCCTCATATGGGAAATTTAGACATTTATATGTCGAAAAAGCTTATTAAGTGGTAGAAAACCCAGCATATGAGATAAGCCTTTAGGAGGGTGCCATATGGAAGAATTTGTCTTAAGAAATGTCGATGATGTAGCCGCATGGAAGGAATATATAGACAGCCTATACAACAGAGTGAATTATGAAGCAGACAAAATTATAGAGGAAAAAATAAAGAAGTGCAAGAACCCCTTTGAAAGGAAGAAAAGCGGTGAAGGGATAGCGACTTTAAAGGCATATATAATACCTTCTGACGTATCACTGTGCTCTCCAGAGGGTATTGTCATTCCAATCTCTGTAGTAAGCAATCCAAGCATGAAGATTGAAGGGGAGAATGCAGTATTTTATTTACGCGTTGCATCCGTAGGGTCGTACTTTGGAAGAACCTTCATAGCCAGAGCTAAGGTTCCATTGAATAATCTAAGGGGGAGAATTCACGTAAATGCCGAGATATTTGCTCCCAGCGTCATGCCTTATGAATGTGTGGAAGATGCAAGAGTAGACCCAGAATTCCAAAACGAAGTTTATCACGTAAGGGGATTATACAGATCAGCCCACTCGGTTTTGAAGCGCTTAACGAAATATGGAACAATAGTGCTCACCTTCCGCGCTCATGAGAAGGAAGGAAAACTGGAAAACATTGAAGCTGTTCACTTTGATGATGGGAAGAATCTTTTCTTGTTAAGAGATTATAGAGACACATTCCCACTCAATAAGGACCACATGATCATAAGACCATTTGTTAAAGAGAAAGAGATGGGAGGAGTGTTCATAGGTCCAAGAGAGGGTGCTAAAGTGATGTTCAATGAAATGGAACCAGTTCCGGAGTTAATACCGAACTGGAAGGATGAAGCTAAAACTGGCGGGAATATCGCGTTCAAGCTATCCACTAATGAGTACGTTCTCCTATACCATGTCGTTGATTCTCACGGAGTTTACTACACATATGCAAGCCTATTTAATGACAATGGAGAACTATTAGCCCACAGCACAGTTCCAATATTGGCTCCTTCCGTAAAGGAATATTACGGACGTCGTCCATCCACAATATTCGTATGTGGTGCGGCGCTTTATAAAGATAATGTGATTATATCCGCTGGAAGAGATGATGAGATAACCGTAATATACGAGATCGAGGTTAACAAGTTGTTCGAACACATGAAGTACTTAAAGGGGTGATTCTATGGATCCAGAATTAATAGGGTTGTACAAAAAGCTGTTTGAAAGAAAACTTCAAAAAAAGTTAATCTTGGATGAAAAGGACGGCGTCGTTTTCAATCCCGGAGTGTACCGCTCCGAGGATGGAAAGTACTACCTGTATGCGAGGACTTCAACCCATCACGTTAATTACACCTCTTGGATACGTTTATACGAATCAGATGATGGCATTAACTTCAAGAAAACCAGAGAATTCTTCATGTATCCGCCATACACGATCCAAGAGTACATCTATGGGTTTGAGGATGACAGATGCTCGAAAATTGGGGAATGGTGGGTTCATACTCATTCAACGTTGCTTGCAAACGATACAGAATCGCCCTCAAGAAAGAACTACAGCGACTACATCGGAGTTTCTCTCGGAAAGAGACCAGATGAAGCCCTGTTCGTTGGAATAGTCGACATTCCCGATGATAAAAACTCAGCCTTAATTGGAGATGCACCTTGGCTAATTCACAGACCATTAAAGTGGAGCCTTCCCCCATGCATATGGTATGGGGACTTTAACAAAGGATTCACACAAGCAACCTCCCTCTACCCCAAAGCAAAAGCTGGAGAACTACCCTATGAAAGCCTCATAAGAATAAAGCCTCCGGAAAACAACAGAATTCTGCTTGCACCTCTTGAGGAATGGGGAGTGTTCAAGATTGGGCTGGGAGCGCAGCCGGTTTATATTGGAAACTCCCGGTATCTCTTTACCATCCACGTAAGGAGCATTCCATATCAATACTGGATTACCGCTGGGATTTTGAGAGCAGACAAAGAGTTAAAACTTGAGAAGCTCTTACCCTTCCCCATATGCATTCCGGACACTCCATGGGAGATAATAGGGGATGTTCCAAAAGTATGCTTCATATGCGGTGCTACATTGGCCAATGGAAAAGTTGAAGGATGGTATGGAGCTGCAGACACAAGAATAATGAAGTTTGAGCTTAATCTTGACTACCTGCTCTCAGTAATCGATGAATACGGGATAGGAGAAGAAGAAATAGAAGAAACCATCAGGAGATATGTAAAACAAAATGAAGAGAAATTAACGAAAAACAAACTAGTCGACCGAGACTGGTTAAATGAAATTCTCGCATGACTTTTTTATTTTACAACACTTATTATATAATGCGTCTATCGAGAACTCCTCAGATCCGCCTAATTGCGGATTACCTAATTCTAAAGAACTCCGTATTCTTTTATTGAATCCAGAACAAGTTTATCTATCCATTTTCATGACTTTCAGCCTCTTGTCGGATGTAGCTCTTTCCCTTCCAAAGTCACAATAAGCTATGTTTGAATTCATGGATGCTTCCAGTTTTTGTATCTTTTCCTAGTGCATGAGGGTTCTTAAGGGGGTATTTTGGGCATCTTTTTAAGAGGTTCCTGCTAACTGCCTCAAATTCTAAGATAAACAAAACCCCCATCTGAGAGACCCATACATGCTTCGTCTTTTCCATAGTCTTTCTCTCTAAGTTTTTTAGCGTCTTCTTATGAAGGATGCATCTTTGCATCGATTATCTTTGACCAATTGGAAAGTAGGAGTATTTCAGGCTTCCAAGTATCTCCTTTTATGCTTTTTAAAGAGAGATGAAAGAAGTTATGGTCTTCATTGTTCACTTTGACAACAGAGGGATTATCCGGATGTGCTGAAAATATCCATGTCTCAGTGTCTCATACTTTTTTAAGAGTATCTTCAGAGTGCTTTACGGACTCAAACACTCCAATCACCAAAAGCTTTATAAAAACTTGGCTTATATAGCTTTCGATTCCCCAAAGGGGGTGCGATAATGGTTGTATACGATGTGCCAGAGTTAAAAAGAGAAAACAAGACTGTGGATATTGTAAAAAGAGTGGGAGTAATCAGTGCAGAAAATGTACGTTTAACAAACTTTCCAATGAAACATCCAGCAACGATCTTTAATGCAGGACTTCTTATTGAGGATAATGCTTTGACGCTTTATACAAGAATAATTGCGGGTTACTACATGCGCCCTTACTCCAGTGCAATCATGAAGTTCCATATACCCATAGAGGACTTAGATGGAGATATCTCCAAGAACACCTATGAAGGGGAGCTCATCATAACACCTGATTTTGACAATGGTTATGACATGTGGGGAACAGAAGACCCGAGGATCACCATAGTAAATGGAAGAAAAGTTATTGTATATTGCGGATTGACTAAAGGCTTCCACGATCCTTCTGTGAAATTCTTCAGAAATCTGCCGGTTGGAGCGGTGTGTGAGGGTGGAAATTGGAAAAAAATAGGTGTGTTTAAGCTTAGGGGTGCAAAGATAAGAGGGGACAAGGATGCGTTTCTTGTGGAGATGAATGGATTGAAGTTGTTCCAAAGACCGATGATGGAATATAAAGGAGAATTCAGGGATTTGTGCGTGATAAGCAAAGTCCCAGAAGACATCTTTGAGGCATCTGAGTTCAGGGAGATAGAAACATATGATGGAGTCATTCCAATTGACAAAGAAAAGTTTGAATATAAAATAGGGTGGGGAACTCCCCCTCTTAAAGTTGGAAAAGATGAATATCTCTTAATTCTCCATGCTGCAGACATGAATGCAGTTTACAGAGCCTTTGCAGCCCTCATGAACGGGAAAGGGAAAATAACCGCGATCACACCCCATTACATAATGGAGCCCAAGGAAATCTATGAAAAATACGGAGACAGACCACACGTGGTCTTTCCAACAGGCATAGGACTTTTAGACGATGAAGTCATAATTTCATATGGAGCAGCCGACACCTTCATTGGAATTGGAAAAATAGACCTAAGCGAAATCATGTCCACTCTCGACTCTAACAGAATCTAACCTTCTTTTTCATTTTTAAAATTAGAGCATTAAGTTTTCCAAGTTTTGATCACCTGAATAAGGTTTAACAGAATTTTCCCAAATCTCCTTCAGTTTAATAAACGGCACACCACCCTTATCGCCAACTGCACATTCTACCGAACCAAATAACCAGGATCAGCCAATCTTCCTTCTTTGTATACTGTGTAAGGTTCTAGTAGGTTATAAACTACATTTTTTAATGCTCTAAACACTTCTTTGTCTGAGAGGTTTCTTAATTGTTCGTACTTGGCCCAGTTTATTTTTCAGTTTTCTTTTCTGCAGCGTGAGTTTCCGCTCTCATTCTGCCTCAAAAACTTCACTCACGATTTTTGCTCACTCAAAAAATTTATAACGAGTTGAGGAGAACTCAAATATTAGAAGCCCCCAAGTATAACCAGGGGTGAGTGTTGCGTATGTTAACCATTGACGAGATTGACAAGAAAATACTGCAGTTGCTAAAAAATAATGCCCGGATTTCTCTTACTGAAATTGCAAAAAAAGTGGGGCTAAGTGTTATGGGAGTGAAGAACAGAATAAGTAGACTCGAAAAAAAGGGCATAATAACAAATTACTCAGTTAACATAGACTATACAAAATTGGGGTATAATATAATAGCTTTTGTGGGTATAAGTGTTGAAATCAAAAAGAGAATGAAAGTTCTAGAAGAGCTTAAGAAACACAAGGAGGTTATAGAACTATATGAAGTGACTGGAGTATATGACCTTATCGCAAAAATTATTGTCAAAGACATGGAAGAATTAAGAAAATTCTTGGCTGTCACGATGGCGGAGATAGAAGGGATAACTGCAACATACACTATGCTCATAACTAAAGAGCATGAGATACAGTTTAACAAACAGCTTTTGGAGGAAAACTGAGATGTCAATGGATATTGCAGCTTTTTTGTTCATTGGAACAGAACCCAAGAACAAACAAATTCCTGTAGAAAACGAAATAGCTAAAATAAAAGGAGTGGTTCACATATATGAAGTTCTTGGAGAATATGACATGTGTGTCTATGTGCAAGCAAAAAACAGAGAGGACCTCGGAAGGATTATATACTCTATTTCCACAATTGAGGGGGTTAAAACAGTAACTACCATTGTTATTTCGAAAAAAGTCAAGTAACCAAAATCTATAGCATCATAAAAAAGCAACTTTCTGATGCATAGTGCTTATAGTTAGATGTTGGGATTTTATTGTATTAAGTTTTATAGTTAATGAATACTTATTCGCCTGAAATTACTGTTCTTGTTTTCAAATATAGATGAGTTAGGGTTTGACAAGCAAATTAAGTCTGTATAAGGCTATGTTGACAAATTAAAGTAAATATTCAGGATCTCCTGATTGTCTTGGTTTTAAATTTTAAAAGAAACGCTTATATATTTCTTACATTTTCAACATAAAGTGAAAATGACCATGGAGGGTTTAACTATGAATAACGATATGTTGGCTGCAGTTTTGTATGCAAAGTGGGATCCAAAGCCAGAATACAAACCAACACCAAAGGACGTTGAGGGAAAGCTAACATACCTTGGAGGATTGGTCTGGAGGTATCCCGAATTAAGACTAGAGCGCAGACCCATTCCAAAGATCAAAGAAGACGAAGTTTTAATAAGGGTTAAAGCCTGCGGTATCTGTGGATCAGACATACACATGTACGAATCAACTCCAGATGGATACATCCTCTACCCCGGACTCACGGCATTCCCATGTGTACTTGGACATGAGTTCTCAGGTGAAATCGTTAAGGTTGGAGAAAAAGCATACAACCAATGGGGTGAAAAGTTTGAGGTTGGAACTCCAGTAACAGCGGAGGAAATGGTGTGGTGTGGATACTGCAGGCATTGTAGGGATGGATATCCAAATCACTGTATTAATCTCCAAGAAATAGGCTTCAGCAGGGATGGGGCTTTTGCCGAATACATTGCAGTTCCAGCAAGAGTCGTTTGGGAGATCACTGACATAGTTGAGAAGTATGGAGAGGAGAAAGGGTATGAGGCAGGAGCTCTTGTTGAGCCAACTTCTGTTGCATATAACGGAATCTTTGAAAGAGGAGGAGGCTTTAGACCTGGAGCTTACGTGGTGATTTTTGGAGCTGGGCCAATAGGATTAGCTGCGATTGCTCTCTCTAAAGCAGCAGGTGCTGCAAAAGTCATCGCCGTGGAGATTGCTGAGACAAGACAAAAGTTAGCAAAGGAAATGGGAGCTGATTTTGTAATTGATCCTACTAAAGTGGATTCAGTATCTGGCAAAATCCTTGAGATAACAAATGGAGAAGGTGCAGATATGTATGTGGAAGCCGCTGGAGCCTTTCCAAAGACCTGGCCAGTAATGGAAGAGACCATATGGAACGGAGAAAAGGTGAATGCAAAAGTTGTGGCAATTGGAAGAGCAGTAACCCACGTTCCCGTCCAGTTTGAGGTTCTCCAAGTAAGAAGAGGCCAAATATTTGGAGCCCAAGGACATTCAGGTCATGGGATATTCCCAAGCGTTATAAATCTGATGGCTTCCGGCAGGATCGACATGACAAAGATTATAACACACCGCTTCAAGCTTGAAGAAGCATTAGAAGCAATGAAATTCGCAAGCGAACAGAAGAGCAACATTGGAAAGGTTTTAATTAAACCATAAGGGGGAAGTAACATGGTTCGTGAGATTCCAAAAGATTTGATATTTGAAAACACCCCAGTCGGACAACTGGAAAAAGAAATATGGACTGCAAGCGACAAGGAAATTGATGAAATTCTCAAGGAGTTTGGTATCCCCAGCCCACCAGAACTGGCAAACCCTGGCACTTATATACAAACAACCCCTGGATATAAAGTTTTTGAGGAGGTTAGACAGTGCGATGTAGTTCTAATTCCTATAGGAAGCACAGAATTCCACGGAAACCACTTACCTTCGGGAACGGATACCCTCTACGTCACACAGATCTGTGAGGCAGTTAGAAGACACATGAAAAAGAAAGGTAAGCCCGTTGCTATCACTTGGCCAATTACATATGGTTCTCACCCATGGCACCACTATGGAATGCCAGGAACGGTCATAATTGAAGAGGAACACCTCAAGAGCTATATAATGGATGTAATGCTTGGGCTGTGGAATATGGGCTACAGAAAGCAGATACTGATCAACAACCATGGTCACTTCTGGGTTCTTGAATCTGCAATTCAAGAGTTCATGAAAAAGTATCAACTGCCGGGAATATACATAGCCCTTGACTGGCACAGAGCTGCCGGGAAGTTCTTTAGAACCAAAGAAAAAGGAGGAGAATTTGAGACAGACTTCGTTCATGCAGATGAGGCCGAAACATCTCTCGCGCTTCTCTTGTTCCCAGAGGAAATGGTTGACATGAGCAAAGCCGTTGATACAACCCCAAGAAGTTATCTTCCAGATGGACACTTTGATAAAGCCGTTGATGGTCTCCTAAGACCCATGCGCTGGAGCAGTGCCGAGGGTCACATGCCAATCGAGATAGTCAATACCCCGGAGGGAGTAGTAGGAAAGGCAACACTTGCCGATGCTAAAAAGGCTAAAAGACCTGTGGCATTCATACTTAAATACTTAGAGCTGCTTATCGAACAGATTTTGGAGAAATTCCCACCTGGAACGGTTCCTCCTGTTGAAGAGGTTACGTTTAGAACAAAGGAAGAAATGGAGGCCTATCTTAAGCTTCCCGGAGATGAGGGATGGAAGCCTGTTTATGGGCTTGTAAAGCGTCTAGGCGGAGAAGGTTGAGTTTAAACCTTTTCTTTTTTCTTTGTTATCATTCCCATAGATGGAGGTGATGAAAAATGAAGGCTTTGGTAAAGTATGCTAAAGGACCTTGGAATATAAGGTTGGAGGACGTTCCGGAGCCTCAAACAAAGGATGGGTACATAATAGTGGATGTAAAAGCTGCAGGAATATGTGCGTCGGATCTCTTAATAATCCACGACAAAGGACATCCCTACGAGCCTCCAGTTATACTTGGACATGAGTTTTCAGGAGTTGTCGCTGAGGACAAAGGAGAATGGAGGAAAGGAGATAGGGTAACATCTCAAACAACGTTTTCAACATGCGGAAAGTGCTACCTCTGCAGGTCCGGTTATCCTCAGCACTGTCCTGAGAAGAGAGTTATAGGAGTAAAGGCAAATGGTGCATTTACAGAAAAAATATTAGTGCCGATTGATGGCCTACACAGAATCCCAAACAACCTGTCTTTTGAAGAAGCTGCCATTACAGAAATTGGAGCAGATGTTCTTTATGCTTTGAACGAGCGTGCAGGACTACAACCAGGCCAATTTGTTGTTATTTTTGGTCCTGGAGCTGTTGGGCTGTTTGCTGTGCAGGTTGCAAAGGCTACAGGAGCAGAGGTAGCAGTTGTAGGAACCAAAACAGAGAGAGATGAATATAGGTTAAACCTCGCAGAGAGACTTGGAGCAGACTATGTTCTTTATGCTGAAGAAGATCCAGTTTCCGAGGTAAAAAAGCTGACAAATGGAACTGGAGCAGACATCACATTTGAAGCCAGCGGCGCTCCACCTGCTATTCTGCAAGCTCTTGAAGCGACAAGAAACTTAGGAAAGCTCATAGCATTTGGAATTCCAAAGAGGGATGTAACAATACCATGGAATAGGATGGTCTTCAAGGCAATAGAGGTAATATTCCACCTCTCTTCCTCATGGACATCATGGGAAAAGATTCTAACCCTAATGAAAGAGGGGAAAGTAAAAACAAGACCTCTGATATCTAAGGTCTATAGGCTAGAGGAATGGGAGAAAGCTCTGGAAGAGGCTGAACACGGATATGGAGCTAGAGTGGTGTTAAAACCATGAAAGCCGTGGTCATGGACGAAAAAGATAATGTTGCAACTGCAATCGTCTCTATAAAAAAAGGAGAAAGAGTTCGAATTGGAGAAAAGGAAATAGAAGTATTAGATGATATACCGCAAGGACACAAATTTGCAATTAGGGAAATAAAAGCTGGAGAGGTAGTTATAAAGTATGGGGAAGTTATTGGCATTGCAACTAAAGAGATAACACCCGGAGAATACGTTCATATCCACAATGTAAAAAGCCGGTATCAAGGGGATATAAAATGAGTGAGATACGGGGATGGAGAAGAGATAACGGAGATTTTGGAATCAGAAACCATATCATTGTTTTATCTTCGGTAGCATGTGCAAATCATGCCGCCTTAGAAATTGCCAAAAGAACGGGTGCTATTCCAATAGTGCAAGAGGAAGGAGCATGTGGAATGTTCGGGGAGGATAGAAAAAGATTCATCAGATGCATGGTGGGAATTGGCGCCCATCCAAACGTTGCTTGGACTCTAGTAGTTGGACTAGGATGTGAAGGGGTGGACTCTCATCAGCTGGCAGATAAAATAGCAAATAAAGGAAGGGAGGCAGAATCACTGCTTATTCAAGAAGAGGGAATGAATGAAACCATAGAAAAAGGTGTGGAGCTGGTTAATAAGGCAAGAGAGTCATTGAAGCCAAGAAAAGAAAGTGGAACACTCGATGAGCTCGTAATAGGCTTAAAATGTGGAGCATCCGATTACACCTCCGGATTGATATCAAACCCAGCAGTTGGAAAAGCGGTGGACTTCCTAATAGAGCAAGGGGCAACGGTAATGTTTACAGAAAGACTTGAGGTTGTCGGTGGAGAGCATATCTTAGCAAAGAGAGCTAGAAATAAGGAAGTAGCTGAAGACTTCCTAAGGAGAATCAAAAAGGCAGTGGAAGACGTCAACAAGATTGGAGTCGACTGGGTTGGTTCACAGCCCTCTATGGGGAACATACGTGGTGGTTTAACCACAATAGAGGAGAAATCTCTAGGAGCCATAAAGAAGACGGGAAGTACCCCCCTAGAGGGGTGCGTAGAGTATGGGGAGAGACCAAAAGGAAAGGGCCTCTACTTCATGGACGGCCCTGGTTATGATGTAAAAGCTGTGAGTGGGCTTATGTGCGGAGGAGCCCACATCATCCTATTCACAACCGGACTAGGCACGTACCTTGGTTCTCCAGTTTCTCCTGTGATAAAAATTACTGGAAACCCAAAAACAGCCAAGTTCCTATCTGATGCCATAGATATCGATCTGAGCTTTATTTTAGAGGAAATAATCTCAAAGGATGCTCCTTTCGAGAAACTGCTAGAGTTTGGAGGAAAAAAGATAGTAGAGGAAATAATAGACGTGGCAAATGGGAAGCTAACAAAAGCCGAGAAATCTGGTCATATTGAGTTTTCAATTGAAAGAATTGGGGTGACTGCTTAAGGGGAGGGTTGACGATTGACCCCCTCTGTTGTTGCCTTTGGAGAAACTATGATTAGATTTTCCACAAAGAACTTTGAGAGAATCGAACAAGCTAAAGAACTTGCAATTGGAATTGGTGGTACAGAATCAAACTTTGCAATTGCCTTCGCAAGGCTTGGGGGAAGAGCGGCATGGATTAGCAAATTAACAAACAATCCTCTCGGAAGATTCATCGTAAATAAAATTAGAGAGCATGGTGTGGATGTTTCGCATATAATTTGGACAGAGAAATATCGAGTTGGATTGTACTTCATCGAGTTTGGAAAGAAGCCCAGGCCCACGCAAGTAATATATGACAGAAAAAACTCGGCTATAGCTAATATTGATCCAAATGAAGTGAACTGGGAAGTTTTGAAGGATTATGATGCTTTCCATACTACTGGAATTACTGTTGCACTTAGTGAGAACTGTAAAAAAGCTGTGGAGATCGGAATAAGCAAAGCAAAGGAGTTCGGTACAAAAGTTTCGTTTGACGTCAACTATCGCTCAAAGCTCTGGTCTCCAGAAGAAGCCTTTAAGGCTCTTGATCCAATCTTAAGGAATGTTGACATACTGCTTGTTACAAAAGATGATGTAAAAAACGTCCTAAAAGTTCAAGGAACTTATGAGGAAATGATAACTAAACTAGATGAGAAGTACAACCCAGAAGTCGTTGTTCTCACCTTAGGCTCGGAGGGAGCAATGGCCCTCAAGGACGGTAAGATTTACAGAGCCGAACCATATGAGCTTGAAGTTGTTGATAGAATAGGAGCTGGAGATGCCTTTGATGCAGGTTTTGTGTACGAATACTTAAGGACAGGAAATGTTGAAAGGGCTCTTAACTTAGGAGTTGCAATGGCTGCTTTTGCACACACAATTCCTGGAGATCCAATGTTTATCACTAAAGATGAGATTGAGTTCATTATTAAGCAAAGAGTTCATGACGTTATGAGGTGACAGAAATGAAGTTTGAAGGAATTTTTCCTCCTGCTATAACCCCCTTTACAAAGGATGAGGAAGTTGATGAAGAAAAGCTTACAGAGTATCTTGATTTCTTAATAAAACATGGAATTCATGGAATCTTCCTCCTCGGAACCAATGGAGAGGGGCCATTACTAACGTCTGAGGAAAAGGAAAGAGTCATAAAAACTGCTGTTGAGCATGTGAATGGCAAAATTCCCATAATTGCTGGAACAGGATGCACAAGCACAAAGGAGACCGTAAAGCTCAGCAAATATGCAGAAAAAGTCGGAGCCGATGCAGTGCACATTGTAACACCATACTACTATCCAGTAACGCAAAACGGCATTGTAAAACATTATACAAAAATTGCAGAAAGTGTTGAGATACCCATCATAATTTACTATATACCTTCAAGAACAGGGGTAAAGCTCGAGATAGAGACATTGCTGAAGTTAGTAGAAATTCCAAACATTGCCGGCATAAAGGACAGCTCAAAAGATGTTATCTGGTTTTACAACGCAATTACAGCTGTCAAGAAGAACAGACCGGATTTCATATTTTTGGGAGGAAGTGACGCATTAATATATAGCCACCTAACCCTCGGAGCCAATGGGGCAGTTTCAGCAATTGCAAACGTGTTTCCAGAAATTGTTATCCAACTTTATGAGGAGTTCAGAAAAGGAAATCTCACCAAAGCAAAGGAAATTCAAGATAAAGTTCTCAGAATAAGGCAGGTTTTGAAGAAATGTCCCTATTTAGCTGGAATTAAAGCGGCTTTAAAGATTAGGGGCATAGATATGGGTGAATTGAGAAGTCCTCTTGTCTTTTTGGATGAGAACCACCTGAAAATTTTGGAGAATGAACTAAATTCAATTATGAAGGGGTGGAGAGTATGAAAGCCGCAGTTTTTAAAGGTGAAGGTAAGCTAGTTGTTGAAGAGGTTCCAGAGCCAGATTTGAGCAAAGATTTGGTGATACCAAAAAAGTACAAGCCTGAACAGTTCATGAAAATTAGAAAAGAAGAACTTGTTTTGCTAAGAGTTCTCGCCGCTGGAATCTGCGGCACAGACCTACATATATTAAGCGTCCCTCCGGGGCATACAGCAACTCCAGGAGCAATTTTGGGCCATGAGTTCATTGGAGAGGTTGTAGAAATTGGAGAAGACGTTGACAATGTAAGCATTGGAGATAGAGTCGCTGTTGATCCAAACATAAAATGTGGAAAGTGTTGGTTCTGCAGAAATGGCTACCCAAACATGTGTCAAGAAATGACAACTCTTGGGATATATGGAAATGGAGGATTTGCCAAATATGCAGTTGTTCCAGCTAAACAGCTCTATCTCCTACCCAAAAACATGGACGTGGAAAAAGCCGTCCTCTTTGAACCTCTTACAACTGCAGTACACAACTGGGAGAAAGTTAACCTAAAACCGGGTGAAAACGTATTAATATTTGGAGCCGGTCCTATAGGGGCATTCTATATAAAGCTCGCCCAGCTTTCTGGGGCTAATGAGATCATAGTTTCTGAACCTAGTCCACTGAGGAGAAAATTAGCAGAAAAGCTGGGAGCAACAAGAGTTGTAAATCCATTCGAGGAAAACGTGCTCGATGTAGTTTTCTCACTCACACGCTATGGTGTTGATGTTGCCATAGATGCCAGCGGCGTTCCAGAGGTTATTAAACAGGGAGTTGAAGCTGTTAGACCTGGAGGAAGAGTGTCTCTCTTCGGACAGCAAAATGTTCATGCATTTGCCGATCATGTGAGCTTCACTTTAATGAACCAAAAGGAACTCAAGATATTCGGCTCATATGCCGCGGCAAAGAGCTTCGATCAAACGATAGAAATCCTAAAGAAGAAAGAGACTGACGACATTAAGAGCATTATAACCCATAGGCTCACTCTCGAAGAGATTCATAAGGGTCTGGAGTTGATGAGAAAGAAAGAAGCATTAAAAGTGGTAGTGTATCCATAATTACTTTAAACTTTAATCACTTTTTACTCTTTTTTGTTGCTTTTCTATGCTGTTAGGATAAATTTGCATCATCTCTGAAGTCACTCGGAAATATCAGTAGGCAAAGAACTAAACTAAGAGTGAATCTTAACGAGACAATTAAACGATATGGGGCTGAAGATCTCATAATTCCTGTACAAACATCTTTGTATATGAAAGATAAAAAGAGTTTTAGGCAGATACTTCAGAAAAATGAAAATGGCAAACCTTATACAGAGAAAACCCCCAATCTAAACTTATTTCAAGATAAGACCTTATAGATACTGTTGGGAGAATTTTGGCATCACCTTCTGAAGGCATTTGGCAACAGCAATGGTAACCGAGAGGATAAACTCTAACAAAATTATAACAGAAGGCAAACAGAAAAATGAATTAGGTACTCAACCTAACATCACATTCCTATCCCACCAGTGGTATTATAGTTCCATTTTAACAAGTTAGGCAAGATGATTTATTTCTTATGTAACGAGAGGCGGATATACGTTCTAAAGATCTCCCTTATAGGGGTATGGATACAATTCGGGGAGCGTGAATTTCTTTATTTTTGATAGAGATAGGTCAGCACATAAAATTGTGACATCTTCAGTACCATAGCGGCTAATGGCTTCTCTGCATATCCCACAAGGGAGAATTATTTCTTCAGGTCCACCAATAATTAAAATTATTTTGAATTTTGAATTTATGCCTTCTTCTGTCACCATTGTTCCTATTGCGTTTTCTTCGCCATGAATAGATCTTGCTGCCTCAAAAGGGACTCCATGATAGATATTACCTTTTTCAGACAGAATATAGGAACCTGCTCCTGGCTCGATTCCTTCTTTCTCACATAATTCTAAAAACTTTTTGAGCATGGGTTTTACACGTTCTATAAATTCTTTTTCTTCTTTAGTTAACTCGTTCATAGGACTATATAAAGAGCAAACACCTTTAAAGCTTTATGTTCTTTTTGGGTGTGTTTATAGTAACTTTTATGAGGATTTTCGAGTTCTTTCGGACGATTCTTTATGTTCCCCCAGCTGAGATTCCAGACTAAAAGACTCTAAAAAAGCATAACATTTACAATCCTGAACATCTTGGAAGAGTAAGAATTTTCTGGATGAGTTTGGCAGTAAGAAGCTTGTGGGATGGTTTTCTGAGGAGGGGCGGGACTTACCTCCCTTAAAGGCTAAGACTTTCAGAAGAAAAATATAAAGAGGCGCTTTTACAAGCTGATTTGGTAATAAAATGCCTCGTTTTCTGAGGGAGACTACTCTGAGAGGAGTACTGGTTAGAGTAATGTGTTACGCATTGAAAAATCCTCTTCAGAGTCAAGTAGTACTTTAGTAAAAGACTTAACCCTCCAAACAGATGAAGGTTGGAGTTAAGTTCCTGCATTTTGACTACCTTGCACTAAGCAAATCCAAAGAACTTGGACTTCAATGCTGGATTTTGATGGAGGTTTTTAGTTATTTTCTTTCTGTACCTGATGTAGAATTGCCAGAGTATCGGAGGTGTCGTGGGTTTCGAGCTATAATCTCTCACCCTTCTTTTCCAGGGTATGGCTCACACTAATCTACCCTAGATAGATAGCCTTTTTAACTTAACGCAATTTACTGGCTTATTTTGCATGAAGGATTCAAATTTTTGACTTTAAATTCCCAGAGATGGCGATATTTCACGAAACAAGATTTTATATCTTAAATGTAAAAGGGCTGAGAATTAAAATTGCTGTTGTTCTTAAAGGGTATAATTAGGTTTTTTACGTCTGATACAAGCACTATATATGCGTGGATAACCAACAAAAGTGCTGAAAGCTGTGTTTAAGTTATCGCCAGGTTTAAATTTTAAAGAAAATCTTTATAAGAGTTGTTTTAGGAGCTCTTTTGTCATAAATTGATAAAGGGGGAAGGTCTCAATGATATTATACTTCCTTGGAACTGCGGCATCAGAGGGAGTGCCTAACGAGCTCTGTACATGTCCAGCATGTAGAGAGGCAAGAAGGTTTGGGTTTGCCCGAAGAAAGCCCCCAACTTTGGCGGTAATAACAAAATATAAAGACACCATGCTTATTGATGTTGGAACTGATACAACTGATTATTTAAACGCCCCGCTTAAGGCGATTTTCTTGACTCACTGGCACAAGGATCACACCTACGGCCTTTACAAGATGAGATGGGCAGCGAGGAAAATACCCTTCTATGCTCCAAAAGGAGGAGCCGATTTGACGATACTCAGCGAACCCAAGAATCTTGAAATAAATTTCATAAAGGCAGGGGATGTTTTAAGGGTTAATTCTCTGAAGGTGACCGCTTTAAAATTAAACCATCAACCAGAAACTGTTGGATATCTGATTGAAGGAAGGCGTAAAAGGGTTGCAATTCTTTATGACACAAAGGGACTTCCGGAGGAGACATTCAAGATTTTAAAGAAAAGGAAGCCAAAAGTTGTTGTCATTGACGCCACATATGCTCCGGGTATTGACCGTCCCGACCATAATAATGTAGATGAAGCTGCTGAAATTGGATTGGAAGTGGCCGAAAGGGTTTATCTCTCCCACATCTCTCACCACAACTTACCATTTACTAAGTTAGTTAAATATGTTAGTGAAACTTATGGAGACAATGTAAGCGTTGCTTATGACGGTCTGGTTGTCTATATTTGAAGGAGGGATGATAATGAAGATTGGCATGAGTTCTCACGTTATTAAAGAAATAAGCGGACGTGGAATAAGTTTGGAGAGTCTCAGAGTTAATCTCATCGAGCTTAATTTTAGTGACATGCCTTTGATAAAAAATGGAGAAATCGTTAGGGATTCAATTGAAAAGCTTCAAACCCTTGGCATGAGTTATGCCCTTCATGCTCCAATTTCAGATGAGAGAGAAAAGGAAGTAAGGGTTGACTTGGGAATTGACAGCAGAAAAAATATTGAAATAATGAAAAAAGTCTTTAAAATTGCATCTCTTTTGGACGTGAAGTATGTTGTAATTCATGGAGGGAATATTCACGACTCCTACCACAGGGCGTTCATTAACACAAAGAAGCAGTTAATGGAACTCTCGAAGCTTGCTGAGGAGTACTCTTTAATTCTCGCCATTGAAAACACAGAAGATAATAGAGTTGGAGCATTTGCACATGAACTCTTGCCTTTTATAGATAGGAACGTCGTGGTAACCTTTGATACAGGACACGCTTTTTTAACCGCAGTTAAATACGGTCTAAACATTGAAGATTACTTTACAATTTTGTCTCCATACATCAGACATGTGCACCTTCACAATAATCACGGAAAATGGGATGAACATAGACCCCTAAATGAGGGGAACTTGAATATTCGGGTAATCTTAAAAAAACTGCTCGAAATAAAACCAGAAAATGCTGTTCTTGAAATCAGACGTTATGAATCAGAAGAAAATGTTATAAAGAGCATCAACCTCCTAGGTGACCTTCGAAAAGCTATGAAACTACCACATCTAAGTCCTATAGCATCGAAATATTGATTTGTTTTGCTTTAACACCATTTCCCATTAATACTTTGGCTTCATGATGATCTTTTCAAAAATCCCAATAACTCACATGGATGTCTTTCAAGCACCCGCCCGATTAAAGGAGGGAATAGAGGATAAAGAGGGGATAGCGGTTTTGTTTTTGGAAGAAAATCAAAGCAAGGGGTTCCTAAACTTCTTGCCCGGATAGTATGCTATCCCTTCAAGCTCTTCCTCTATTCTTAGGAGCTGGTTGTACTTGGCGTTTCTATCGCTCCTTGCCGGTGCTCCCGTCTTAATCTGCCCCGCGTTTAATGCAACGGCTATGTCGGCAATTGTTGAATCTTCGGTTTCACCGGAGCGATGGGATACAACAACCCCATAGCCCCCTCTAAATGCCAAATACGCTGCATCTATTGCTTCACTTAGTGTTCCAATCTGGTTCACCTTGAGGAGCAATGCATTTCCAGCTCCCATTTCAATGCCCTTCTTAAGCCTCTTAACGTTTGTAACAAAAATGTCGTCACCAACGAGCTGAACCTTCTTGCCAAGTTCCTTTGTGACCATTGCAAAGCCTTCAAAGTCTTCCTCTTGAACTGGGTCTTCAATGGAAACTATCGGATACGTTGAAATAAGCTCTTTGTAGAGATCAACGAGCTCTTCCCTTGTATATTCCTTGCCTCCAACAACGTAAACGTTCTTTTCTTCATCATAAAACTCGCTTGATGCAACATCAAGAGCAAACGCTATTTCGTCTCCAACCTTGTAACCAGTCTCTTCAATTGCCTTCACAAGGGCATCTAAGGGTTCGGTTACTTCTTTCATTGGTGGCGCAAAACCACCTTCATCACCAACGTTAACCGCTAACTTGCCGTACTTCTCCATGAGAATCTTCTTTAGAGTGTGATAGGTTTCGCTCACCATCTGAATTGCTTCCCTAAAGTTCTTTGCACCGACTGGCATGATCATGAACTCCTGAAAGTCCAAATCGTTGCCTGCGTGAGCTCCACCGTTGATAACGTTGCTCATTGGCACGGGTAAAACGTATGCATTTACTCCACCGAGGTAACGATAGAGGGGCATTCCAAGGGTATTAGCTGCAGCTTTTGCGACTGCTAAAGAAACACCGAGAATAGCGTTTGCACCGAGGTTGCTCTTGTTTTCACTGCCATCAAGCTCAAGCATGAGCATATCTATGTCCCTCTGAAGCGTAACATCCATTCCAATGAGTTCTGGGGCGATTATCTTGTTGACGTTCTCGACGGCCCTCTTAACTCCCTTTCCATGGTATCTCCCTCCGCCGTCTCTAAGCTCTAAAGCCTCATGGGCCCCTGTTGAGGCTCCACTTGGAACAGCTGCCCTCCCCATTGCGACTGGAGTGTATACGTCAACTTCAATTGTGGGGTTTCCTCTTGAGTCCAAGATTTCCCTTGCAACTATTCCGGTAATTTCAAATGGGTTTTCCATTGCTTTCACCTCGGGTGATATTTGAGGTTTCTCTTTAAAGCTTTTTCACATAGGTGCAAGAATTTAGCGTAACGTTTGAGGATCTTTAGGATACATACCTCCAGCAAAAGAAGATCTCTACCACTATAAGCTCACTAAGGGCACGATGAAGGCTAATCAAGGGAAAGCTCCATCAGTTTAAAGAGGTCCTTAACTGAGAAAGAAATCTCTGACCCTAAGATATTGAGATTGGGAGATTTAACGACGCTTAGCTTATAAACATCCTTATAGAGCTCCCACCTAAACACGCTGGTAGCTATCTCCTCAAAAAGGCCAAGAATTTCTGAGGGTCTCTCGCCTAAGGTCTCACGATTTATAAAGTACACTGCAAAACGAGTTTCATTTCCCACAAAGTTTCCAATATTGCGAATGAGCCTCCTAGCATCTTGCAGATCAAGGGATACAAAAAGCTTGTGAATACCCAAAACCGGATTACAAACAAGCTTCTTTGGGATGATCTTCTCGTAAACTTCACTATATGCAGCAAGATCTAAAGAATACCTTCTAATTTCAACTTTTCCCCTAACCCTCCCAACATTTTTATTTCCCCCGATTTTTATAACAGAAACTTTTAAGAGATCCTCAGTTGGAACTCCTAAAATTTTAAGCCTCGTGATGTACTCTGAAAAAGTATCAGCAATATCATCAATTATAACTGGAACACCCTTTTCCATGCACCTGCTTATCATAAGATATAATAGGACTTCAGGCGATGAGACGGGAGTATATTCAACTAGTGCAGTTTCTCCGGGCTTGACTCCAAGCAATATTGAGTCAAATGTTAGCTCTCTCTTCTCTTCATCCATAGGTATCCCTCTTGTTTTTTGCAGTTCATATATTAAAGTTTTACGTTCAGTTAGAAAAACAATATTGGGTCAAAATCAATTGGAAAAAGAAAAAAGCTCAAGAGAACTCAAATGCCTTTTGAAGCTTCTTATCCATAGGTTCTGATGAGGTTAAAAGACTAATCACTACCATGACTACTGCCGAAACAAGAGCTCCACTGACGTAAATGTATTCCCAGTAGCTGAAGGTTACCAATCCTGTAATCCCCATAACCGCAGTTAATGAGCCCGCTATCATTCCAAGCAAGGCCCCTTCCTTTGTAGCCCTCTTCCAGTAGATGCCGAGTATCAATGGCACGAAGACTCCCGATGTGTAAATGTCGTAGGAGTATATGAGGAGTTCCACTATTCCCTTGACAGTAAGCGCGGCTACAAGTGCCAAGAGCCCTATGATTACTGTGGTGACTATCGACAATCTTAAAAGCTTTTTATCCTCCGCTCCTGGCTCTATAAAGCTCTGGTATAAGTCCTTAACCACGTGAGAGGTTGCCGCTGATAAAAGAGAATCAGCCGTGCTCATTACTGCTGCTAAGATTGCAGCCACGAATATTGCTCCCACACCACTTCCAAACACTGTGATTACTAGTTTTGGCACTGCAGTCTTTGGTGAATCGATTATCGCTTGAGGATCTCTAGAAAGAGCTAATGCAAGCATTCCCGCTAGGGCTGGGAGGAAAGATAGTACCATAAGCAATATTCCACTGTAAATTGCACCTTTTCTTGCAGTCTTCTCGTCCTTTGATGCAAAAAGCCTCTGGTAGAAATCCTGGCCTATTAAAGTGTACATCACCGTTGCTGCTAGCGTTAGAGCAAATAGCGAGACACCTAAAGACATGAAGTTGAAGTACTCTCCGCTTGTCTGTGGCAGGTTTGGAATCGCTGAAAGGCTTGCCCTTAGACCTTCAAAGCCACCTACCTTGTTTAAACCGAGAACTACTGCAATTAAAACACCGATGCTTCCAAGTATTATTTGAATAAAGTCCGTCAAAGCTACCGCCCACAATCCCGAAAAGGCCGTATAGGCTATAAAGACAAGTGTAGCAAACACTGCTCCTGCAGTTCCAGGAAGGCCTATGGCTTCAAAGACTGCCGAAGCTGCCCATACTTGCGCCCCAAGTATGCCAACAAGGGCCAAAAGCGACAAAAATGCAGCTAAAAGCCTTATCGTTTTGCTTTTGTATCTCATTTCCAGGACGTCTGGGACAGTGTACAATGCCAAAGCGCGCATGGGCTTTGCAAGGGTCAGACCCAAGAGAAGAAGACCCAAGCCACAGGCGAAACCGTACCAGATTCCTCCTAACCCATAGGTGGCTCCCCAGCTAGCTCCTCCTAAGATGAAAGCCACCACCATAGTGAGTGGCTGCCAATGTTGCGGTGGTTAGTGCTAATCCTAGTCTTCTTCCGGCCACCAAAAAGTCGGCCGAGGTTTTAATGTATTTTCTGGCATATGCTGAAACTCCTAGCATTGCTCCCATGTACAAAACAAGTGTCGTCCAAACTACGCTCATTTTTCTGCACCCCTTGAAAGTACAAATCGAAAGCGATTGAAAGTTATTTAAAATTTTTGGCAAAGAATTTGACGATATGACAAATGAGAGTAATTTTAAGGTTCTTGGGAATGCACCAATTTAAGGGAGCAGTAAATAGACAAAATACAATATAAGATTGAATGCCTTGATATTTTTACAGGCATCATACCAAAAGACTTAAATATATCACAATATAATAAAATATAAAAAGTAAAAGTAGTAGCAATTATCTGCCAAGAATCTGACATTTAACAGAGAGAACGAAATTCCGGAAATTGGGGGCATTTATAGTGTAATTTTCATTTAAAGGTGGTAACAATGGGTTTGATAATTGACCCACATGTGTTACGTTCATTACACCGAAGTGAGTTAAGAAAAAGGATACTTTTCTACTTAAATGAAATATATCCCGCCCCCACTTACCTTTCCGAAATCGCGAGAGTTGTTGGGTCTGATCCCTCCAATGTCAAAGGAGCTCTCGTTGGAATGGGGAACCGTTATAATGGAGAAAGCTCTCTCGTATATCTCGGATTAGTCGAAGAAATAAATAAAGATGGATTTCGCTATTATAGACTTACAAAGTATGGAAAAAAGGTTGTCGAATTCCTAAAAACATACCAATCCTACTATACCAGATTTCTGTGAGGTGTTAAAATATGAATCCAATAGAGAGGTTTGATTTCAATCTCGCAACCCTCATTGACTTTTCGTTTTTCAACATAGTAAAAATTGGGATTGAAATAGGGATCTTTAGAGAGGCCTCCAAACCTAAATCCATAGAAGAACTCCTGAACTCAATAAATGTTAGCAACAAAGCCTACCTAAAGTCCCTGTTAAGCGCATATTATGAGCTGGGTATTTTAGATGGCACAGGGGAAAAAATGAGCACCAAAAGGTTTTTACGCACCATTACTCTGGAGTACGACAACTTAAAGGAGATTATACCCGGATGGATACCAATCCAAGATGAAATTGCCAAAATGGCAAACCATGCCTTCATATCATTCGAGAATTCCAAGGTGATGATGGATTTTGATAAAGATGCTGACTTCTGGGATATGCGTCTTTCAAACCAGCTTGCCCACCTTTATAGGGAGATAATAGCAGACCTAGGGGGGCTCAGAGATGGTCTTAGGGTTCTCGACCTAGGTTGTGGTTCGGTCTCGCCAGTGGAACTTGGAAGCTATGTCGGACCCAATGGAGAGTACGTCGGAGTAGACTTCTCGCCAGGATTACTAAGTATAGCACAGGAAAGGGTCAAAGAGCATGGCATGGACTGGGTAACCCTAAAGGAGCTGGATATCATGACTTTAATATCCAGAAGGAAATACGACGTTGTAATAATGAGTTTTGTTCTCGAATATCTTCCTAACATATACAGCGGAATTATGAAGGCCCTAGACTTCGTTGATGAAGGAGGAAAGCTGATAATAGTGGAACCCTTTAGGGAAAACTTTGAGAACATTGCTGCTTGGGAATTCTTTGAGAAACTTGCCAAAGAATTCAGAAGATTCCCAAAAAAATCCGATGTGATCAATGCACTTCCATATTATAGCAAAGAAGTTCGAGTAAAGGAGTACGGAAAATCTTTCCTTGTTTTAGAACCTCTTATGTGATATACATCTTTTCTCCATACTCTTCTCTGATTTACCACTGGAGGTTATTATGCACCTACATATGTAGCTACATGGGTAAAAACCAATGCAAAAACAAAAAATTGATTTATATGCAATTTTACCAAGATTATATTGCAAAACTTCCAATGGAGGTGCCAATAGATGAAGGCAGTTTTTGGTAGGAAGAGGGGTGCCGTTGGTATTGGCACCCTGATAGTGTTCATAGCCATGGTGTTAGTAGCGGCAGTAGCTGCAGCAGTACTCATAAACACCAGCGGCTACCTCCAGCAGAGAGCAGAAGCCACGGGCAGGCAGACCACCCAGGAGGTTTCAACAGGCATAAAGATCGATGCAGTAACCGGCTACGCCCCGAAGGCGAACAACATGACTCTGATGACAATTCAGGTTTCTCTCCAGGCAGGAAGCAACCCAATAGACCTCAACCAGACCAAGATCTACCTTGACAACGGTCAGAAGCAGGTTGTTCTCTCCTATGGTGGCAACAAGAGTTCCCTAACTGGAGACATGTTTAATACCGCCTTAAATGGGTGGAAGAACTCCACTGGCAATGCTCTTCCTGGAACTCAATTTGGAATACTCATCGTCCAGGATGCTGACAACTCTCTGAACAGTGCCATTCCAACCCTTACTGCCGGTGACATAGCCCTACTCACTGTCAACCTTACCGCCGTCTTCGGCGGTGTTGAGCCGAGGACCCCAATAACTATCGAGGTCGTTCCTGAGTTCGGTGCTCCTGGCTACACTAAGGTCATCACCCCAACCGCCTACGGTCTCAGTGCCACCGACAAGATAGTCGACCTCAAGTGATGCCTCAAT
>Ga0190307_1000096_pt1 | contig 28658 bp, 15 predicted proteins | sample 48700745_MG_FD_161653 | JGI IMG/M metagenome (GOLD analysis project Ga0190307, IMG submission 161653) | Hydrothermal vent sediment bacterial communities from Southern Trench, Guaymas Basin, Mexico - 4870-07-4-5_MG | ecosystem: Environmental > Aquatic > Marine > Hydrothermal vents > Sediment ... | reverse complement strand
TCCTATGTCACTCCACTTAACTTTCGGCATTTCAATCATTACTTCTCTCATAGCCGAAGGATTAACAATTTTCAAAGCATATTCAAAATCTTCTCTTCTAACTTTTAGTTCAGATAAAACCTCTTTAGGCACAGGTTTGTTCAAATCTATTTTCGGCAGAATTCTTCGCAAAGCATGCATAGCTGCTTCCTTACAAAGAGCAGCTAGATCAGCTCCAACAAAACCATGAGTCTTAGCTGCTATTTCATCTAAATCTACATCTTCCGCCAAAGGCATGCCACGAGTATGTATTTGAAGAATTTCTTTTCTAGCATCTTTATCAGGTGGACCAATTTCAATTTCTCTATCAAATCTTCCAGGACGCCTCAAAGCTGGGTCCAATGCGTTAGGCCTGTTGGTCGCTGCGATTACAACCACTTTACCACGTGCTTCAAGACCGTCCATTAAGGTCAACAATTGGGAAACAACTCTACGTTCAACCTCCCCGGTAACTTCCTCCCTCTTAGGGGCTATGGAATCCACTTCATCAATAAAAATTATACTCGGTGCATTCTTTCTGGCTTCTTCAAAAATGTCTCTAAGCTTCTTTTCCGATTCCCCGTAAAATTTACTCATTATCTCAGGGCCGTTTATTGCATAAAAGTTTGCATCAGACTCGTTTGCGACAGCTTTGGCCAAGAGAGTTTTTCCGCAGCCCGGCGGACCATATAGGAGAACACCTTTTGGGGGCTCTATTCCAAGTCTATCGAAAAGTTCTGGGTGTTTTAATGGTAATTCAACCATTTCTCTAATTCGCTGTATAGCTTCCTTTAATCCACCTATATCCTCATATGTTACTCTTGCAGCTTCTTTTATTGTTTCAGGTGCCTTTGAAAGAAGTTCAACCTCTGTTTCGAATCCAATTCTGACAATACCTTTTGGAATAGTATCTACAACTATGAAGCGAACTTCTCCAAGTCCAAAAGAAACTTCTCTAATACTGAAAAAGCCTCCGAAGAAATCATCTAAGTCAGAGTGGACCCTTGTAGGTACAGAGGCTGTTGTACTCACTATATCACCGGTTTTAACAGGTCTATTCAAAAGATTCTCCTTTAATGTTTCAGCTGTTTCAGATGTTGGAACTATTTGAATATCTCTTCTAGCCGGGGCAAAAACAACTTTTCTAGCTTCCTTGAAAAAGGCTTTCTCAACGGTAACATAATCACCTATGCTGACACCAGCATTCTTTCTCAATAGTCCATCCATTCTAATTATTCCTTTACCTTCATCAGAACGATAAGCAGGCATAACAATAGCGCCAATCTGCTTAGAACCAGTTATTAAAACAGTGTCGCCAGAACTTACATCTAACTCTTTCATACTCTTCATATCTATCCTAACAATACATCTACCAAAATCTATTTGCCTAGCTTCCTCAACTCTCAATTTGATTTTCGAGTTCATTTCAGCCCGCCCCTTTAAGGGAAGGCTGAACGAATCGCAAATAGCATTAAAAATATGAAACTTAAATTTTTCTAAGTTTAAGCCACTTTTAGCTTTCAAAACACTGATCTCTATAAGGTAGAAAAAGCATCATCTAGTTTAAAGAACAATGCTTGGAGAGTTAAAATTAAAATTTTCTCGATTCCCTGTAATTTTTGACATAACTATCCTTTGATATCTCCATTTTGAACTGCTCCTTAGGGAAGAAATATGAAGCTTATACTAGGCTTATACTAGGTTAAAAGTATTTACTTGCATGTAAATTAGGTAAACGAAATTTTTACTAATACATTAACCGAATTTTACAATTATATATGGAGAACATTTAAAGGAAAGTTTCCAAAAAAGGTATTGCGGTGGAGGAAATGAAATTTGATGTTGTGATTATTGGTGGTGGCCCAGCTGGCATGGTTACTGCTGCTACAGCTAAAAAATTTTATCCTGATAAAAGCGTTGCTATAATAAAGAAAGAAAAAGTAAGCATGATCCCTTGCGGGATTCCTTACATTTTTGCTACACTCGGCTCAGTTGAAGCAGACATAATGTCTACCAAACCAGTAGAGGACCTGGGAGTACAGCTTATAATCAGTGAAGTCGTGGATGTAGATAAAAACAGAAAAGTTGTTAAAACATCCGATGGGGAAGAGATAGGGTATGAAAAACTTGTTTTGGCAACCGGGTCACAGCCAATTTTTTTAAACATTGAAGGAAGTAACTTGGAAGGAGTTTATGTTGTTTCGAAAAGCTTTGAGTACCTAAAAAAGCTATATAGTGCGGTCAAGGAAGCAGAGAACATTGTTATTGTTGGAGGGGGCTTCATAGGTGTTGAAGTCAGTGATGAAATAAGAAAACTGGGTAAGAATGTTGCAATTGTCGAAATGATGGACCACCTATTACCCGCAGCTTTCGATAAGGAGTTTGGGGAAACTGTTAAAAAAGAACTTGAAGCAAACGGTGTAAAAATCTACGTGAATTCCACAGTTAAAAAAATCCTAGGGAAAGATAAAGCTGAAGGAGTTGAGCTTACAAACGGAGATAAAATTGAGGCAGATTTAGTTATTTTCTCCGTTGGCTATAAGCCTAACTCGGAGCTTGCAAAGAAAGCTGGTGTAAGGCTTGGGACAAGCGGTGGAATATGGGTTGATGAATATATGAGAACCAGTGAACCAGATATTTTTGCTGTAGGGGATTGTGTTGAACATAAAGACTTTTTCACAAGAAAACCAGCCAAACTAATGCTTGCATCGACAGCATGTTTCGAAGCACGTATAGCCGGAGCAAATCTTTTCAATCTTGGCGTTATAAGGAAAAACAAGGGTGATATAGGCATTTTTTCGACCTGTGCAGGAAACTTGGCAATCGCTGCAGCGGGGATTACAGAAGAAGCTGCTGTAAAAGAAGGTTTCGAAATAGTTGTAGGTAGGGCTAAAGGCTTTGATAGACACCCTGCAAAAATCCCCGATGCAAGTCCTATTGAAATCAAGCTTGTATTCTCGAAAGATGGTGTAATATTAGGAGGTCAAGTCATCGGCGGGAAAAGTGTCGGTGAAATAATAAATATCATAGGGCTTGCGATTCAAAAGGGATTAACTGCTGCGGAACTTTGCCTAATGCAAATAGGAACACATCCACTACTTACATCGCCGCCAACGGCGTATCCAATAATAGCAGCAGCAGAAGACGCATGGAGAAAAATAAGCAAATAACATCGATATTTAACAAATACTCTAATATCTTCTTATTCCTATGCTTTGTTCTAATATTTTATTTAGTTATTTTAAATGTTGCCAGCTAGACAAATTGCTTTAAGGGAAAAGATTATAGTGTAAAATTAAAACAGTGTATAGAGGGTGCTAATATGTTATCTAGAATACCGATAATTTTAGAGAAAATAAAAAAGGAAGATTTAGATAAGGAAATCTTGAGAATAGCCATAATAGCGGAGCTGGATGCAGTAAATCTCTACGAGCAAATGGCAAGTCTAACCGAAAACAAATATCTTAAAAAACTTCTCCTAGATATTGCAAGAGAAGAGAAAACCCATGTCGGAGAGTTTCAAACCCTACTTTTGAAGCTGGACGAAGAACAAGTCAAGGAGCTGGAAAAAGGTAAAAAAGAGGTCGAAGAACTAATGGAAGAATAAAACTTCTTCAAGTTACTCTATTTTTTGAAGCTTTTCACGGTAAAGAACTGTAAATTTCCTGTATCTGCTAAGAAAACCATCTATTCTTTTTCTAGCTGGGTCATCTGTTCCCTCCACTTTTCTTAACGGCTTTGCTGGTACACCAACTACTATTGTGTTTTCTGGCACTTCCTTAAATGCTGGTACAACAGCACCATTGCCCACTATTGCTCCCTTTCTAATCACGGTTCTATAGTCTATTACGGCATTCATTCCTATTGCAACGTAGTCCTCAATTATATGGGCATGTATCATTGCTCCATGTCCAATATTCACATACCTTCCGATTATAGTTTCAAATTCAGGCTCAGTGTGAATTACAGCATTGTCTTGAACATTTGAGTAATCCCCAATTATAATTTTGTTATTGTCTCCACGTAAAACAGCGCCAGGCGCTATAAAAACACATTCTCCAATCTCCACATCTCCAATAATTATGGCGTCGGGATGAACATAAGCAGATTTACTAATTTTTGGAACCTTGTCTCCAAGCTTATAAATAGGCATGATATCACCTCTAAACTTTACATACAAATCGTTTATAAACATTTAAACACAAATGGTAAACAACCCGTATAAACATTAATATGGGGAGGGAAAATCGCTGGAAATAGAAGAAAAAATTTTGAACCTATTAAACAAAGCTAGTGAAGACGCTGTTTCAAGCTTAATGCTCGATATATTAAGAATTCTATCCGTGTTTTACGGAGTTTTATGGAAAACAGAAATCTCCCAAGACCTAATTAAATTTTACAGAACCATTGGGGAACCTGAAATTGTAAACCCTAAAATGATAGACGAAGCCATAAAAAACCTAGAAAACCTAGGGCTAATAAAAACCGAGGAAAGAATAAGAGGAATACCTCTTAGCACCAAAACATATCAAGATTTGCTAGTTCACCTTACAGATAAATTTGCTACCAAGAAAATACTACAAAAAGACGAAAAATATAGAAAATATATTTTTAAAAGAGAAAAAGCCATAAAAGAAGCCTTAAAGGAATACAAATACTAATTCCATCAAATGAGGGTAAAATCCTTATAAAGGTGTAAAACTGCACTTCAAAGCTTTTTAGGTTAGGCACCAAAACGTCTAGACATAAATGATAATTGTAAAAATCTAAATGTGCAAATTGTTTTGCAAAATTTTGCTTTGAGATAGGTTTTTATGTCGGTGCGTGTTAGTTTCCTTGGTGAGTTTGTTGGAGTGGGTTAAATGTTTCAAATGTGGAAGTGAACTTTTCAAAGTTACGTTGAACGGTGAAATTTACTGCGCAAATTGTCAAACCAAGCTTGAACTAGACCTTGCCAGAATAAAGAAACCAGCACCACCAATAATAAAACCTGAAAAACCAAAAAGACCTAAACTTCCTCCACATCCAGACATACCAGGGACGTTCGAAATCTAAACTTATACAAACTAAGAAGTTATGTCAAAGATATAGCATCTCAACTATTTACGTAACCTTGCAGCATAAACCATTAACCCAAGATTGAATACGTATTAATATAGTCTTCTTACTAAGTGTATTTCTTCGCTTTCTCTATCATATTCGATTAGTTTTGCTCTTTCTAAATCATGTATGCTTTTAAGTATGATTGCAGGTTCGAATCCAGCTGCCTTTGTTACTTCACTCCTTTTCATCTTTGGAACTCCATGTAGCAGCCACAACACCTTTGCGTGAGGCATACCTGCAAAAACCGTTTCAAGCAACGTAACGTATATTGTAAGAAGTTCCTTTATGTCCTCAACTCTCTCCCTTTCACCAGCTACTTCCTTATACATTTGAGATATTTTCTCTAACTGTTCAGAAATCTTATCTAACTCACCTTTCAGTTTCTTGTTTTCCTCTTCAAGTCTTCTTTTATATTCATCCGCTTCAAAGGCTCTTTTTTCAACGGTTTTTAATTCTTCTTTTAATTTGCTGTTCTCACTCGTTAAAGAGGAAATGTTCTCGTTTAAACGGCTTATTTCCGCGTCTTTCGATCTAAGTGTATCTTTTAGCTCAATGTTTTCCTTTTCCAACTTATTTACTTCCTCTTCGAATCTTGATAACTGCTCCTTTAAATTAACTACTTCGTTTTTCAATTGCTCATTCTCTAACTTAACGGCGTTTAGTTCTTCTATCAAATTTTTTGTTTCTTTAAGAAGGTCCTCTATCTTCGATAGGCTTTCTAATGAACTATCTATTTTCTTAATGTCAACGCTCAATTTATTACCCTCCCCATCTCAAACTATAACAGCATCTTCATAACCCATGAGTTTATAGAATTTATAGAAGTTATTATTAATAGTGGTGCGCTTTTATATTAAGATTAAACTTAACACTGTTATATGAAACATCTTTCTCCTTGTAGGGAAAGGGATGTTAACATGAAAATAATGGTATTAGGCGCCGGAATGATGGGGTCCGCAGCGGTTAAGGATCTAGTTAAAAGCAACACTGTTTCAGAAATTGTTTTAGCCAGTAAATTCAAAAAAGAAATCGAGAATGTTGCTTCGAAAATAAGAAGCAGTAAACTTTCAACCGCCATTATAGACGCAATGGATTCAGTCGCCCTGAGTAGATTATTGAAACATGAGGATATCGACGTTGTTATCAATGCTCTTCCACATGAAGTAAGTTTACATGCCCTTAAAACAGAGGTTAATGAAGCAGTTAACGTTGTCGATTTAGTTTTCGAAGACGAATATATGTCCTTACACCGAGTTGCGCAGAAAAAAGATGTTATAGTTGTTCCAGGATGCGGTGTTGCTCCTGGGCTTAGCAACATGTTAGTAGGCTACGCTGCTAGCAAATTGGAAAAGGCAAGAATAGTTAAAATTATGGTTGGAGGACTTCCGCAGAAACCTAAACCGCCACTAGAATATAGAATTGTTTTTAACCTTGAAAGTGTTTGGCAAGAATACGCCGGGAAAGCTAGAATCGTAAGAAACGGTAAGGTAGTTGAGGTCGAAACACTTTCAGGACTAGAAGAAATATACATACCTGAAATAGGAGAATTAGAATGTTTTTACACCGATGGGTTAGCTTCACTCATATTCACATATAAAGAAATAGAACCTTTGAAAAATGTAGAGGAAATGTGTGAGAAGACGATAAGATATCCTGGTCATGCTCAAAAAATAAAAACATTAATTGAATGTGGACTTTTAGACACGGAACCAATAGAAATAAAATCCGTAAAAATATCGCCCAGAGAATTCTTAACAAGACTTTTAACGCCAAAACTCCAACTAGGAGAAGAAAAAGACCTAACAATAATGAAAATAAAGGTTGTTGGAGAAGCAAGAGGAGAAAACGTCGAATACATATATAACCTCGTAGATTACTACGACGATAAAGAAAAAGTAACTTCCATGGCACGCACCACAGCCTACACAGCTTCAATAATTGCTCAACTAATCAGTAAAAAGGAAATCAAGGAAAAAGGAATAGTTCCCCCAGAAAAAATTGGATTAAATCAAAAAGTTTTCAAAATAGTACTAAATGAACTAGCTAAAAGAAATATAAAAATAGAGGAAAGAATAACAGTATAATTTAAACTTCTTCGCATTATATTTAAAAATAAAGTGTTTAGATTGTTTATTTCCCTAACCAAGTCTCGTGAATCATGTATACAACTCTACTGTTCACACCTACCACTATATCCATGATACCATCGCTGTCAACATCGTCTACGGCAATGCAAGTCGGATATGTATCAGTAATTCTAAAGAACCATTCTATAGTTCCTCTTGAACCATCGACTACGATTATTGTTCCAGGTCCAGATGCAAGAGCTTCACGAGTAACCAGTAAAATTTCTTTGGCACTATCATTGTCGAAATCGCTAGCAAATCCTCCAGAAAGGGTTGCTCCAGCCTGCTCGATAAACCATTCGGTTTGACCCGTAGCAGCATCTAAAATAAACATTTTAAATTTCAATGGAGAAACCCTGCCCATTGCTGCGATAATTTCTAACCTATTATCGCCATCTAAATCAACAGCATCCAAATAACGTAGTTTCCAAGTATTTCCAGTCGTAACGTTAACGTCACTATTGTTCCATATGGCTATGCCATTTTCACCATCAATGGCATAAAGAACCTCTTCCTCTACTACAATATCATCTATAAAATCACCATCTAAGTCTAAAACAAGCGGATCATATAGCACATAAAATCCCTGAGAAAACGCCCAAGTCCATATGGAAGAGCCATTATAACCATCAAGTGCATGGACGCTATATTGCGTTACCGCGAACAAATCTGGCACATCATCTCCCGTTAAGTTTCCAACAGCCAGCTTAAAGGCATGATCATCTGAAAGCGTAATTTTCCAAAGCTCAACACCTGTTTTTCCATCAATAGCGTAAATAGTTCTATCATTAACCCCAGCAATTATATCGGAAACGTGATCCTTATTTAGATCAGCTTCAGCAAGACAGCGAATGGTACTTGTGGGATTTTTGAAAGCCCAGAGCAAATGTCCATCTTTTCCGCTAATAGCGTAAACATTTGTATCGTCTCCACCTAAAACAATGTCATCAATCCCATCTTCATCTAAATCAGCCATGACAACGTCATAAACCATCCAACTACCACTCACTACAGTTTTGTTCCAAATTAATTCCCCACTGGATGACAGCACGAAAATCTTCATGTGATAAGTAATAGCTGCAATACCTGGTTCTCCATCATCAAAAACACCTATCTTTAAAAACTCGACCTTTTCCACCGGGCTTACAGTATAATTCCAAACTGTAAATGAAGCATTTAACGTCATTTGTAGTAAGGCTTTATCAGCTATTTCAAAAGAGTAAACGTTTCCTTTCTCAGCGCTTACAACGATTTCAGGCCAAGAATTACCATTTGTATCGTCAATACATAAATCTTTTACGAAACTTCCAAGCTCAGGACTTATCCAAACCTGTCTATGTTCTTGATACGTTTTTCCAGTGTGAACTATCTCGAAAAGCGTAGCTTTATCAAAGTAGTTTGCGGCAATCTCACGGCGAGCATCAACATCACTATCCGCAACAGCAAGAGCGATCACAGAATCAACATCAAACCTAGTCCAATTGGAAGTCGGGTTATAACCTGTAACAATATCATCGACGGTTAGGGTCCCTGGTTGCTGGCCAACTGGTTTCTTATAAGTGAAAATCGCACGCGTTACAATTGCATAAGTAAATCCTTCACCATTGAGACCGGTTATCACAGGAGAATAAACATCATAATATATAACTTCATGTCGTGTAGGTGGGACTCCAAAACTGACATTGTAAGCTTTCTGCCCACATCTTTCGGTTATAATTAGATCAGAGTGTTCGTAAGACAATGGTTCAGGCTTACTCCAATGTCTACCGTGATCCTTAGAATAACACATTTGAATCTTATTGTCTAAGTAGCCTCCATAAGATTCAAACACAACTACTATAGACCTATCAGGCGACCTTAGCTGAGAAATGGAAGGTGAACCTTCCTCAGTAGGATCAAAAGTCAATCTAATAGGTCTTTCCTTCCAAACCAGACTATTATTTGCAATGTAAACCCAAATGTCGTAGTCAGGCTTAGACTCATTCTTAAATCTACCTGAAAACACGAGAGCGTAACCGCCATCTGCAAGGTTAATCATATCAGAGGAAACAGCTTCGTAACGATTGCTACTCGACTTACCGATGTTTGGAACAATGTAATAGAAGGGCCAAATAATCGGCCACCACCAGGTTCCATCATACACCTTATATCTTACTTCTCCAGTGCTTTCCAGCATATATGAAAGCCCAACTATGTTTAGTGAATCATTGCATTCCCAGATGCTAGGTGAATAAAGAAGATCAGAAGAAGAATAGCTAAATCTAGCAAGCGATGACCAACCAGAAGTAGGAGAATACTTCCTGTAGTAAATTTCATGGTATCTTATTGTTCCTGAAACTGTTTCAGCTCTCCAAGTAACCCATATTTCCCCGTTTTTCAGCTGAATAACTGAAGGCTCCAATTCCTGTAAAAGTAAATCTCTGCCACTATACTCTGAATCACTTGTCAATCTATACATAGACCACCAGTTCTTCCCATCACTACTACCCAAAAGAACGTATAAGCGAATAGCATCAACCTTTTCTCCACTCGACGGATCATCTATGTCTGTTCCATTATCGTAAGCATAGATTAACATTACCGTGTTGTTTGAAAGCTGGTAGATGTCGAGGTTTCTTCCAGGGAACCATCTACCCGTTTTGCTTTCAGCTGCCCTGTAAAGTCCCCAAATTTTGTTTAAATGTATTATCGGGTAGTTTGGTGAACTCGTTATAATCTCCATCTTCGTGAATATCTTACTCTCATTTATCTCCCAAATATCAATTCCATGAGCATGACCAATAATTAACTCCCTAAACCCATCGTAATCCTGATCATCCATAACAACAACGTTAATTGGATTTTTCTCTGTTATCTCTTGAGGAGCGGCCCAAAAAGTCTCATATTTTCCTCCTGCCTTATTAATTTTTAACACTGTTAAAAATCCGTTTGGAATGAAGAAGGTGTTCGTGGAATTTTCTCCACCAAATATCAGCTCGTATTCGCTGTCAGAATCTATGTCCGCCGATAAAATCGTATTTATCGTTAAGTTTTCATAGAAGTTTAATACGGAGGGAGGAATATAATCATCATGTTTAAAGTACGGGGGATTACTAACCGGATTTAAAAGCAGCGGTTCACCAAATAAATTATCACCAGTGCAAGGTATCATAAACATGTAGCTTCCCGCTGCGAAAAATATTTCTCTGTCGTTCTTTTTATCCACGTCGTCTCCAAATTCGAGCGCAGTTATTTTTGTTACATTATGTTCTTCTAAGAAGACATTCCAACCAGTTTGAGCCATATCTCGGTGGAAAATCAAAGCGTAGTGGTCATCTATTCCAGTCCATTCAAACACGTAGATTGAAAGATGAGCTGCAGCAATTATTTCTTCTCTACCATCTTTATCTAAGTCTACTTCTGCTACGAGGTGTTCAACATGATCCCAAATAGTCCTATTAAACTCCCCTGAAACCCCCTCCAATTCCTCCCAAGCATACGGACTCTCATCAGTAACAATAGTATGAACAAAATCCATAGACCTAAAAGCCCTCTTATAAGTATTATTCCTCAAATGCTCAAAAACATACAAATTATTATCAAAATCACCCACAATAACCTCTCTTCTGCCGTCACTATCAACGTCCCCTGTTTCTACTGTTATGGTCCAATTATTTAAGTCGTATTCGTTGTTCCAAACCTCTGAGATCCTATAGCCAAAGTTCATTAATAGGTCGTCAGCAATGCAAATTTCATACATTGCAAGCCTGGGATATGTGGCAATCATAAATTTCGTCGGTGTTTTAAAATCTAAGTTAAACCACGCTATCTTCTTTGTATAGCTATTATAGGCGTTCATAATAAGGTCTGTTCCAAAGACACTGATGTGGAAGTCTTTCCCAGTTCCCAAAAAATTATAAAACGTTGGATCTGTTAAGTTGCTGAATGAGAAGTCGTATTCAGGTCTTAAAGGATTGGGATATGTGAAGAGTTCTCTTCTTTCTTTCCAAATAGGATTCTCGTAAGTTCCGATGTTTTCAAAATATGTTGCACCAGTTTTATCAGCATAGCAAACGATAAGATCCATGCCACCATCAGAGTCATAGTCAACCATTTTTGGACCTGCAAACTTAACTCCAACATACCTACTATTTATACTGACAAAATATTCAAATTTAACAGCAAACTTAGGAGAACTTGAATTGCCTACATTTTCAATAAGATAAATTCTACCATTAGTCACAACTAGATCTATATCCCCGTCGTTATCAACATCCGCGGCATCCACCTCAGGAAGGGCAGTACTTAAACTAAGTATTTTCTCAAGGTAACCTGTAACTTCAAGTTCGGAGAAAGTCATATTGACGTAATACCCATGTGTTGTATCATAAGTGCAGTAATCTAAGCCTACGTAAGGAGCAACGTAGAGATCCTCAGCAGGATTTCCACCAAAACTTTGAGAATAATTAAAGTATCCTAAAATCAACTCAGGTTTATCTATATCCGTATCCAACTCTGCGAAGCACGCTGACAACGAAGTTTTATGGTAGTCTGGATCTTGATTAATGGAATAACTGTCTTTATTGAAAAATTCATTTGTTGCTGTAACATTATATATGTATCCCGGTTCAAAAAGCAGAAGAGTCCCATTCTGCGTTCCAATTACCGCTTCATTTCTCTCATCGTCATCGAGATCCAATATGGTCATAGATGAGTATGTTTGCCCATATGGCAGTGAAAGTATAAAGCTGCCTGAAGGACTCATCGTCCACCAAACAGGCAGTTTCCCAGGTATATTTACTTGTCTTATAGCCCAAATATTTGTCTTAGCTTTAAACCCTACATCTTCATAGGAATCCCAACACTGATAAAACGTTTTGGATGTTTCATTATAGTGGAAGGCTATTATTCTTCCCTCAACCGTACCAATAATAATACTATTGTAATCTTTCTCACCGTAAAGAATTTTCGTACTATTTATAGCAAGATACCCTATTGTTGCCGCTGTAGCCGTGTCTAGAGGACGATACAATGTTAAAACTTCAATACTATCTATAGCATATCTCTTTAAACCCGTTACAACTATTTTTATATATCTTACATAGTCCCAGCGTCTTTCAGCCAGCAGATTGTCTAAATCTATCTCAACGTAGAATTTTCCTGTTTCAGATTTATTTGAAATATCTCTGAGAGGGATTTGAGCAAAGGTAGATCCATCCGGGGAAACATAAAATAACAAGTTGTTAAAGTTAGGTGAAGCTTCAAACCCCTTAGCAGCAATGAAGGTGATATTTAAGTCAGGTAAATCACTTCCATTACCCGTAGCCTCCTCATGCCTACCAAAATCCAATATTGCAACAGCATCTTTAATAATAAACTTCGGGTATGAACCAGTAATAGTGGATTTTAACTGCGAATATAGTTCATCTTTCTCCCCAGCCATCGCGGTGTTCCTAGGATATATTGTAATATTCGGTTCTACACCTTCCGGAGTAACAGTGTAATTAATCGGCTCCGTATATATTGTATCGTTTTCAAAATAGAAAACTGACGTTCCATTTACCATACGGTCAACCCAGTAGTCTAAGGGATATGCACCCATCGCTTCCCATGTTTGAAGAGGTTTAACAAGCTTTTGCATCAAATATTTTCCTTTATCTTCGTCGTAATTTATTACGTAAACCCCTTGACCCCGAGCTACAACTGCAATTTCATCATATGGATCTCCATCCAGATCCCCAGTTGAAATAGAGGTTATAGGGTTCCATATGAGATTTGAACTATTCCATATCAGCTTGTATTTATTGTCGCTTGTCAGCGGGAAGGGTTTTCCATTAATGTATAGAACGGTGCCATTATTTTCGAAAATATAAATTGTTCCATTATAAGTTCCCACAATTATCTCAAGTAGAGAGTTATAGTTAGTGTCACCTATTGCTAAGGAGAAAACTTTTTCGTCAAGAATTGAGCCGCTGTTCCAAACCTCCTCATAAGTTATCCACTGCTCCTCACTAAAAGGATAACCAGAATGGTTGCTGAACTCATAAATATGTACCTTATTGTCCCATGCACCAGCTATAATATCAGGCTTATAGTCCTTATCTACGTCCTCAACTACTATAGACCATACAGGAGGCATGTCTTTACTTTTCCAAACAAGGTTAAACTGGTTCTCAGTGTTTGTAAACGGATCATATATGTGACGTTGCTCAAAAACATAGACGTGACCATCAGCACTACCAGCAACAACCTCAATAAAATGATTATTATCTGTGTCGCCGAAGTCGAGGGAGATTACATCTCCTTCTATTATTCCGTCCCCGGAATCCCAAACCTTTTCATATTGCACAGTTTCGTTGTTCCACCGGTAAATGTGAACCTCATTATCATAAAGATAACCCCCACCAACAGCTAAAAACTGTCCGTCATCGCTTGCAGCTATTGCGTGAACAGCTGCCTTTGTGAGCCAAGGTTCCCAAACACTTTGATACTCATTAGGATTATCACCCAAATACTTAAACAAATCAAAATCTGAGGGATAATAGGAACCCTTGTAGGGTTCCCCATCAGGGTACTTAAAACTTCCAGTTGCACTATTGCTTCCAGAATATTTTTGTGAAAACATGTTTGTATCTCGAGTTGCAGGCAGTGTTGCACCTTGAATAGTTGAAAAGAGAAACATAGCTATAATGCTTAAAACAATTATGCATCTCAAAGACCTAAACATCTTTCTTTTTATTTTTCCCATTCTTCTCCCCCAAATCTCACTAATATCTTCTGTTCCCTCTTTATTTTCTTCTCTTTTTCCCTCTTCTTTACCGGTTTCTCTCTTAATTATCTGCGGTATGATTTTCTTTTTGAATTTCAGGGAAAGTAAGAGTAGAAATGCTACCACGCCAACGACAGCAACAATTATTGTAATTAATAACCATAGTGGGAGAATTGCAGGTTTTTTAAATGTGAAGTAAACTTCGTCCCAGACAATATACCCCGAAACAGTTTTCGCAAAAACCTGCAATCGATAGGTGCCTTTCCTCCATGTAAGTGTACCGTTAACCCATTGTTGATCAGTAGGATTATATGTTAAGGTGAAATTGGAGGACCAAGTGCTTCCATCATAGTATCTCCCCCACATAGAAACTATGTTAGTTGAATTTACAACCCTAACATCCAACGTCTTATCTGTGATTGTTTCATTTTTCGGAGAAACGATTTTTATGGCAACACCCCTTCTAAATTGTTGCAAAGCCTCCTCATATTCTTCCTGAGAGGTCCATTGTGTAGGATCTGTTCCAACAGCAACCTCAGCCCCATCAGAAAAACCATCTCCATCAGAATCAGAATTCGTTGGGCTCGTCTTATACTCGTAGACCTCCGCTCCATCTGAAAGCCCATCCCCATCAGAATCAGGATTCAAAAAGCCGCCGCCGGGGAATGTTTGAGTCTCGTAGATGTAGAATTCTTCCCCATCTGAAAGCCCATCTCCATCAGAATCAACCTCATAACCGTCCAAAATACCATTATCATTAACATCAGGGTCAAACGGGTCCAAATTTACTTGCTTTGTGAAAAGGAAAGTTCTTTTTGTAAGAGTTCTATTTGGGAAATATAGTTCTAATCCATCTGGCAAAAGGTCATCATCTAAATCGCTGTCACATGGATCTGTACCATAAATGAATATTTCATCATAATCGTCTACTCCATCTCCATCAGTATCGTTATTGGACGGATCTGTACCATATGTTTTTACTTCTATTCCATCCCTAATAGTGTCTCCATCGCTTTCATTATTGTTTGGAGAGCTTCCATAAATGAATATTTCATCATAGTCAGAGAGGTTATCGCTATCGGTGTCGTTTAAAACAGGTGAACTGTTATAGTAGTAATATGGTTTGAGAGTTAAATATGGATATATTATATCGGATATGTTTAAAATTCTTAATTCAGCTCCATCACTAATTCCATCTCCGTCAGTATCGTTGTTTTTGACATCTAAAGGTATGTTTTCAAAATTGGGGATGTTTCCATTTGCAAGATATAATTCATAGCTGTCCATTAACCCGTCTCCATCTGTATCACTTCTTAAAGGATCTGTATCATAAATGAAGATTTCATCGTAGTCGCTCATAGGCCAAGTCATTTCTCCAAATTCATTCGGATACACTATTGAATCGTTATCTGAATCCCAATTGAATGGATTTGTTAAGTAAACAAGTATTTCATCTCCATCCCAAATTCCATCTTCATCTGTGTCTGGACTGAAAACGTTTGTACCATAAATGATGAGTTCTTCGTAATCGGTTAACCCGTCATCATCTACATCTTCATCCATTGGATCTGTAAAGTAGATTAAAACTTCAGCTCCATCTGATAGTCCATCTCCATCACTATCCATAAGATATGGATTTGAATGCCAGAAGAACAGTTCTTCACCGTCTGTTAACAAATCAAAATCAGTATCAGGTAAAACAGGGTTAGTGCCATACTTATAATATTCATCTCCATCTGAAACTTGATCATGATCTGTATCAGGGTTTCTCGGGTCTGTTCCAAGCAAAAGATCTTGAAGATCACCTAATCCATCTCCATCTGTATCAGAGTCGAGATAAAAGGTATGGTTTGAGTCAGGTCTTAATGTTCCTTCTAATCCATCTATTAGTCCGTCTCCATCAGTGTCGCCGTTAAGCGGATTAGATGGTGGTACTAGGTGAAGTTCATAGCCGTCACTTTTCAAAAATCTATCTGGGTACACTTTCCCGTCCCTTCCAGTGTCTCCATCTGTGTCGGGGTTGCATGGATTTGTTCTAATAAGCATCCTCTTAGGAGTACCATTCACAATAAAAACAGCCCAAATACCATGAACCTCCTCACCATCAGTCATAGATCTTAGGAAGGTCTTTGAAGGTGCGATCCAACCGTTCCACAATTGAAGATATGAATCATCATCTGTGTCGTTGTCTAGGGGATGAGTATATCCGTTACCGAAAATTATTGGATTTGGATCAACTTGCGGTGAAGACTCGTTGTAAAGATCTTTTAAACCGTAGTATGGACCTAAGGGTCCTTCTTCACCGTCAAGAAGCCCGTCGTTATCGGTGTCTGGGTTAAGAGGATCGGTATGATTGGCATATGGAACTCCTCCAATTATTACTTCTTTAACGCTTAGAGTCAGTTTTGGAGTTGAATTGGTATCCCAAGTATGTGTAATTTCAAAAGTGTCGTCAAGCCCGTCTTCATCGGTATCGCGGCACAGCGGGTTTGTTCCATATATTTTTACTTCTTCGTAATCGTTTAAACCGTCGTTATCTGAATCATCCCACCTAGGATTAGTATGGTATTGCTCTATTTCCTCTTTATCTGTTAACCCGTCGTTATCGGTATCGTTGTTTAGAGGATCGGTATGTGTTGTTTGAGACTCTTCCTTATCTGTTAACCCGTCTCCATCTGTGTCTGGATTATATGGATCTAAGCCTGTCGTGTTTAACTCATAGCTATCTGATAGTCCGTCCCCGTCACTATCGTAACCTAAAGCATTTTCTTTAACTTCTTCTTCATCCGTACTCCTCGCCGTATACTCGTAATGTACAAGTGATGTTGGCCCCCAAGACCACGTTTTCTCAAAAAATAAAACTCTAAAATCTATTGTAAATTCGATGTAGCCAAGTAAATCAAACGTGAATTTAAATGGTGGTGATCCAACGAAGTTTTGAATAAATGTGAAAACTATTTCTAGGGAGCCATAAAACATAATAGCTATAACTACCAGATCTATTGGAACTGATAAGGCTGCACCAATTGTGATCTGAAGCGTAAAGGTTCCTTGCTCAGGTCCAATAGCTGAGGCAGCTCTTTTAACTATTTCCAATCCGATGCCAAATGAAATTATTATTTTAATCATATCCAAACCTAAGTATTCCATTAGATCTGCTAAGATACTTGTTCCAACGCCTCCGGTCCAAAAGTCTAGTATGGTAAATTCTTTTGACACTTCGATTTTGAACCAGAAGGACCATCCGATAACCTTGAAGAATCCTGATAGATCAAACGATCCGCCTTTAAATTTAAATAATTGAAGTTCAAATGATCCTCCGCCAGATATTTGAAGTTCCATGCCTATGCTCGAAAGAAGATGATTTAAAAATTCCTGAACTGCCCCGAGGCCGTTAATTCCTAGCTCGGCTTTAAACACAGGTATGAACTGGAAGAAGGAGAACAGCCTCTTAAAGATGTCACTCAAAGACCCTTTATCCCAGTCGTATCCTCCGAAAATCATCTCAGAAAGTAGGTTAATGAAAGCTTCCTTATCAAATCCGACACCAAGATCTAAAGCCAACCTAATGTCGATGCCAATGCCTAGGGAAGATTCTCCTCCCATTAAACCTAGACCGAAACCTCCATCGTAAAGTACAATACCTAGACCGCCAATTCTATTTGTTATTTTACCTATTAAATCGTTGGCCAGTTCTTCAACTTTTCCTAGAAGCCAACCCATTACTGTGTTGAAAATCCACTTGAAACCATCAGTAAATATATCTCGAATACTTAGTACAAAGCCTAGGACGAGTCTCACATTATCCTTAATTGACTCCTCTATGTCGCCTAGGGAGTTTAGAATAATGTTTAAGGCTTCTTCAGGTGTAGGTATTTCCTCCAGTCCCAGTGCTCTTGGAAACAGGACTTGAAGAATTTTTGTATAATTCCCTAAATCTATGTCGGAATAATAGTGTTTTAATAGGGAGAAACCTACTCCCTGAAGAAAAGTTAACATTATTCCTTGTAGAGGGTCATCTTCAAAACTTTCAATTATCTTGTAAATAGATCCACTAATTTCAGATATTATTGGAATTTTACTTCTAATTTGATTAAACTTACTCTCATCCAATATCTCAGATAAAATGAATTCAACCATGTTTTTTACGAGGTCTTCGGGGGAAACGTACTGAGACATAAATTCTTCTACAGTTCTACTAACCATTTGTTTTAACTTGTCATCGTTTCTTATGAACCCTATAATTGCTACCGCGGTTTCAATAATGTTTTCCATTTTTTCAAGTGTTTCAGTAGATACTCCGGGTTTAAGCTCTCTAATAACATTGACTACTATGGGGATTAAGGTTGGTAAATCTGATTTAGTGAATTTATCATTTAAGACTCCGGCAATAAGAGTTATAGAGTCAACTACGAGGTCTTTCATGTTTTCTGAAATAACTGTACTAGATGTTAATGCTTCTTCAATTATTGTCTCAATTTGAGCCTTAAATTCGTTAACATTCTGCTTTTCATTTTTAATTGCATCATCTATGGTGTCTAAAATTTCCTTAACGGTATCTTCTATTCCCTCAAGCCCATCTTTAAAGTTGCCTTCACCTACAAGACTCCCTAAAAAGTCCGCTAAACTTTCTTTCAAGCTTTGAGAAGAGTAACCTAGGACAACCATTCCCAAATCAATAATCATTGTTGCTTTTTCTAATATTTCACGGTCTCCTGCTTCATTAAAAATGTTAAACGCTGTTTGAACAACTTTCTCACATATACTGGTAAGAAAACTTGTTATGTTAACTGTCGAGAGAAAATTTACTACAGTATTAAAGGTGGAAACAATCTTATCTATACTTTCTTCAACTTCTGACGTTGTTAAACCTAAAGTTTGAGTTAAAAACTTTTCTATTACACCCTCCGAAACCTTTTCGTTGAACCAGCTTAGAATTTCCTTAAAAGCATTATCTGAACCCTTAATTCTATTATAGAAATCTTCACCAACATCTAACAGCTCATTAAGTATATTTTTGAGGTCTCCAATTATATCACCGGTCTCTGGGAACACTAACTCAATTATCTCAGAAATAAGATCCAAAATTTCGCTTAGATCTCCACGAAGAACATATATTGCTGAGATGAAAAGATCAAAGTATTTCCTATAATCTTCCATAAATGGAAACTGGTCTCTTAACAGATTGAAAAGTTCCTTTAAAGCAGAACCAGTGTCTCCTTCAACAAACCCAAGTATAACTTTAATACCATCAAGAATTTCTTTAATTTGTTCTGCAAGCTCCCTGGAAACGGTTAGGACATCTCCAACACCTGTATCCCTTTTCATCAATACCGTCATCAGTATATCTAAAACAGCTGCAATCGGACCGTCTAGCCCGGATGTAAGAGGCAATTCAGATATAATTAATTCTTCCTCTGGATTCACCTTATCCTTAAACTTTATTTCAACTCTTGGAGGAAAAAGATCATTCATTGAAACTTTCAACGATTTATTGCCTAAGTCATTGGAAGTATAATTGTCAGGTGGAAGTATTCCAACTTTTTTAAAACCTTTGTTGAATTTTTCCAAAATTTTTTGGAATCTTTCCATCTTAGATATTTGATCCTCTTCTCCAAGAGGTGCCTTTGGCATTATGTTTCTTTCAAATAGATCATTGAAATTATCGCCAAAATATTTTATGCTTAAATATCTAAGTTCTAAACCTGCATTTTTAAATTTCCCCCCAGTATTATCTAAAATTTCAGCAACCTTCCACGCTGCGAATAAAAATAACAATTCAGCATCTACCTGTTCAACTTCACCAAAATATATGTTTCGAGCAATTTTAACATAATCGTATAAGCTTTCAGTATTGCCCATTGCCAATATATGTTTAATGTTTTTCTCATTAGTTAGCATATTTGCAAAATCTTTCCAACTAAGGTGCTCTTTGCCGATGTAAACACCATTGATACTAGTATTAAAAACATATATGATTATCCAAACATTTTCCCTCAGATATTGCTTCTTTAACTCTGAAACGCTTAAAATAGGCTTAATTATAGTTGATAAATAAACCAATCTAAGAGAATAATGCAATTTTTTAGCGGTTTCTGAAACAAGACTGTTAGTTGGATCATAAAGGATAAAAATCTGCTCTTTAAACCTATACGCTGTTACTGGTCCTTTTTCCTCCATGTTTAATTTGCCAAAATAGTTTTGCTTTTCTTCAACTTCTGTAGAGGAAGGTATTTCTGAGGCAGCTGCTAGTCTTTGAAACGGAGAAGCAGCAATAAGGATTAAAAATATGAAAACAAATAAAATATTTTTAGATATTTTCATATTATAGCCCTACCTCTCCATTTTATTGAATTATGCCAAAAGCAGTAAAAACAGAGAAAATCCAACAGAAAAAAGATACTCTCCGCCTCACCGCTCTTGACATAAATGTTAAAATAAACTTCTCAAGGTTATATTTAAACCTTTTTGAAATGTTCTATAACAAATTAAAATGCTTTCACTATTTCTTCCTGCCTTTAAGATAGTTTTTATATTTAACAAATTTTTCAGTTCACTATTAACAGTGAGAAGGTCTTTTGATGATCTTTTACATATATGATAAGAGGCTTAAAGCTTATATTGAAGGTGTACATTATTAGTTGTTGTATATATAACAACGATATTAAGCGTGTAAGTTCAAAGATTGCTTAATTTAGTGAGGGAAATGATTTGAACTGTGTTGAAAGATCACCAGGTCAACTGTTGAGAAATCTATCAAGCCTGATTAAGAAAATTGTTGAAACAGTTCTAAGTGAGTATCCAGACGATATTTCCACTAGACATAGGAGTTTAGAAGCCTACTTTCCCTCGGCAGAAACGTTTTTCAAAGAGTATTTAAACCTAACAGAAAGATTAAAGCTTTGGTTTAAAGTTCGAATGCAACTATATAACACAATAAAGGGACTTGTAAAAACTATGGACACGGTTAGTGACGACCTAAAAGCCACCGCTGAACATGTCCAGGCTCTTATTCTTCCAGAGTATAAGAGACTTCTCGATCTATTACTCGAGGATTTAAGATTTGCAAAAGAAGTCTCATCAAAACTCTCTGTGCTCGAAATAATAAATGAAAACTGTAGAAAAGCAGGCATACGCGCACAGCTTCACTTAAAAATATCAGGCTACGATATAGACGAACATACCGACGACATCGAAAAAGCATTAACGAAAATCTCAGAAGGTAACCTTGAAGAAGCCGAAAAATTGATCACAAAACTTCGTGAAAGACTAAAACAACTACAATACTGTTAGTACTACGAACAATTATTAAACACTATTCCAATATTTCATGAGACACAGTTTAACAGTTTTGTCACTCTTTCTTTTCCTTGGTTTAAAACTATAATGAGGCGTTTATAATTTTATTTTTGTTTGATAATCAAATAGTAAGAAGATTATTTTAATTGGTTTTATCGAACTTCCACTTCATTTCACATAACTGCTCATAGATATCTGGTCTCAGGTCTCTAAGTACAGGGGCTTTTGTTTTCTTTCTAATTCTCCAGAATTTTCCTAAATCAATTTCCCCAGCAACTAGGTTTTCCTCATCATATCGACTTTCGACTATAATTCCATTTTTCTCGTAATCTGTTGAAGCAATTATTGCGGATTTCCCTTCAAAATTTAATCCTTTAAATTTACCTACAAGACATGAATGTACTACAATTGATTGGTTTTCTATGGCTCTTGCATGACAACAATATCGCAGCCATTCCCACGCAGATCTACCTGGTGCAGCGCTTGGTACCAAAAGAATATAAGCCCCTTTGAGCGCGAGTATTCGCGCTAACTCTGGGAAACCAACATCGTAGCAAATCACCAAGCCAACTTTGCCAAATTCCAGTTCAGCTACAACAGGAGTTAACCCAGGTGAAAAGCCTAAGACTTTATCTATGTAGTGTAAGTGAATTTTATCATATTTCACTATTTTTTGATTTGGTAAGAATAAATGAGCTGTGTTGAAATATTTTCCGTTTCTTTTTGTGGCAGTCGTGCCAGCAAGTATTGAAAGCCTAAATTTTTCAGCTAATCTTGAAAACAGATTCAAATAATTTTCATAGTATTCGACCAAAACTTTCGGTATTTCACTTATTTCATTAACGTTTTCCATGCTTAGGAGTTCAAGTGTGAAGAGTTCTGGGAAAACCAGCAAATCTACTTTTTGTCTTGCTGCTAATTCAACAAACTTAGTTACATGTTTACTAAACTCCTCGAAGCTACGTACCTCTCTAATCCTAAATTGTATGGCTCCTATCTTTAAAGAATCAGAAGTATTCAAGGGTGTTCCCCTCTCATAAAGATTTCTTATATGCTCGAATAAATATGATAACTTTGAGCTATAAACAATGTGTTGACAAACTTTAACATAATTTATGGTTTTATCCTTCGTGAATTGTAGGTAATAAGGTTATTACATCTCCATCTGATATTTCGGTGTTTAATTCGTTGAGCACGGAGATTTCTACATCATTTACCAAGATAAGAAATTCGCTTTTCACTTTACCGTTTTCATCGAATATAGCTTTTCTGAATTTCTCTCCATTTTTTTTCTGCAAGCATGTTTAGAACTTCTAATAGTTTCATTGGGCGGGGAATCTCTAAATCAACACTTTTAACACCTAGAAGGTGTCGTAATGTAGCTATGAATCTAACTTGAATCTTCAAAGCTAACCTCTCCTTTCATTTTAACTAAAGCATATTTTCCCTGTTGCTTCCGATTATTCTATGAATTTATTAGATCTGGCTGTGTAGTGGTGGAAATACTAAATGTTGATATATATGTTTCCATTATCAATGATTTGAAGATACTTCGGGTTTGGAGGTATGTGAGTGGGAATTGAGGAGTTAAAAGCCTATTTAGCAAATTCAGGGATAAGTGCTGAAATATTAGAGTTAGAAGATGAGGTCAAAACAGTTAATCAAGCAGCTAAAGCTCTAGGTGTACCAAAAGAACAAATAATCAAAACAATTATGTTTATTGACGCCTTAGGTGAACCTGTCTTAGCTATAGTTAGAGGAGACCAAAAGGTAGATAGCAAAAAATTGGCAAACGTCGTTGGAACTCTTGGTGTAAGAATGGCTTCAGCCAAAGAGGTAAAAAAACACAGTGGATATGCAATTGGAGGGCTTCCCCCAATAGGACACAAACAGAAAATAAAAACAGTTATAGATAAAAAAGTTCTGGAAAAAGAGTTTGTGTATGGCGGGGGAGGAACAGAAAAACATCTCCTCAAAATTTCCCCAAAAGATGTACAAAAACTAACAGATGCAATTGTGGCAGACATTGGAACGTAACCAAATTATCTTATGAATTACAAAGTCTTTTATTAACCGCAAATTGTGTTGTGGACACTATGAAAGAGCAAAACTTGTCTACAAAAAGGGCAGCTATAACTTTACTTTTTCTATCCCCTATTACGGCTGAACTTCTCAGTGGAAGTGCGCCTCCTGTTGAATTCTTTAATCCTTTTGGTCTGATGGTGCTTGTTGCCCTCTACGGCTGTGGCGCAATAATTTTGAGAGAGCTTAAAATACGTTGGCATAAAGGTTATGGGGCACTGCTAGTTTTAGGTGCTGCTTATGGAATCATTGAGGAGGGGTTGATGGTTAAAAGCTTTTTTGACCCTAATTGGATGGATCTTGGAATTTTAGGTGTTTATGGTAGATGGTTTGGTGTAAACTGGGTTTGGAGCGTAGAATTAACAATATATCATTCCGTTGTTAGCATAGTCATCCCAATAGTCCTCGTGGAACTAATGTACCCGGAAATAAGGCCACAAAGCTGGGTAAAAACCAAAACACTAAAAATATTAACAATTATTTTCATTTCGGATGTAATTTTCGGCTACATGTTTTTGACAACATATTTCCCACCTATATCACTCTATTTAGCAACAATAATGATCGTACTTGCCCTATTTTATGTTGCATATCGTTTTCCCGAAAGTTTGGAGTTTAACGGCCAAAAAATACCGCCATCCCCAAGAAAACTATGGCTTATCGGATTACTCTGGTTCATAGTATATTGGCTTATTATTTTCAACATGCTACCATATACTGGGATTCCACCGGCGATTACAATTATCTTAGGAATTCTAGCTTTTATCCTTCCTTATCGATATTTTAGAAGGTTTAATTGGAAGAGTGACATTCATAAGCTTGCATTGGTCAGTGGAGTTCTTTCATTTCTGATCTTTCTTGCACCACTACAAGAGATGGATAAAACAAGACCAGATAATCCAGTAGGAATGACACTAGTCGGAATAGCATATACAATCTTCCTTCTGTACATGAAACGTCGAATAAAATCAGCAAAATAGCAGAACTCTGAAAACATTAATATTCCTCTGTTTTGGATAGAATTAGCTAGCTTTTATTTCTACACGTTACATGTTATTCTTAGTCAAATCAAAAGCAATCATGAGTCATAAAAAGAAATTAGAATTAGATGAATCTTCCCTGTTTTCTAAGCCAAATCTTATATGACTCTAAAAGAAGAATCGGAAACCACCCGAGTGCGAGAACAATGATCCAATCAATCCACGTAAGTCGTATTACTTCCAGGTTAATCCCCACTGCTTGAATCAAAACAATTTGCATCACTGCAAGAATTAGGTAACCCGGTGGGAATGGTAGTAGTCGGAGTAACGTATGAATGTCTTCTCTTATATCTAAGGAGGCAAATTAAACGTAAATATATATTTTAATTCTCTGCCATGAGTTCTATCACTCTTTTCATTGCTAAAATACTGTTTTCAAAGGATTCAATGTCAGGATTACATTCAACTACAAAATTAACATTTTCGTCTCCCTTAACTTCAAACTTAATTAAATCATATATTCCCGAAATGTAATGTCTAAACTCAGGATCGCTTAAAACTTTAAGAACAGCTTCATCATCCTCTCCCTTAACTAGATATTTTCTATCGAACACTGGGTCTCCTGTCTGAAAGCTTCTTCCAGAATTAGTGTCTGCTATGGTTGCAGATAGAGGGTATCTTCCCGTTATTGCAAACTTTGCGGGACACCTGGTTTCTTTTATTCCTACTATGTTGAGATATTTTCTTGGGAGGAAGAACATGAAGCGTGATGAATATGTAAAAGCTCCTATAGGTTTTGATGAAACTTCAACTCGATCTATTTGCCACTCTGGGTTTAATTCTGCTACGATTTTAGGAGCGTCGGAATGCGTGTTACTTACATCTATTTTCTGCGATTTTTCTCTCAGTGAAGAATAAATTTTCTTCAAAACCATTTTAGTCTTCCTTTTCTCTAATAGAACTATAAGAACGGGAGCTAAAGCTACTGGTAGAATTACAATAGCCAACCAGAATATGAAAAACAAATCAATTTGCATCTGGTCTCCCTCACATATGATTTACTACAGATAAAAATTAAGTCGAAGAAATATAAATACTTTACGCATTCTTGCGAAATAATTAGATTAATAGGTAAAATTTAGCCCACCAGGCTGCTTCCTTTATTGCTTCGTAGACTTTTCCCACATTTTCAGGATCCATATCGCATTCTACATGTATTTTCAGTGTTGTATCATGTAATGTTATACTGAAAATGCGTAGTTTTCTAATCTTGCTTATATATTCCAATAGAACGTATGCTTCAGAAACTTTCTTTAAAACCTCTGCATCTTCGCATTTGATGTCAAACAGATTTTTTATTTCCTCAAAAGTTGCTTCTCGTTGACTTAAAGATAATTCTTCCTTTGGACGTATTTCAATTGCAACAGGTTTCTTTACAGTTTTCTCAAGACTGTCTAAAGCGTCTATCGATAATCTTTCACCGATATTATATTGTATGTAGTCGATTTCCTCCAGTAATGGAGTAGCAATTACTCTTGTGAATTTTTCTTCTGACGGTTCAAACTTCAACTTGGAAACGTACATTGATAGCTTCTTAAACTCCCTTTTTAGATTTAAAAGCAGTTCTGGTGGCATAACTCTTTCATGTTCAACTTTTAAAGCAGCAGGTTTAACTTTTTCAACGATAATTGGCCGTGTTCTAATCTCTGGGGCTAATATTTCTGCAGCTCTTTCCATAGCTAAAATAGCATTTACAGCGGATGGAGCATCAAAATTACATTCAACCACGAAGTGCAGATGTTTCCCTCCCCTGATTTCAAATTTTCTTAAATCGCGGATTGCCGAGACACAGTCTCTGAACCGCCTATCTTTTACAAGTTTAAGGGCAATTTCAGGTGTTCCACTTTTAACTCTATGCGCCCGGTCAAATATCGGGTCTCCTGAATCTATATCTTCTGTAAGTCCAATCCCTATAGCAAGTTTGTCAAAGAGACCCTCATCCCTTATAGTGATGTTTACATTTGTGCCTTCTTCGCTCATACCTAGAACCCTAAGATACGTTTCCGAGTACTTTCCATGATGGATGATAAATGTTGTAACTTCAACACGTTCCAACTGCATTTCCGGCTTCAACTCAGCAATAATTCTAGGCCTGCTAAAAAACCCTCCCTCCTCATAGTGTATACTTTTGGATTTCTGCTTCAACCATGAATATATTTTTTGAAAGGTCTCTCTTCTCCTTTTACTTCCCTCAAAAGCTAATAGAACTATAATAATTATCAAAAAGAAAAACCAAAGAGAGAAGAAAAACTCAGCAACCTGCAACTTGACACCACCAGTGAATATCTTCTCAAATCAAACTTGTAGTGATCACAATTATTCTAATATTAATGATATTTAAATATCTTCAATCTCTGTATCTCTTATCGTCTCTAAGTAAGTTAAGCGTAAGTAAGGTCATCGTACATGTTTAATATATCTTCTAAGTTACTGAAACTTATTCACATGCACATGGTATAACTTGGAATGTCTTCTTGTTAAATAGATGTTTGAAACTTGTTCTTGCTGCTGAAACGATACTTCCCCACTTTATTTGTTCTAAGTATTCTTCTTAAGAACACATGATCTTCTCTTGTTATCATTGTTATCGCTTTTCCTCTCCTGTCAAATCTTCCCGTTCGACCAATTCTATGAACATAGTCTTCTAAATTTCTTGGAATATCAAAGTTTACCACCAGATCGGTTGTGGGTACATCTATTCCTCGAGACGCTACATCGGTTGCTACAAGTATTTTGCTACCCGGCTTTCTAAATGATTCCATTGACCAATTTCTCTGACTCTGGGTCATATCACCATTTAAACGAAAAACGAAATACCCTGACTGTTTAAGTTTCCAAGCGATATGATTTGTTTTCCTTCTTGTTGCACAGAAGACCAAGGTTTTCTCCACGATGTTCGTTTAAAATTCTCTTTAAAACTTTTAATTTATTTTCAGGAATTGTTTCGACATAGTATTGATCTATATGTTTGGCAATGAGTTCGTCTCGTGATATTTTCACAGTTATAGGATTCTTCATGTATTTCCTTGATAAGTTTATTACTTCATAGGGCATTGTAGCAGGAAACAGTAGTGTTTGCTTTCTATTTTTCGCAAAGAAAAGTATTGTTGAGATATCGTCTATAAAGCCCATATCAAGCATCCTATCAGCCTCATCCAAAACAACCACTCTAAGCGAAATCCACGCTACAAGATCAGGCAGATATCTTTCAGCTATAACCAAAAAGCCAACATATTAGGCAAAACAAACCTAATCAGCACTATTGGAAATAGCAGAGATGAATTCTATAAGTTGCCAAAGCCTTCTAAAGCCCTTTGGAATCCTTATCCTATAATATGGATTATCAGAACCTCTAAAGGCACTAAACCTAGATAAAAACTTAGCAAGCAAAGAAACAAGCGTAAGAGTACCCTCATCCACAAAATTTTAACTTTAAGACCTTGATTCCCAAGCCCTCTGGCCAAGGCTTTAGCTAAAGTAGCTTGCCAGAGCCATCAGGACCAAACAGGCATACCAAAAGCATTTTACTACCTCAAAATTCTTAGACGCACGACTTTTTAATAACCTATAAGGCTTCTAAGTTTCTGCACGAGTTTAAGAGCATCTTCTCTACGCGCTTCAAAGTTTACTTTTGTCAGGAAGTTATGGTAGCAGTTCGCGTGTAGCCTTTCAACACTTGCGAAGAGCCTGCCTAGAGGCTTCTCCAACTCTCCAGACTGTCACACGAGGGGAGAACGCAACATGTCACTAGCCACCTGCACAGGCTGTAATAGATTAAATTAAGCCCGCCGGTTTCACACATTACAAGAGCTATGCTGTCGGCACACGAGGCTGGAGGAAGGGTGTAATGTAACGGCGTGAACAGAGAGGATGACTTAGAGGGTTGGCATAAAGGCTATGGTTGTGATGAGAGCCCTGACATATGAGATTGTACTGTTAAGCCCCTAAGGGGTTAAGAGCTTGCTCATAGGGCATAGCCTGTACCTGCTACCCCAATCCTCAATAGCCTTAACCGATTCCGCTGCAACCCTTCGATAAACCTCTGCAAGCTCGTCAGCGTAGAACTCCACAGACCTCCAGTCACTACGATAGGAGTTGACGTTAACCAGCGCATCAACATCCTCAAGATATTCTCTAGCGGCGTTAAGGGCCGCAATAACGTCCTCACGTCTTGGAGGTTTAAACACCTCCCTACCTAGCACCTTAGGTATACCTGAAGCGAATTGGTATATCCTATATCTC
>Ga0190307_1000092_pt1 | contig 28789 bp, 29 predicted proteins | sample 48700745_MG_FD_161653 | JGI IMG/M metagenome (GOLD analysis project Ga0190307, IMG submission 161653) | Hydrothermal vent sediment bacterial communities from Southern Trench, Guaymas Basin, Mexico - 4870-07-4-5_MG | ecosystem: Environmental > Aquatic > Marine > Hydrothermal vents > Sediment ... | reverse complement strand
TAAACAGGGTAGACTAGAAATATACTATGACAAGCTAACGGGGAGATGGTATGGCCGACAATCAATAACAGCTATCATTCAGCCAAGACATACCATCTCCCCTAGAAGGGCTTTCGTAGACCTAGGCGTCATCAATATCATTACTGCGTGGATTGAGGGTGATGTGGAGCCGATAGCTTTCAGCGGTAGACCTTTGTTGGCGGACTGGTATTACTGGACAAATAAGATATCATATTATCAGAGCCTTGCAAAGAAAGTTAATGGTAAAAATACTACGAGGAGGATTAAAAAACTTTATTGTAAACGTAAGCGCAGGTTTAGGGATAGGATAAACAAGATTATAAAGAAATTTATAGACATATGTGTATCAAAAGATGTCACGGAGATTGTATGCGGAGACCTTAGAGGAATCAGGGATAATTGTAAGAAGGGGAATGGCTCTAGGAAGAAAAACAAGATTATAAACAACTTCTGGAGCTATCATTACATCACCGATAGGATTAGAACGACGGCGGAAAACCATGGCATAAAGCTAACATTGATAGATGAACATAATACATCATCATACTGTCCAATATGCTGTGCAAGGGGTAGGAGAATGTATAGAGGACTATTTTACTGCAAAAGATGTGGTAGGGATATGAATGCAGATGTAGTCGGAGCATTGAATATTGCAAGGAAGTGTGGTGTAAAAATATCTTCAAACGTAAAGCTACATCCAAAATCCATAAAAATAAAAGAAATAATGATACAGAGAAACAATAATCCCGATGAGGGATAACTGGGTGCAGACCCACCCCGCAATCCATATATAGGATTAATCCTATATATGGATTGCGAATTGGACGGTCTCGTATCAATTTATGGTGATAGCTTTGGTTAAGATAGACGAGGTCTATGAAAATATATTGATTGCAGATAAGGTTTTAAAGAACATTGTTTATCATACTCCTCTAGATCATTCGCATACATTGTCTAGAATTACTGGTGGAAAAGTTTTTCTTAAACTTGAAAATCTTCAGAGAACTAGTTCATTTAAGATTAGAGGAGCATACTATACTATTAATAAACTTTTAAGATCTAGAGAAATAAATCTATGTGTAGCTGCTTCATCCGGAAATCATGCTCAGGGAGTTGCTTTAGCATCTACCTTACACAAATTGAAATCAATTATAGTGATGCCAGAATATACTCCAATTACAAAGATAATGGCTACAAGAAGATATGGTGGTAAAGTTGTATTATATGGTAAAAGTTATGATGAGGCTTATGCAAAGGCTGTAGAAATATGTGAAAAAGAAAGAGGAGTATTTATACATCCTTTCAATGACTATAATATCATTGCTGGTCAGGGTACTATTGGACTAGAAATATTTAGAGATTTAAGTATGGTCGATGTTGTAATTGTACCTATAGGTGGCGGTGGACTTATAGCTGGTATAGCTACAGCATTGAAAAGACTGCGGCCCTCAGTAAAAATAATTGGTGTTCAACCTAAGGGTTCACCAGCAATGTATAAATCATTTAAAAACAAGCGCTTAATGAAATCTATTTCTCTAAATACTATTGCCGATGGTGTTGCTGTAAAATCTCCTGGAGAAAAGCCCTTTGAAATAATTTTAAAGCTAGTAGATGATATCTTTTTAGTAGAGGAGGATGATATAGTTAGAGCTTTATTTTTATTGCTTGAGAGAAGTAAATGTGTTGCAGAACCAGCTGGGGCACTTAGTGTCGCACTACTATTAAGTGGACAAATGGATGTAAAGAATAAAAGAGTAGTTGCATTAATTAGTGGAGGAAATATTGATCCAGACCTATTGATAAGAGTAGTTAATAGGGCTCTTATATTAGAGGGTAGGAGGGTTAAGATAAAAGGTATAGTACCTGATAGACCTGGCATATTGAGGGAAGTTTTAGATACATTTACGTCTGTCAAAGCAAATATAATTACTATAGATCATGATAGAAGTAGCATATATTTGAAACCAAATGAAACCGAAGTAACAATTACATTAGAGTTACCGAAGCCAGAAAAACTAGATATAATTTTGAAGAATTTAAAGAAAAAGGGATTTTATTTTCAAAAATATAGTTGAAATAAATCTTTTTCTATATTTTTATAATTTTTATTTTATTGATGATTTCTTTCAGACTTATATCTTTATCCTTAGCAACATATACTAAATGTTTTACCTTAAATGGATCTATACCAAACATTTTTGATGCAACTATATCTATAGCTAGAATATCTTTTGAGATAAGAATTTTATCATTTACCTCAACTATATTTAGGTTTGGCTTAACTATTTTAGCTATATCTGAGATGACTTTATCCATACCCCTAGGATGATATCTAAAATACTTACCTTTCACAGCAACTATTCCAAACAAATTCTTTAATGCAGCAGTAATTTTTGTAGATGGATGGCTCCCTATTTTAGCTATATTTATAAAGTAATCTATGTTAAATAAAATCGTAGGTATAGGTATCTTTTTTACAGCCCTGGGATTAGGTATACTTATATCTATTTTTCCATATGAAAGCAAATTTTTCAATAAAACTTTTCCACCAAAATCTTTTGCCAAATCATATAGTTTAAGTTCATAGAAACGGGTCTCCACTCTATGTAAAGTACTGTCCGTGTCTCCAATCAATATTTGATTAGCATGATCCACTAAATATTGTAACAAGGTTTTAAGCATATTCATATCTGGCGGATAAAAGCCACAAATATTAGGTTTTAATAAAACTTTATCATAGCTATTAATCTCTAAAAGATTAAATACTCTACTAAACTGATTTCTATCTACAATGTATATCGAATACATATTTAATATTAGCTATAAAACTTATTAAAATCTATATTTTCATATATAGTCTTTATGATATTATCCAAGACTATAGACTTAATTTTTCAATCAAAATTTTTATATAAATCCATTATATAAAGAAAAAGTTAGGTAGAAAAACTTAGGTAGATTTAAATGCTTGCAGTGCATATAGTCGACTTAAAAAAATATTTTGGGGATTTCCCAGCGTTAAGGGGTGTATCATTCAATGTTGAAGAGGGAAGTATATTTGGATTAATAGGCCCAAACGGCGCTGGAAAAACTACCACATTTAGGATAATCGTTGGACTACTTTTACCGAGTAGCGGTACTGTAGAAGTCTTCGGAAAAAATGTTATAGAACAGCTTAGAGAAATTAGAAGGATGATTTCATATCTTCCAGAGGACGCCGGATCTTATAGAAATATCACCGGATACGAATTTCTAAAAATGGTTTCACAAATATATTTTAATAAAACTAGTGAGGCAGATGATGCTCTAGAACTTGGAATAAAATTAGCGGATCTCGGTGAAAGGATATATGACAAAATGAAAACTTATAGTAAGGGTATGAAGAGACGGATTCAGGTTGCACGTGCACTTATGGTTAGACCGAAGTTAGCAATACTGGATGAACCTACAGCAGGATTAGATGTAGTTTATTCAAAAAATATTAGAGATACTATAAAGGTTTTTTCTAAAGAGTATGGTGTAACAGTATTGATGTCCAGCCATAACATGCTTGAAGTAGAAGGTATATGTGAGAAAATTGCAATCATAGATAAAGGCAAAATATTAGTTGAAGGATATGTCGATGAAATATTGGAGAAATATAGTTCAAGAAATCTCGAAGAAGTATTTATTAAGCTTACAGGTGGACAACTATGATTAGAATATTGGTAATAAAGGAGCTTAAAGATTTAATTAGAGATCCTAGGATTTGGATTCCATTTATAATTTCAGCTATAATTATGCCTGCCATCGGTTTCGCTATGGGTATTCCTATGAAATCTAGTCAAGAAGCATTGGCTAAGCCTATAAATATAGCTATAATAAATATGGATGTGGGAAATGAGGCAAAGAAGTTAATAGAATATATTAAAGAAAAACCTGATAGACTTAAATTAAATTTAAATGTTATTAATGAAAAAATCTTCACACATAGTTCTTTTGACGAAAAATTCTATAGAGAGATAATTGAATATCTTAATAATAATGAGATAGATGTTGAAATTATAATTATTTTTCCCCAAAATTTTTCAGAGAATTTCATACATAGAGAAAAACTTTCTATCATTACAATAAACGTTGTAAAAGATGTATCTATATTTGGTGGATTTAGAGGATTAAGAGTAGAAAATATTATTAAAAACTATATTAGAGAAAGATATTTAGAGAATACAAATATAAGTTTGGATATAATCTTAGACCCTTATAAGAGTTTCACATTAAGCTATCTTCATGGTAAAAAAAGAATATATTATGGAGATCCTTCTATGCTTATGTCTTCGCTGGGATTTGCATCCCTCTTTCTACCATTAATATTAATGATGATATCTGTTTCGGTTATGCAGATGTCTGCAACATCAATGGCAGTAGAAAATGAGGAGAAAACATTGGAAACATTGCTAACGTTTCCGATACCTAGAACTCATATATTATTTGCGAAGCTATTGGGTTCATTCATAGTTTCAGCCATAGGATCAATATTTAATATAGTTGGCTTCATCATATATATGGGTATATTTACAGTCTTTATGAATACAGGTCTCTTCAATATAGATACATTTGTTATATCTATACAAGACTATATTTATATCACGATAAGTATTATGGCAACAGTATTATTTACAGCGACACTTGGAATAGTTATAGGTGCATTAAGCAGCGATGTAAGGATTGCAAGTACAATTACAGGGCCTATGTCAATGGTGGTAATGATTCCCGGGTTCTTCATATCTTATTCAAATATAGGTAGCTTTGATATATTTACCAAGATAATCTTATATTGTATACCATTAACCCAACCAATGATTATGATTAAGCAAGCACTTTTTAGCAATCTACCTATAGAGACCCCAATATATCTAGTACTATCTCTAATATTTTCAATAATATTGATAGTTATTACTGCAAACTTCTTTTCTCTAGAGAAATTATCAAGAATTCAGAGAAAGATTATGAGACGTAAATATAAGAAAATAAGCTTTAAATATCATTGATAATTCAAAATTACTTGGTGAAACTATGTCTGAAATCATTTTCTCTGATAGGGCTCCAAAACCTATAGGACCTTATTCTCAAGCAGTTAAATGTGGTAGATTTATATTTGGTTCAGGACAAATAGCAATAGACCCAGAGAGCGGTGAAATTGTTGGAAAAAATATTGAAGAACAAACTGAAAGAATTATGATAAACATTAAAGGTATTCTTGAATCGGTAGGATATAGTCTCGAGGATATTGTTAAAACAACAGTATTTCTAAAAAATATTAAAGATTATAGTAGATTTAATAGGATATACAGTAAATTTTTCTCTAAAAAATTTCCAGCGAGAACAACGGTAGGTGTGGCAAGTCTACCCAAAAATGTTTTAATTGAAATAGATTTTATCGCATATAGATAACTGTAAAAAATGTTACTACTATTGCTATAATTCCACCCATAAATAATTGGAGGAATGTATGTGCCTTTAACCTATATCTGGCCCATCCAACCAATATCGACAGTAAATATAATGGTATATATTTTTCTCCAAGAGTTAATATAATGAATGTATTTGGACCACATATACCTGCCATATGTACACTTATCTTCCATTTAAAGGATATTAAGAATATTGTAAACGTTACTGTAAAGTAGGATAAATGATATAGTGCTAACATAGACTTATTTAGTAGGGAAAATAATATATATCCCGTTAAATATCCTATTAATGCTGGAATAAAATATTTTGGTCTTTCTTTTTGATGCGATACAAACATATCTATTCTACCGCGAATACTCTGGATGACTATAAATATTATTGGCATTATTCCAAGGAAAATTATTGATAATACTATTGAAAATATATCTTTTAGATCTACAAATATTGGTAATAGATAAATTGAATAAAATGATGCATTAAATATATATGATATAGCAATAGCAATAGTATTAGATTTCAATTTTTCACCGTGATCATATGGACTATAACTTTCAGCCAGAACTTATTAAAAAATTTATCCATGAATATAAAGTAAAAAGGGTTTTAATACAGCTTGCAGATGGGTTAAAACAATATCACCAATATTTTTCAAAACTGTTAAGAGAATACGATGTAAAGCCATATTTTTCTGGAAGCCATACATGGGGTGGATGCGATATAGCTATAGATGAAGCTAGAAAGATAGGTGTGAGCACAATAATACATGTAGGACATCATGGACCAGTTAGAGTAAATATTCCTCCAAATATGCATGTACTTTTTATTCCAGCATATTCAAATATAGATATAAAGCCATGCGTCTTAAATGCTATTGATAAAATAAGGGGATATAGAAATATAGGATTGTTTTCATCTATTCAACATATTCATCAATTTAATATAATTAAAGGATTGTTGGAGAAAAATGGATTTAAAGTATATTCTTCTCAGAGTAATGATAGAGAAATGATATATGGACAGATCATCGGATGTAATCTATCTGCAGCCATAAAAGTTAGGGATAAAGTAGATCTCTATATATCTATAGCTGGAGGATATTTCCATGGAATTGGATTAGCTCTGGCAACTGGAAAAAGAGTTTTAAATATAGACCCATATACCTGTAAGTCATTTTTCTTAGATAAATTTCTTAAGAAAATTATTGCTCAGAGACTTTTCTATATAAGTAAGGCTATTGAAGCTAAAAGTTTCGGAATAATAGTTTCATTAAAGCAGGGACAGTTTAGAATAAATATTGCCGAAAAAATTAAGAGAAAATTGTTGGAGATTAATAGAAACGCGGAGATAATTGTTTTCGATGAAATTAATCCCGAATTACTATTGAATTTCGATAAATTTGATGTATATATTAATACTGCATGTCCAAGGATAGCGATAGACGATGTAGAGAGATTTATAAAACCAGTTTTAAATATAGGTGAAGTAAAATACATATTTAGGGGAAGTATAGAAGACTATAGTACCATTGATGCTATTAGCTATTAGTCTTTTTCTCAGCCATCATATTTAAGTATCTAAGATACTCTCCACTTTCAATTTTCTCGGCAATCTTTTTAAATATATCATATATATCCTTCATGTAATTTATATCCCCCATATTTAGATCGTCATTCATTCTATCTCTATATTTTTCTCTAATCTTTAAGCCTGCATCTAAAGCTATTACTGATAAAATTCTATGACTATGGGATGCAAGTTCATTATAGAAAATATTTCCGAGATTGATGAAGTCATTTGAAATTTCCTCTAAAAGCTCTATATTTGGAGAATTCATATATTTTTCAATTTTAACAAGTATTGGGGTTAATACTAATAGAAATCTTTTAAGCACATCATCTATATTGTACATGTCATTTCACAGATATATTTGCTATATTAAATATAAATAATTTGTCACTGACACCATAACTATAACTCTATGACTATATGTTTATTGAAAATGATAGGAAGATATTTTCTTATTTTATCATTTATTTCTGCGGTAAAACTATATGATTGTAGAAATAGTTTTATAAAATACAATGGTCTTCTATTAATGATATGTATGAAAGATATCTTATAATATTGCTAATATCTATATCACTATTATCTCCATCTACTAGTTCGGTTCACCTTATATCTATTAGATTACTTGATGAAAACAGCCTACCAATATCATTTTGGCCAGTAAAAGTAATTTACCCTACTGGTGAAAAAATATTTGTAACCGACAAATATGGAAAGATAAATATATATGCATTTAGTGGAGAAAAGATCTATTTAAAACCCTTGGAGTCAACACCATTTTCACTGATATGTAGGGATGATACGCCCATACTTATCAATTCATCTAAAATGGAGTTAAAAATTCTGGTAAAACCTCAGCTTAGAATATATATTGTTTCTAGGAAAACTGTTTCAAAAATACTGGTATATGATTCTAGACATATTTTACTTAGCCAAGAGTTATATAAAGTTATTTCACAAAATCTTCCCAAAAATATTCTAGAGAAATTATATAAAATATGTTTTGATAGAAGCATGATTGGGAAAAGAATTTTCCTAAAGATATTTTTAGGCGAAAAAATATATGAATATAGCCTTATAGTTAATGAAACCATAGGCTTTCTAAACATATTGGAAGATGTGAATCTTAAAAAAATTCATGTATCTGGTATTGGAGAAATATATGTATCTACACCGGATTTTAAGAGAATATTTAAAGCCGATTCTCAGGGATATGTATATATTCCACTATTAAATGAAACAAAGACTCTTATAGCGTTTACAGATTTAGAAGACACACCTCTAATAGACGGATTCTCAAATATATTTTATATAGAAAATATTACTGAGGTAAATTGTATCAGCACTGGTTTCCTAGTTATAAATTCTTCACGTATTTTTGGAGGAATAAGATTTTACTTAAAGAATCGAGGATTAGTAAACTATTTATATAAATTAAGTTATATCACTGAACTCTATACTATAAATTATTATGCTATACCTGTAGGAGAATATATTATAGAATATTTTTATAGATATACTTTTAGGACAAAAGTCGATGTAAAGGAAGGCCATATATCATATATTTCACTATTTCCATACAGTTATAGATATTTCCATAGAGTAGATGAAACAATATATAGATTAATGCAAAGAGTATCAAGCTTATTAAAAATGCTTGAAAGAGAAGGTCTTTCAAACAATGATATGGTTGATAGATATATTTCTGGAGAAGAGTTCTATAGAATTAGTGAAAAATGTAGGATTGAAAATGATAGTAATGGATACCAGTTATTTAAAAAGATATCGGTCAACCTTCTCCAAACCCTAGCATTTAATCTAGAACAACTAATATTTTATTCAAAGATTTCTTCGATAATATTGATCATAGTCTTAGAAATCTCATCAATATTTCTATCAGAAATATTTTTAGCAAAATATGGTAGGAAATATAGAATATTTTTCTCAACAATTATTTATTTCATCTCACTACTATTAGTTTACCTATATAACCCAGGGTTTAAAACTCTATTCACAGGCATATCATTTCTATATCTTATACCAATACTTACATTTATACATATCTTTATATGTAAAAAAGTATTTCGAATCGAGAACATTAGGCTTGCATCAGCAAATATTAGTAAACATTTTAAAACATCATTGCTGGCAATACTATTGATATCTACAATTAATTTCTCTCTAATTATTTTCATGCACATTAATCTAAGTATTTCTGGGGCAAGGTCTATTACACATACCTCTACAAATAGTAAGGGATATGCTTTGGTAGTATATGAACCTGATAAAATAGTGTTAAATGGATTGAAAAAATACTATAATATTACCATCTATGAGAGATTTTTAACAAACTATAGGAAGCATAGATATGTGGCTAAAATAGCTAGAGGAAAAATATTAGATGAAAATCTAGATGAATTTTATATTGACTATATTTATAGTGATAAAAATGATAGGAAGGTCTTATTAAAAGGTGTTTTAGGAGTTGATCCAGGTTTAGAATTAGTTAATTTAAGTGTAATAATTATTAAGGGACGATTTTTAAGTGGTGATGGAGATGAATGCATTATAAGCGATAGATATGCTGAAGTATTGAACATAGATATCGGAGATAAAATACGTGTTTTAAATATATCTTTGAAAGTTGTCGGTATATTTGATTCACGAAAATATGCAAATATAAGAGATTTAGATTGGAGTTATCTTAGACCTGAAAACTATTATCCATCCGAAAATGGAGTTATTCTTAAACTAGCGAGTCCTGAAGGAATATTAATTATACCAAATACTTTAGCTAAAAAGTTCAAGTATAGTGGTATAGTTAAAACAATAATTATATGTAATTCTCCTCAAGAGGCTAAAAGAATTGGAGAGCTAGTGACACTGGCTATAAATAAACCAGTCATATTGTCAATAAATGGTATATCTCATGTCTATTCTATATCAATGCGATATGAATTTATCGGTATTGAGACAATCATAATATGTGTTATAGCTATACTTTTATATGGAAACTTCATGTTAAACATATATAGTGTTAGAAGGAGAGAGTTTTTAATATATGCTTCTATAGGATTTAATCCCAGAGATATGATGTTTACAGTATTATCTGAATCCCTTATAATCAGTTCTACAGGAGGGTTGTTGGGCTATCTAAATGGTATATGCTTGCTAACATATCTAAAGAAAGCAGGATATCAAATATATCTATACCCTTCATGGGGTGTTGGAAGCATGATTTTAACCCTGCTTATGGGATTATTGGCATCATATTATCCTGCCTTAAAATCATCATTATCAATTGTACCAAGCTTTATTAGAAGATGGCATATGAAATCTAAAAAGGGTTTCTATGAAGAATATCTTCCCGTGAAAATATCTTATTGGAATATTGAAGAACTTGTAAGGGAAATAGATAGGAGTATTAGAGAGTTGGCACCACAATATGGTTTAAATAGGATTAGGGAGAGAGTAATAAGAAGAGATCGAGTAAGCGGGGATATCAAAGAGGTCTCATATATCATAGATTATGAAGGATTTGGTAGAGGAGGGTCTCTCTACATAGATATAGCCTTCAACAGATTGAAGCAAGATGGAATTACAAGACTTTATAGGATTAAACTTACGGCTGAGACAAAACTAATATGGTATCAAAATAAATATACATTATATCTATTTGTAGATACTATTAGAAAAGCTGTATTAAAATTTAAGACGTCATCTAGATAAATTTATTTTATCCTAACTAAAATATTATATCGATGGGAATGAAGAAACATACTATATGCTGGGAGATATTTATAATATTTCTAACAATCTTTTCGATAAATGTTTATTCCTCACCTTTCACCTATACTTTAAATATAGATAATGCGGCTAGAATGAATATTCTATGTTCAAGTGAATTGAAGAAAAATATTGAGTATAAAGTTATTTTCGAATTAATAGTTCTGAAAAACATAACTGTAAATGTGTGGAGGATAGACATATACGCTAAAAAATATCCATATCTATGGCTGATAGAAAGCTATACATTTGTTTCAGAGAAATTTTTGGAGAGAGGAGAATATTTAAAGAAAACAATTTCTATAGAGATTCCATCAAACATATATGTTTATTCGGATGTCTATATTGAAGTCTATTTTAAATATAATGGTTCTAGACAGATTGATAGTGAAATATTTGTCGCAAAAATTGTAGATAAGACTCGAGAAGACTTGCTGGATGAGATAGAGATAATGGAAAATGAAATTGAAAACTTATCGAATAGAATTGAGGAATTGTATGATGAGTTGAATAATGTTAGGATGAGCTATGACTATCTAAACATAAATTATTCAAAGCTATATGGAGAATATATTCAGCTCTACAATTTATACAACAGGCTACTATCAAACTATAGTCTAGCCATAGGTGAACTAAATGTTTTTAAAACTCTATATAGTACTCTTGAAAAACAGTATTCGTCTCTAAACAACAGTTACATGGAAATGTTAATAAAATATAATTTAACTAGAAATCTCTTAACAGAGTATAGGGTTAAATATGGTGAAATAGTGAAACTGTATAACAATACATTAAGAGAATATGTTGATTTAACTAGAGAATATGATACGTTAAAAACATACTTCATCTACAGTATATTATTAAATATAGCATTAATAGTTGTCTTAATAATACTACTTTCCCCCAAAATACGTCTAATAAGTAAAAAGCATTAACTAAAATATCGATTTACAATAAAGTTTAAAATTATATAATAGTATCCTATATTTAGTGATCTTATGCCTAGGGTTAATAATATTTTGATTTCTTATTGTGGCATTGTCTGTGAGTATTGTCCAGCATTTAGGTTTAAACGATGTAATGGTTGCGATGAACATGTCAACGAATGCGAATTTATCAAATGTCTGAAGAAAAGGGGATTTAACAATTGTCTTTTATGCGATAAATTTCCATGTAAGCTACATGAAGAGGGATTTCCATGGCAAAATATTAGATGGAAAATTTATAGCAACATTTTCCTAAAAATTATGAAAACTGTAAGATAATTTTTCTAAATATATTTAATATACTGAAATATTTCAATTATCTGGATTTTCCATAAAGAATTGATGTAATGATCAATGTAAAGCCTATCAATATTATTGCTATACCTAAATAAATAATATCATAGTCATATCCTGAATAAAATGCTCTTATTTTAACTCTAATCGGTATATCACCTAAATTTTTAATTATAACTGCATAGAGCCCTCTTTTAGGTGGCTTAAATGTATAATCAAGGCCATCGATTTCTTTAAATTCAACAATAGGTTTCAATTCGGATCCTTCAATAATACTATCTAATCCTCTTTTATCGATAATTCTTACAGTTATTTTAGCTAAAGATGGTGTATATTCAATTAAGTATCTTGTAACCCTTGTCCCCAAATAATTTATTACAACTCTTTCCTTCTTAGGAAGAATATCGAAAACCCCTAGAGAATCGTATCTTGAGGACATATTTTCAAGTATAATGGTAATTATAGTTGATAATCCAATAAATATAAGTATCGATCCAATTCTCCTCAACCTCTTCTGCATACCTCATACACCCTTACAAAATAAAGATAGGATGCGAATAATAATAAAAGGGATAGAACTAGCATGTTTATAAAAGAATAAAATAGTAGAGTAGAATTATACTGAGAAGGAAAGACGCGCCCTAACACATAGAAAACATATATTCTCAAATTCTCCGGGGGGACAAATATTTTTATAGATGATGGTAATACAAATGATATTTTCTCCAAGCCATATAATATTAGTAGCGTCGATAGAAAAGAAGCCATAGTATTTTGAAGCAATAATGAAACTGCTACAGATATTGAAAAAACATAGAGGGACTCTATAAACAGTATAAATAATGCTATTATAAACTTATACCATGAAAGATAAAGTATGATATCCTGCCCCATTAGAAGAAGGAAGAAAAGACTTACACCTAGATATATTGTATATGGTATGAAGAATAGACATAAACACTTTATAAAAAATATGTCTCTTCTCTTTAAAGGATAAGATAAAAGGAGACGCATATTTCCACTCGCAATCTCTCCTGCAAAACTTATCGACGCCAATAATGAATAGACAGCTATGATTAAATCATACTTGCTTACAAAACATAACCCCAGTCTAAAGATAAATTCAACTGCAAATATATTATATATAAGTACTCCTATACCTTTAATATCTACATTTAATACAGAACTAATATTTAGTAAACCAGAAACAATTGAATATACTGCAGATACAAATATAAATTCAAGTATAGGGAATCTTAGATTTCTCATAAACTCCCATCTAATTAGAGAGAAAAGTTTGTTTAGTTTAGACCTATTCATCCAACCACCTTTCTATAAACTTGTTCCAATGCACCATATCTTGGAAGAACAGATATAACCTCAATATTATTATCCAATATGATTCGAAACAATATTTTCTGAAATTCTCTCCAATTCCTAGTCTCAACAAAAATTTTTGTATCATAAAACTCTATTTTCTCCACAATCGATTCATCTCTAAGTCTATCATATAATTTTTTAGGATTTTTCACTTCGATTAAATATTGGGTAACATATTTTTTGGTCAAATCGATTAGACTTCCTCTCTCCCTAATTATGCCGTCACATATTATAGAAACTCTTTGGCAAACTCTTTCCAATTCACTTAGTATATGTGTAGATATTAGGAAACTTATACCCTCATCTCTATAAAGCCTTGCAATAAGTTCAAGAAACTCTATTCTAGATGTTGGGTCAAGATTTGCTGTAGGCTCATCTAAGATAACGAATTCAGGGTCTCCGATTAACGCTTGAGCCAATCCTAAACGTTGAACCATTCCTGCAGAATATGTACCAATCTTCCTATCCACAAATTTTTCTAAATCTATAATCCTAATAATTTTATTAACCTTTTTAATTACATCATATTTTCCATATCCATAAAAGGACCCTACAATCTCAAGATACTCTCTTCCAGTAAAATTTTTAGGAAATTGAGGCTTCTCATGCAATACTCCAACCCTCTCTCTTATCTCAGCTCCATCTCTCCAAGGATTCATTCCAAAAACACTAATATATCCCTCATCAGGTCTAATTAAACCAAGAATAATGTTTATAAAAGTTGTTTTACCAGCACCGTTAGGACCTATAAGGCCTTCAATCCCCCTATTAACAGTCAAACTGATTCCATTAAGAGCAGTAATTTTACCAAACCTTTTCACAATATTTTTAGCCTCAACAATAACCATATTTTCACTTAAATAATATTTAATATTAAAAAGCAGTAATTTTTATATAACATTTCATATATATATGTACAAGGTTCTGTTTTATAGAAGAAATAAGAGCCTACGTGGAAGGGCTTAGAGTATGAAATTGAGATTTACAAAATTTATATTTTTTATCTTCTTATTTACATCTATATTTATTCAACAATTTCATTCTAAACCTGTTTGGCTTAGAAAGAATGTCTATGTTGAGTATATTATTCCACGAGGCAAGAAAAATGATGGTTCTGTAGTATATAAATTTAGTGTTAAGACAATATATGTGGGTAAGGGACCTGTTAGAATTGTAAATGGAACTTTTATTGGAAATGTTTCAGAAACGCCTAAACCGGGATATAAGCCTACGGTACTTTGTATGTTATGGGGCGTCGATCTAGTTAATGCTACATATTCCTGGAAAATCATCGATTTAAATAGTACTTTGGCGAAAGTTTTGGTTAACTTTACTGCTCTAGTTAGAAATATGACTACAAAGATAGTTAAACCGTTTGTTAAAAGTGTTGTTGTTTATATTGATGTTGATACGAGGGATGTTTATACGCTTGAAGGCAGATATTTGGGGAAAATATCTTATTGGTTTCCCGATATAGAGAGAAGCGGTTCAAGAGTTATTGTCTATAAGGATCCTTCTATAGAGATTAATGGTACTATTTATGAAACTCTTTTTAATGTTTCTACACCTATGGGAGCATTTAGTTGCTGGTCTATTGCATCTGATGAGCATCCACTATACTTTTTCAGAGAGGCGACTTTTTATGTAGATAAAGTTTCTGGTATACCTGTGGCCTTTGGAGGCGGAAATTACTATGATGTTATTTTAAACTATATGAATATTTCTCTTATAATTTTTCCACACAGTAAGGATAGGAGGTTTCCTATGATTTTGAATAGAATAGAGGGTATGGATCTTAGTGGAGGTGGGGGTGGATTAGACCTAGCTACCGTTGTCCTGTTGATAGGAGGTAGTGCGATATTTTTGGGAATATTGGTTATAGTTTTAGTTAAGGTATTTAAGGTAGAGAAGTATTTTAGGAGATAGGTATTTCGTTTAGAAGACTGAGGATATCATTGAATGATATTCCTATTAAATTAATCTTATATTTATATTTGTTGATTATTTTTTCTGCCTCATCTATACTTTTTCCTATAATTTTTTTCTCCATTTCCTCCAATTTTTCATTTGGAAATGCGAAGAAATCTCCGCTTAAAATAAATTTAACTATTTTTCCATCGATTATTTCAAGGTCTATTTTAACTGATTTTCCTCCAGAAATCTTTTTATATTTTGTATAGTGCATTTCTATCTCCTATAAATCCATTCTTTACTCATATATTTTGATAAAAGCTTTTTAGCTAACTCCTCCTCCTCTTTTGATAGATTATCTCTATAGAGATTTATTTTTAATGCTTTTTCAAAGCCTTTTACCATGGTTTCAATTACATTTTCTTTAGAAACTTTGTATCCAAGTTCTCTCGAAATAGTTGTTACTCGTTCATATATGGTTTTTACACCATGGGCAATTAATTTCTCTTTACTAACTATAAGGGATCTGGCTAGAATATCTAGGTTAGTATTATACATTAATGTTCCATGCTGTAGCAGTGTTTTTCTCTTCCTTGTCTGTGCGCTTCCAGAAACCTTCCTACCATTGACAATTATATCGTTTATAGGTTTAAATTCGGCATTTAATCCAAATATCTTTATAGCTTCAATTAATCCACTACAAATTTTTTTAAAGCTTTCAACAATATCTATTGGGAAAAACTTTATATCTGCAATTATACTATAGGTTATTTCACCATTAGCATCATGATAAACTGCTCCCCCACCAGTAATTCTTCTGGTAAATCCAATATTATTTTTCTTTAGAAAATCTATGTTTATTGATTCAAATATTTTTTGAAAATATCCAAATGTAACTCCGCTTGGATTAAATACATAGAGTCTCAAAGTATTTTCAATTTTATCCTCCTCTCTCAATAAGAGTATTGCTTCATCTAAAGCCATATTCCAATAAACATTTCCTTCACCTATAATTAGACGCCAATCCATATATCATCACCTATGGATCTATATTTTATCCTTACAGAATTTTAATAAAGTTTTCATACCTTTTTCTAGAAAAATGATATATTTGTTTAAATTACCATATATTTCACTGAAATCTATGCTGGCATATAAATATACAAGTAGAGGCCTAATTTCATCTAAAGATAGATGGGAGAAATTCTTCAAACTACTCAAACACTCATCAAATCTTTCAATTCTTTTAATCGTACTTTCCCTCATATTTCTCAACCAATTTCCTATATAGAGGGCTAATAAATATTCTGAAATCCTGATACATTCCAATCGTCTTAACTAAATCATCTATAAATCTTTCTCTATCACTACAGAACAATATTTTTCCAGTAGTATATATTTCATATTTTAATCCAAGTGGAGCTGTATTCAAAATTATTATATCAACTTCTCTCCCCAAAGATCTTCCTAGGATTGAGGATATTTTAACAGATATTCTTAAATTTTCTCCAAAATTTTTAGGATCTTCTTTAAGCATAACAGCTATATCTATATCGCTGCTTCTCAACATATATCCATCAATACTGGATCCAAATAGTAATGCATATATTATACCATATTTATCGGAAATTCTCCTTATCTCTTCAGCTATTTTTCCATACATTTTTATCAAATATTTTACATATCCTATCTATTTATTTCTTTCATACATCTCCTTATATCTGATAATGGAAAATCTATTAGCTTTCTAATCTCTCTAGGAGTTCTATATCCCATTTCTAAAGCCTTTCTAACAAAATATTTTAATGCAGTTTTTCTAAGCATAGACTTCACTCTCTTTGAAACATATATATTATATTCTTTCTCTAAGATTTCTATTGAGTTGAGAACCTGTAATGCATATTTCTCATATATAGATCTATCTTGTTCAAAAAATATTTCCAGTATCTTTTTCCATGAAACATTATATTTTGAAATAATTAAGGCTATATCTTCTATATCCCTCTCTCTACCAGCAATACATTTCAATAATACTACATCTTCTAGACTCATAAACCTTATTTTAAATAGATTAAATGTAAGTGATTCTACAGCCCTATTCTTCATGCCTTCGGTTAATCTAATTTCCCTGCAAATATATTTTGTAAATACATCTATTCTCAACGAATTTTTTATAAAAATATTGCTTGGCATAACCTTTTTATCTAAAATACTCCAGAAATCAGTTTTCAATACAGTGTATCCGGATTTTAGAAATGCTTTTTCTAAAGCATTATACTCATCTATAGATTCAACTATTAAATCTATATCTTTTGTAGCAATCTTTATATTTTTCATAACTAGATTGAATCCACCAAAAATATATGCATTCACATTTCTCTCTAATTTCTCCGCCATCTCTCTAAAATATTTTTCAAGCACATTATATGTCATACTCTTCTTAACCTTTACTCCATATATTTCTGCTAGACTTTTAAATTCATGCCATGGTAGAAATAGTTCTGGATTCCTTATAGGTAGTCCAGCAACATAGCTCTCCATATTTAGAACAACTTTTTCTGCAGGAGTATTTAAAGCCATTCTCCTCAACTTTACTAAATCTATCTTCACTCTATTTTTAAGATAAAATAATGCACATAATGTTCTCTCAAACCTAGTTTTCGATGAAAGTATTGCATGAAACAATACATGTTCTATAGTTATATTCATTGATGGAAAAATATAGTAGCTATATGTTTGGCTTATATTTAACCCGTATTTTGGGAATAGTGAAAAACCTGTCAGCGATCCAACAGCCTTTATGTTTACTGGAACCTTTTTTAAAATAAAGTTTTCTCCTCTAAAAACTATTATTGCTTCAGGTTCAATATATTTCAAATATTTCTTTATATTAAGGATTGAGATAAATTTAGTTAGCTCATCATCCTCTATGACCACATATTTTCCATCATAATATTTAACCACACCAATATTCTTCAGCTTAGAGATGTAGGAGTATAGTGTAGCTTCAGAAATATTCATAGAGTTATATAGCTCCCGAAAACTTTTTGGTTTAATTAATCTATATAAAATATCTATAGCCCTACCCTTCAACAATATTTCTATATTATATTTTTCCGCAATATTTTTAAAAATAAACCCTATATCTGAGTCAGCTATTCTGACCACATCATTTTTCTCAACTAAACCTAACTCAATCAATAGTTTAATCAACCTATATACTTGAGACCTACTTAGCCCAACCAAATTAGCAAGTCTATCTATACTTAAACTATTTTTTAATAAAAATTTTAGGATCTTTATCTGCGAACTATTCATACTCTAAAAAAATACAACAAACTTATATATCTTTCGCAAAAAATTAGAGTAAAATCTTCATAAATTATATGGAATGCATTAAATTCTGTAGTGTAACTACTAAAACTATACTTGACTGTATTATAATTCATAATGATGACATTTACTATATTTTTACTTTACTTATATTGGAATATTAAAATATAGTGAGATAAATAATGTTAATATAAATATTGTTAAAATTCGATTTCCTTTGCATAATATATATATTGGAAAAAATAAAATATTTAAAATAATGAACAAAGAAGGTAGAGGAACCTTTACCATGAAAAAACATCTTTTCTTTTTAATTATTTCATTTTTTATCATACTATTTTTATCCATAAAATCAATATATTTTTCTCCCCCGTATTTAAAGATTAGTGATACAGAGAAAATCGATATAACTAATACAGCTAATCCTACAAAGATTAGAATTATGATACCTTTATTTAGAGTAGAAAATGTTAAGTCTAGCCCTATATATATCCTTAATATTTCTTTGAATCCGCCTCCACCGGAGAATATTGTATTTAAATTTCTCAATAAGTCATTTACAATAGAGCCGGGAAAATGTATAGAGGTGTGGGGCGAGTTTAGGCCTCTTAACTATAGTTGGTGGAGGATTACAAAGATTACTATAAAGTACTCCTATCTCGGTCTCCTACGTATCGATGAATTTAATGCAGATATACTTTATATATGTCATCCCATTGTAGGAGAACTCTTTGAAATAAGAGACGGTGCATTCCAAGCCAGTTTAATTAAACCGTCTATAAAAATTGTAAAAATTAATGAAACCTTCAATATTACAATATATCTTAAGGTGTTAGAAGATAATGTAAAAATTATTGACATAGAGTTATTATCTTTACAAAATATTAGTCTTCTAGGTTATGGGCATCCGAGGCCAAATTTGCATAAGGGAGATATTTTGCCAGTAATACTAGATTTAATTGCAAAAAATAAAGGTGAAGAAATAATACACAGTCTTAAAATAATCTATCTTTTAGATGAAAATATCTATATAACTTATCTAAATTTAACACAACCTATAAAGATAAAAATTACTGACTAATTTCCAAGAATTTCCTGAGATCCATTTTCTTTCTAAAAATGACTTGAGCTCTATATTAGCAAGCTTTAAACATTTCTTTATAAATATAACGTATTTAACAGGACATTACCTATAGAAATAAAAATTATCGATTAACATAATAATAGTGAAATTATAATTATAATAGGTGTTTACATGAGTTTAAAGGAACTTAAGTATATTGTTGTTTGATCCCTCGATATGTCATGGTAAACCTGTTTTTAGAGGTACGAGAATATTGGTTTCTGATATACTTGAGCTTCTAGCTTCAGGTGGGAGTATTAGTGATGTTCTTCAAGAATATCCGCAATTGAATGAAGATATGATTAGAGAGGCATTTAAATATGCTGCAATTATTTTGAGGAGAAAATATCGTGTCATCGAAATTTATACTGGATGAAAATATACCAAGATCGGTCTATAGATATCTTCAATCTAAAGGCTATACAGTTAAATATGTGTCGAAATCTATTTCTAATAGTCAGTTTATTCAAACGTCGTGAGGGAAAAAGCGATATTTATAACTAGAGATAGTGATTTTGCTAATCCCTTTCTATATCCGCCAGAAAAATTTTATGGAATCATAGTCTTAAAAATTCATCCTCCGATACCAGTAGATATGGTTAGATCTCTTGAGATTGTCTTAAAAATAATTAAGAATTTTCGAGGAAAAACTATTATTGTATACAAAGATAGTATGGAGGTAATAGAATAACTTTATTAAAAATAGAATTTTATATTTAAAGGATTTATGAAAATAGTCTCTCTATGTATGATAATAAGACAGTGATAAAATGGATAGAATAAAGATGTATGTTAGGGCGTCTATAGGTACTTTGAGTCTACTTAAATTTATCGATGTTAAGATGGATGCAGTACCCTATACTGCTTATCTATTACAGTATGGTGAAAAAGGATGTATGGCTCGTTGCCTATTTTGTAGTCAAAGTATTGTGAATCGTTCGAATAAAATTTTTGTTTCGAGGATTAGTTGGCCGAAAATAGAGCTGGATAAACTGGTTGAATCATTGAAGAAAAATGATGTTTTTAAGAGGATATGTATTCAAAGTATTGTTAAACCTGGTTTTGAAGAGGAGATTTATAGGATTTTGAAGAGGATTAGAGAGGGGGGTGTTAATATACCTATCTCAGTTGCAACTACACCTATTATTATAGATTATATGTATAGATATAGGGATTTAGGTGTAGATTTTTATGGAATAGGATTAGATGCTGCTAGTCCCGATGTTTTTAAAAGAATGGGAAAACCATATACTTGGAATATCTATTTAAAGTTTATTGAAAATGCTGTAAAGATATTTGGCTGGAGGAAGGTTAATGTTCATTTAATCTATGGCTTAGGTGAAAGTATGGTGGATTTCATTAAATGCATGGAGAAAATATATAATATAGGAGGCGAGGTAGCATTATTTGCATTTACACCTATAAGGAATACGAAGCTTAGCAATAGATCTCAGCCTTCTCTTAGCGAATATAGGCTTATACAGCTTATACGTTTCCTACTATCTAAAGGACATAGATTAGAAGAGTTAATTTATATTAGGAATGGAAAAGTTTTCTTAAGGAATCTAAAGGATTGGAATGAGATAAAGTATGCATTTCTCACAAGTGGATGTCCATATTGTAATAGGCCTTTCTACAATGAGAGCCCGAGAAAAATATATAATTATCCAAATATAGAGATGGTTGAAAGAGATAGATGTAAGATTATTAAGGATTTATTGGATTTTTAGGTAATTAATATGGTTTTAGCTTTTATTCCTGGAGATAAATTTATTCCAATAAGTATTACTGGACTAAAATGCGAGTTAATGTGTAAATATTGTATGGGTAGATATTTGAGAGGAATGTATAGTGTAGAGACACCTCTTCAGCTATATAAGTTTGTGAAAAAAATGTATAAGAGAAATGTTCGAGGATTTTTGATTAGCGGTGGATTTAATAGATATGGTAAGCTTCCCTATAAACCTTTTCTAGAAGCTTTTAGAAGAATAAAGAGAGAAATGGATGTAATATTAAGTATTCATCCAGGTTTAGTTGATAAAAATGATGTAAAAGATTTAGAGAATAGTTGTATAGATATTGTTGACTATGAATTTATTATTGATGAAGAAGTTATACATAACATTATGGGGTTAAATGCGGATAGGAATGATTTTATTAAAAGCCTATATTATTTAACTAATAATACATCAATGTATGTTGCTCCACATATATCTATAGGATTTAAATATGGTTTAATCGATAGGGAGATGGAGGCATTCAATATTGTAAAGGAATTTAAACCATATATAATAATATTATTAATATTTATTCCGACAAAAAATACGCCTATGGATAAATATAGTCCACCTAAAGTTAATGAAATAGTAGATTTGTTTAGAAAATTCCGGAAAAATTTTAGAGAAGACTTGGCTTTAGGATGTATGAGACCACATTTTTATAAGCTTCTCTTAGATCCTCTATTAATTGAGGAAAAATTAGTTGACAGAATAGCTGTACCGGATAGGAAAGTTATTAAAAAATATGGGTTGAAAATAGTAAATGTATGCTGTTCCTTACCCAAAAATTTATATGAAAAATTTATATCTGACTGATTTTTAAAGAATAAAGTTATTTTAATGCTCTCTATTAATATTTAGATTATATTTGGTGACTTCAATGATATCCATTGCCAGGAAGAGATACAGTATAAGTGAGGTATTAAAGATACTTCATCCACTGGTAGCAGAATGGTTTATAAATAAATTTGAGAAACTAACTCCACCACAAGAATATGCAATTATACCTATTCAGAAAGGTAAAAATGTATTGGTTTCAAGTCCAACTGGAACTGGCAAAACTTTGGCTGCATTCCTAACAATTATAAGCGAGTTAATAAAGTTGGCGGAGAAGAATAGGCTTGAAAATAGGGTATATGCCGTCTATATTTCACCTTTAAGAGCATTATCCAATGATATTTATAGAAATCTTGAGACCCCTTTAAGGGAGATTAAGGATATTGCCAGGAAAAGGGGAATAGAGCTTCAGGAAATTAGACATGCTGTTAGAACGGGAGATACACAGCCATATGTTAAACAGAAAATGTTGAGACAAACTCCTCATATACTTATAACTACTCCTGAATCTCTTGCAATAGTTCTTGTGGCACCAAAGTTTAGGGAGAAGCTAAGGAATGTCAGATGGGTTATAGTTGATGAAATACATTCATTATGTGAAAATAAGCGTGGAGTACATTTATCGTTATCGCTGGAGAGACTTCAAAACATGGTTGAAAAAGAGTTTACTAGGATAGGTTTGTCTGCAACGATCAATCCATTGGAGGAAGTTGCAAAGTTTCTCGTAGGATATAGGGATGATGGAAAGCCTAGAGATTGTCTAATAGTTGATACAAGCTATGTGAAGAAAAAGGATATAAAATTATTGTGTCCAGTTTATGATTTAATACATACTCCAAGTCAAATAATTACAGAGAAAATGTATAAAATGCTCTACAAATTGATTAAGGAACATAAGACTACACTTATATTTACAAATACTAGGAGTGGTACTGAGAGAGTGGTATTTCATTTAAAACAAGTGATGCCTAAAAAAGTTAGAGAGATAAGTGAGGATCAGATTGCAGCACATCATGGCTCGCTTAGTAGAGATGTTAGATTTGACGTTGAAGAGAGACTTAAAAATGGCGAATTAAAAGCTGTAGTTACATCAACCTCACTTGAACTTGGAATAGATATAGGATATATAGATTTGGTGGCCCAGATAGGTTCACCTAAATCTATTATAAGATGTCTGCAGAGAATTGGTAGAAGTGGACATAGATTAAGGGATATAAGTAAGGGTAGGCTAATATGCATGGATAGAGATGATATAGTTGAATGTGCAGTGATGGTTAGAGAGGCTTATAAGGGGAGGCTTGATAGAATAAAGATTCCTACAAACTGTTTAGATGTATTGGCACAACATGTTATGGGTATGTCTATTGAGAAAAAATGGAATGTAGATGAGGCATTTAAACTTATACGTAGATCATATTGCTATAGAAACCTAAGTAAAAAACAGTTTAAACTACTCTTAAAATTTATTTCAGGAGGATATGCTCAGCTTGAGAAATATAAAGTATATGGTAAGATCTGGTATGATGAAGAAGACGAAATGTTTGGTAGAAGGGGAAAATATGCTAGAGTAATATACTCATTGAATATTGGAACTATTCCCGAAGAAGTAGCGATAAAAGTATATACTCTAAGGGGGAGATATGTTGGAAACATTGAAGAAGAGTTTCTTGAAAGACTTATGCCTGGTGATAGATTTATACTTGGAGGTAAGGTATATGAATATATTTCGTCTAGAGGAGTAAGGGCATATGTAAAGCCTGCCTTTGACTTAAAACCCACTGTTCCAAGCTGGTTTTCAGAAATGCTCCCATTAAGTTTCGATCTTGCAATGGAGATTGGAAAGTTTAGGGAGGAAATGTTTAAGATGTTTCGTAAAAAGGTTGGTAAGAAACGTATTTTAAAATATATTATGGAGAACTGTAGAACTGATCTGAGAGCTGCAAATGCTATCTATCAATATTTTAAGGAAGAATATCTGTACTTGAAATCACTTAGGGTAAAAGATTTCCCATGTTATAGAAATTTATTTATAGAACATTATGTTGATCCAGGTGGAAGATATTATCTAATCTTTCATGCATTATATGGTAGAAGGACTAATGATGCATTGTCAAGAGCCTATGCATGGATTATAGGTGAAAAAGTTAAGAGAAATATAGGTATAAGTGTTACAGACCATGGATTTGCATTAATATTTCCACGTGGAGTAAAACCTAATGTAGATTTAAACGAATTATCTTCGAAAAATATTGAAAATATTTTAAGAAAAGCGGTATTTAAAACGGAGTTAATGAGGAGAAGGTTCAGACATGTAGCTGTAAGAAGTCTTATGATATTAAGAAACTATAAGGGTCATGAGATAAGAGTAGGTAAACAACAGCTTTCGGCCAGAAAGCTATTAGAGATATGTGGTAAAATAAAAAATTTTCCGGTAATTGAAGAAACTTTTAGAGAAATACTTGAAGATTTTATGGATATAGAGCATGCAAAGCAAATTTTAAGAAAAATTGAGAAGGGGGATATTAAAATAGTTGAAATAAATTCTGGAAATATACCTTCACCATTTAGTCACAATATAATTTTATTAGGACTATCGGATGTAGTTTTAATGGAGGATAGAAGGGCTATGCTAGAGAGGCTACATAACCTAGTTATGGCCAAAATCAGGAGAAAATAATTTTGCATATATGTGTAAATATAATCATATTTCATTTCCTAGAAAAATTTATATTAGTTTTGTTTTAAATAAGTATGGTTAAATATTTGGTTCTTTCATGGCAGGATTATCAAAAACATGTATTTAATTTAGCTGATAAAATATCTTTAAGTGAATATAGAATAGATAAGATTATATGTATTGCTAGAGGAGGATTAGTGGTTGGCAGAATTTTATCGGATTTGCTTGATGTCAATAACATTGAATGTATAGGAATTCAGTTTTATACAAATATAGGTGTCACTGGAGAAAAACCTATCTTGAAATATGGTTTATCTCAAAGTATAGCTGGTTTAAAAATATTGCTGGTTGATGATATAGTTGATAGTGGTGAAACATTGATGCTCGCTGAGAAATATTTGAAGTCTAAAAAACCAGGTGAAACCAAGACGGCGTCCATATTTATTAAGCCTTGGTCAAAATATACTCCAAACTATTATTCAGCTATAACTGATAGATGGGTTATATTTCCATATGAGATGAAAGAATCATGTCTACAATTGCTTAAAAAGTATTTTGATAACAGAAATAAGAATATCGATATTGCTAAAAAATATTTAACTACATTAGGATTTGATGAAGATTCTATAAAATATATTTTATCGAAAATATGGCATCGTGTTTAACAATATTACTTTAGAATAATGATGCATATTTTATCATAAGTATAACATAACAATATTTTATCTTTTATCTAAAATCTTCCTTATATATTAGTATATTTCAGATATTAGAGACTTATGTTTATTAAAAGTTAATGCAAAATTTTAAATGTAAATTTAAAGATATTATTATTTGGGTAATATTATGGATATCTATGCTGAAAGAATCAAAGCTTTTTTAAAAAGAACCCCTCCCTTGAATGGAATTCTTCTCCTATATCTTGGTGAAATGGGATTTATGATTAAAGATAAAAATTTCCGTCTAATCATCGACCCTTCAAATAGATTGGATGCAGAGGAGATAGATGTACTTGAGAAAATAGATTTAGTATTATATTCTGTAAATCACCCTAGATACTTTATTCTAGAAACTGCACTAGATATTTTCAATAAAACTGGAACAGTATTTTTAGTTGAAGATGGAGTATACAATGAACTTTATGAATATATTCCTTCATCAAATTTGGTGAAGGCTAAGCATAAAAGGATAATTAGAGTTAAAGGTGTACCAATAATATGTTTAGAGGGAATATATAGTCAACATTTATTTATATATATTATAAGACTACCCTCACTACATATATTCTATGCATCTGGTAGTGGATATCTAGATTTATCAAAGCTTTCTGCACATATAGGCATACTACCTTCAGGTAAACCTTCTACAACAGCTTCACCAGATTCTTCATATAGATTTGCAAGAGATTTAAAGCTAAAGAAAGTATTTGTTGTCGGGGAAGATAAGAGTGAAATGAAAAAGTTAAGCGAAATGTTAAGAAATGAAAATATCAATTCAATTATTCCAGAGCCCGGAAAAATTTATGAAGTAAAAATATAGTTATATAAAAGTATAAGGTGAAAACTAAATGTATGGTATAGGAATAGACATTGGTGCAACTAATTTACGCGTAGCTATCTCAGATGAAAATGGAAATATATCGATAAAGATCGCTGAGAATACTATTAGAACAGGTGTAGGTGAAGATGTTACCAAACAAATCATAAGAATGTGTGAAAATGCTTTAAATAAATTAAATATAGATTTGAAAAATATAGCCGGCATAGGTATAGGGTCTATAGGTCCACTCGACTTGAAAAATGGAGTTATAGTTAATCCTGCAAATCTACCATTTAATCAGATACCTTTAGTAAAGCCATTATCGCAACATTTTAGAAAAACAGTATTTCTATTAAACGACTGCACAACAGCCGTTGTTGGTGAAAAACATTTTGGCACCGGAAAAGATGTTAAGAATCTCGTATACATTACTCTCAGCACTGGTATAGGTGGCGGAGCATATGTAGACAATCATTTATTGATCGGAAAGGATGGAAATGCTGTTGAAATAGGACATATAGTTATAGATTTTGAGGAAAGACTTACATGTGGATGTGGAAAAAGGGGTCACTGGGAGGCATATTGTTCAGGAACAGGTATACCTAAACTTGTAAAAATGCTTTACCGTGAAAAACGTATAGATTTAGTTTTAAGCAGTATATGGGATGAAATTAAGGGAGATCTAGATAAAATTACATCTAAAATGATTTATGATCATGCAAAGAAGGGTGATGAAATAGCTCTAGAAATAACAGATTTTATAGGTAAGCTTAATGCTATTGGAATAGCAAACGTAATAAATGTATATGATCCAGAAATAGTTACTTTGGGAGGATCTATAGCATTAAAGAATCCAAAACTGGTTTTAGATCCGATAAACAAGTATATTGATAAATATATTATAAATAGGAAGCCTAAAATCATTTTAACGCCACTAGGAGAAGATGTAGTCTTATATGGAGCAATAGCTTTAGCTTTTGGAAAAGAAAAGATATAGCTAAATAATTCTTCTTTAAACCTTCTATTTGCTTAGAAATAAATTTCAAAGATCTAAAATCATATTCCAATAAGGAATTATAAACTATTATATTATCTAAAAAATATATGTTTTAAGACCCTGCTATTAAAAAATATTTTTTAAAATATTTTTTAAAAGGTGAACTAAAATGTTTAAATATAGTAATAAAGTAAAAATATTTCTTTTAATTTGTATCGCGTTAACATCATTTTCCATGTTTGTAGCAGTTCACCTTCATGATGAAGATTATGCACAATCTGAGCATTGCTATAGATGTTGGATAAAAGTTACAATAGATGGAGATAAGTATAATAGATGTTTGCATAATATTGAGATAGGAAGACAGCATGGTGAGAGATATTATACACATTACTGTGGATATTGTAGAGCATATTATTATTATGATTACTGGGAGGAAAGAAATGGTAATTGTATTGTAAGTGCATCTAATTTTGGTGATATGACGGTTCACGCTAAATGCTGGAAAGTTCATTATTTTGAGGAATGGGATGTTTGTGCATCAATTCCTTAGGGTGATAATATGAAAAAGATAATACTTCTCCTTTTATTATTAATAATGGTGGCAACACTCATTATAAATTATATTTCTTATTCACCTGTTCATTTAAAATCAAATACTATACTTCATTATAGAATTAAAAATGTTTCATTAGTTAAAGGCGTATATATTTTCAATGATATCTTTAGCTTTGCAAAATTTGAATGTGAAAAATATGGTTATGCTGTCTATATTATTATAAAGGAGAAAAATGGTAGTGAAACAACAATAACTTATACTCCTAAAGGATGTCCAGTTGATAAACGAGTATTTCGTATAAGCAGAGAGGATTTAAACTCAGATTACGTATATAGTAGATATGGTGTAGTTGACAGTATAGGAAGAATTTTGGATGGAAAGCTTACCATAAATATCATCGAAGCAAATAACGATAAAATTAAGATTTGTGCTATTATAGATGCATCTATCCTCTATTATGAAGAAGATAAGATGGAAAATATACATAGAGAAGAAATTTACTATATCGATTTAAATACTCAAAAAGTTTTTAAGGAAAATGGAGAGCA
>Ga0190307_1000086_pt1 | contig 29384 bp, 36 predicted proteins | sample 48700745_MG_FD_161653 | JGI IMG/M metagenome (GOLD analysis project Ga0190307, IMG submission 161653) | Hydrothermal vent sediment bacterial communities from Southern Trench, Guaymas Basin, Mexico - 4870-07-4-5_MG | ecosystem: Environmental > Aquatic > Marine > Hydrothermal vents > Sediment ... | reverse complement strand
GGTCAACTGCTGAAACTATCCGCCTTACAACCTCTTTGAGAAACTCTTCATCAACTTTCTCAACCTTTATCAGCTTCATTTTTCACCTCTCCGGGCACCCTTCTTAAAATGTAGCTTTTCAATTCCTGGACTATTTTTATTGCCCGTTTGGTATCCTTCAAGGATGGTACTTCAAATTCTGGATACCTTGGCTCTACAGCAAAGGGTGTCAATTCTGCCAACTTATCTTTTAAAACAAGTATCCCTTTGTCTTTTGTTCCCGCTAATAGAACGAGGTCTTCCAGGTCATGTGTTCTCTTGGGTTCGATATCCAGCCATACCAGATAACCTTTTAGATATTTCTCTGCTGCTTGTTGAGCGTGAAAGCACACTATATCAGTAAAAGGCTCCTTTTGAGCAAGCTCCCTCATCGCCACCTTAAGGTCCCTCTCGCCTTTTTTAAGCCAACTTATGACTAAATCAATCTTGTTTTTCATAAATCACCTTTCCCTTTCTTATTATGGTTGTTATGAATGCTAAAGGCACATTACTCCATTCTTCGATCTCTTTTTCTGTATATACGACGATGTCTTTTGGTATAAGTATACCAGCTAAAGCTTTGTAAATAGGTACAGAGCGTTTGTATCTTGGGAGTGGGCTCTTTTTAACTACAACCAGCAAATCCAAATCACTCCCCTTCTTTGGCTTTCCATATGCGTGAGAGCCAAAAAGTATGATCTTAACTGGGTCAACTGCTGAAACTATTCTCCTTACAACCTCTTTGAGAAACTCCTCATCAACTTTCTCAACCTTTATCAGCTTCATTTTTCACCTCTCCGGGCACCTAATGCGGGGAGTTTCTTATACATTGCCTTAAATATATCCCTCATGAGTTCATATAAAATGTAAACACCATCACTCAACTTCATTTGAACTTCAAGCTACCGCTTAGTTTAAATTATCCCTTACTTCAATAATTGTCAACACCAACCCTTATAGATAGATGTTAGACATACCACGCATAAGCTGCAAAACATCCGATACATAAGGATATTCTGATATATGGTCATAATGGCTCTTCATGAACACAATCGTATGAGTTAACTTTCACGAAATTTATCACCACCCCCATCTCGTACGATTCATCATGTATCAACCTCTCACGATATTTAGCCACCAGTTTGAACCCATTTGCTTCAATCTCCTCAATAACATCATCTACACTGAGCTCCTGTAACTCCCACATCGGGCTATCGTCACGATTATGCTTTGGATAGACCGACAGCAGCCCCTGTGGTTTCAATATCCTGTGAAACTCTTGATACAACCTACCTCTTCTGACTTTATCCATAAAGTGTAGCACATCATACGCCAGTATAACATCAACTGCATCATCTCCAATCACACGCAAGCTGGTCTCATCCCCATGTATGGTGACAACATTTCTTACTCCATACATCATCATACGGGATTTCAACTTTTCCAACATATCATCATTCTCATCCACCGCATACACTGTGCCGGTTGCACCCACCAACTTTGCCGCTGGAATAGCATAACATCCGCTACCACAACCAAAATCCACCACTGTATTACCTGATTTTACACCCACCACCTGCAGGAACCGTTCACCCTCACCGTTGAACCAATCTCCGCAATCCACCATTTATCACTTCACCGCCTTGATCACCACGAACCCACCCTCACCGTACCCAGGTTTCACCTGTGCTACTTGTGTCATCCTTTCTGGTAGCTCAAATATTGTTTGCCATACCTGTAACTCCTTAAATCCCAGCTCATTCAACCACCCCATCACCTCCTCAGTGGAATAGAATTTTGCATACCTATAAAATTTACTCTTATGCTTTCGCTTCATATACCATCTACCCAGAAAGCTATCCTTATCTATCATACCGATGATCACACATCCACCAGGCTTAACCACCCTCTTCGCCTCTTTGAGCACCTGCCACACATCTTCCACGAAACATATTGTAACAACTATCAACACGTAATCAAACACATTGTCATCAAACGGTAGCTCTTCGCCTTTTGCTTCGATAACTTTCACCCCACGTCTACGTGCTATATCAGCCATCGCCTTCGCAGGTTCAACCCCTATCCTCACACCAAGTGCTACCGCAAACCTTCCCGTACCCACACCTATCTCCATCCCTTTACCATTTTTTGGTACACACATTTTAAGCGCCACAATCTCCGATTCATATGCAAACCTATGCCTATCAAACCACGCATCATACTCTTCCGCATATTTTTCAAAGATTTCAACCCTATCACACATTGTCTCACTTCTATAAACTATTGTGTCACCGCATTTTGAAATATCTTCACCAACTCCTCCAACGCTTTCGTCACCCTCGATGACAACCCCTTACCGAACTCCAGTTGCTCCGGCTGTATACCGATCAGAAACACCTTAAACCCCTCATCCTCCCAGTGCTTCATCACGAAGCTCAACGGCAACTTATGTGTAAAGAACGCCTCCCCCTCTATAGCTTCACGTGTCAACACCTTCATCGTACCAGGTGTTTCCCCCATATTAGTTGCATCCACCAGTATTATGACATCGGGTTGCAGTTTAGCCACCTTACCCAGATAGTTCTCCGGCACCTCACCCGCATCTATCGCCACAAACCTATCACTCGTAAAATCTTTAATTCTCTCAACAAACTTTGGTCCCACCCCATCATCACCACGTAATGTATTACCCACCCCTACAACCACAATCTTACCACCTCGATGTCGCTCCAGGAACTCACGTAACTCGTCACCCACTACCTAACGGTCCCAGCTTCGCCACACTATCACGGAACTCACGTATAGCCTTATTGAGTTTGGTCACCTCACCCGTACCTATGTATTCCAGCCTCACCCTTTCAGGTTCAATATTCAGCTGTTTTAACATCTTTCTAAGCAACATCACCCTACGTACTGTTTTATAATTACCATCATGCTCACACTCACCCAACGGGCATGCCGCTATCATTACCCCCCACGCACCCTTATCAAACGCCTCCAGTATAAGTTCAGGATCTATCCTACCCGTACACATGGTGACAATCGTCCCCGCCGATACATTTGGCTCCCCTTCCAGGTCACTAAGCTGTAACCCCGGATATACCGACCAGTTACAACAGAATACAACTATTTTAGGGTCGCTCATCTTGCACCCACCAGATATTCTGCAACCTTTGCCCTAAGCTCTTTCGGCGATATTTGATACCCCTCCTTCGGCTTACGTGCCCCTGTCGGACATGCTGCCACACATACACCACAGGATTGGCATTTCACCTTATCAACAACCGCCTTCCTTTTACCCTCCTCCTTCTCAACCTTCGTAGCTTCCGCCTTACAGACTGATACACATACACCACAGCCTGAACACATATCTTTATCAACCTTTACTGTAGTGCCATCGACATCAAACCCCGCCTCTTTCAACACCTCCCTTGCCTCCGTAAATATATCAGTAATTGCTACATTCGCCGAACAGCTCTTACCACAGTTTTTGCAATAGAAACATTCAAATATCTTCTCCGCTATGTACTCCGAAGGTACAACCTCACCCGTAACCAACCCATAGATCAATAACAGCTTACCCCTAGGTGTATCGACCTCCCAACCCGTCAACTTAAACAGGTGACAATGTTCGTAACAGTAACCACACCTGATACATACATTGAGCTCATTCTCCCACTTCTTTAATTTATCAACCTTTAGCTTCATGCTATCTCCCTCGCAATCCTTTCCACTATATTATCCAACTGTTTAGCCAACTCCGGTGTCAGGTTTTCACCAAACTCCTCGTTATTCTTCACTTCTATCGCATAGATATCGATAACCTTTGGCACTTTATACCCCATCCGTCTACCCAGCTCTATCACCGTAGCTAACCCACACCCATGTGACCCCACCGGGCAGGTTTTGTCAAAATTCTCCAACTTCAACTTATATATCGTACCTGGGTCACCCGTACCCGTTTTGATCGCATCTATGATCACAACCCTATCATAGCCATCGATCTCATCCAACACACCCACCCCTGCGATACTACATTCTTTAAACTCAACACCATTCACCCTTTTACGTAATTCCTGTACCACCCTTATACCGATACCATCATCCCCCAGTATCGGGTTACCGAGCCCCAGTACGAGCGTCTTCATGCTGAACTTTAAGGTTATCTCCTCAGCACCTTTATCGGTTCGTGTTTCGAGTTGTAAACTATCACCTCCAGCGGCATCTCACCCGGCAACGTATGTGTTGCACACGCATGACACGGATCGTACGCCCTAAACGCCATCTCTATCATATTCAATAACTTATCTGAAACCTCACCCCCTTTAATAAGCGATTTCGCTGCCTTCTCTACCGACATACATATAGCAGCAGCATTATTCTGTGTCGCCACTATGAGGTTCACCTCCTTAAGTATACCATTCTCATCAGTTTTATAGTGATGGAAAAGCGTCCCCCTCGGTGCTTCCACCACACCCACCCCCTCTTCTGGTGTAGCTTCTGGTATATTACGTACATTCGTATCCGTAAGCACTGGATCCTCCGCAAGCTGCTTCATCCTCTCCGCTGCATACACCACCTCTATAAGGCGTGCCCAATGGAATGCCAACGTATGATGCACTGGTTTACCACCCAACACATCGTACATCTGTTCGTAATACTCCTGTGCCATCGGTGTCGCCATACCATCAGCTGCATTGAGCCTCGCCAGTGGTGCCACCCTAAATACCCCACTATCTTTACCATCGACAAACCCTTTCCAACCCACCTCCTTCAGGTATGCGAACCTCACATAAGTCCATGGTTCAACATGTTCCGCAATATACTTGAGATACTCACCAGCCGAGAATTTCGCAAACTCATTACCATCAGGGTCGACCACCCTAATATCACCATCGTAGAAGTTGACTTTATTGTCCTTATCCACCAACCCCATATAGTAAGTTCTATGTGTATACGTATCACTCCTTATCAACTCCACATACTCCGTATTCTGTACCACTTGTTTGTTGAATAACTCCATCACAAACTTAGCAAACTCCACCATAAAATCTGCCGCTTCTTTAATCTTCGCCCGCTCCTCCTCGGTTAACGGTTTCGATACCCCACCTGGTAACCCACACACCGGATGTACAACCTTACCCCCTATCAACGTAATAATCTCACGACACCTCTTACGTGCTTCTATCACTTTACCACCGATTTCCAACCCCACCTTCCCTATAACACCCAGTATATTACGTTCACCCTTGGGTGCATCCAACCCCACAATGAACTCTGGTGCCCCAAGGAAGAAGAAATGCAACAGATGATCCTCCGCCTGAAACGCACAGTACATGAGTTCACGTATCTTCTTAGCAGCTTCCGGTGGCTCTACCTTATATAGGTCGTCAAGCGCCTTAGTTGATGCCATATGGTGTGCCGTCGGACACACCCCACATATTCGTGGCGTAATCCTTGGCATCTCCTCAGCTGGCCTACCCTCACAGAACTTCTCAAACCCACGCAACTCCGGTATCTGGAAGAATGCACGCTCAACCTCACCTCTATCGTCGAGGAATATTTCTATCTTACCGTGCCCCTCAAGCCTCGTTATAGGGTCGATAGTCACACGTCTCATTTGCGCCTCCTTCTAAGTAATGATCCCGGTAGCGAAAACCTATAGAACGTACCTGCTGGATCGACAATCTTATCTATCAACTTCTGCACCTCTTCCTCCGATAGCTTCTCCTCATCTTCCACCCCAAGAATAGATGCAATAAATGATACCGCCTTCGCACCCTGATCACGTACCTCACTCGTCGGCCCCATACATCCACGACATGGCATGTTAGCGTTAATACAACGTTCGCCACACCCCGACCGTGTCACAGGCCCCAAACATATAATACCCTGTGCAAGGAAACACTTCTCCGGATCGATTATCACCTCATGTGGCCGCTTTATATCTTTTATCGATAACTTTTCCGGTTTGGTCTCATTCCTTGGACATGTATCACATAGCGCCTTATCGGGTGCCAACACCGTACCCTTTTCCGGTAGCTCACCCTTAAGTATCGTCTCTATCGCATCCATAATGAGATCGGGTGGTGGCGGGCACCCCGGCAGATAGTAATCCACCGGTATTGTTTGATCCAACGTCTTAACCGTATCGTAAAATTCAGGTAACGTCAGCTTATAACCATCCATCTTCACCACCTGCTGTGGTACCACACCCTCTGGATTTGCCACAGTCGGCACCTTCTTGTAGACTCTATCAAAAATATCACTCCGTACCCAAAAATTTGCCAACCCCGGTATACCACCCAACTGCGCACATGCCCCAAACGCCACCACCAATTTTGCCTTCTCACGCAACAATTTAGCCATCTCCTCCTGTTCGCTCGTCCTTATCGCCCCATTTATAAACGCAACATCTATCTCACCCTCCTTCATCGCCTCAATATCCTTACGTTTGAAGTCGAGTGCCACCGGCCAAAACACAATATCTACCTTATCAACAACCTCCAGTATCTTCTCATTGAGATCGAGCACCGTCTCTTCACATCCACCACATGATGCACACCAGTAAAATGCAAACTTTGGTTTACCCATGTTGTACCTCCATCACTTATTATTTTCTATCTCCACCCTGTATGTGATGTCAGCCACTCTCTTAAGCATCGCCGATATCGAACAATACTTCTCCTGCGAAAGCTCAACCGCCCTCTTAACCTTATCCTCCGGTATATCCTTACCCTTCACCCTATACGCGAGCTCTATCTTTTTAAACACCTTTGGATGTTCATCACTACGTTCACCTTTAATATTTATTTCCATGCACTCACACCCCACCTGCATCTTACGCAGGATCGACATCACATCCATCCCCGTACATCCACCCAATGCCACCAACAGCAACTCCATTGGCGTTGGTGCCATGTTTTCGCCACCAAACTCCGTTGATGTATCCATCACCACCGTATGTCCTGACCCAGTCTTACCCACAAACTGCATACCATTTATCCACCTAACCGTTACTTCCATTATCACCACTTGTTTCCAACCTCAACGGTCCCAGCTGCTTAAGTTCATCCACAAACTTCCTTATCGTGACAACAAACTTACGGCTCTCACTAGCCGCTATCCATTCCAGCCGTAACCGTCTCGGATCGATCCCCAGCTGTTCCAACACCTTCTTCAACAACATCACCCTACGCAACGTCTTGTAGTTACCATTCACGTAGTGACAATCACCTGGATGACATCCCGCCACCAGCACACCATCCGCACCATTCAAAAACGCCTGAAGTATAAATTCAGGATCTACGCGACTGGAACACATCGTCCTTATCACCACAAAGTTAGGCTTAATCTTCAATCTCGACGTACCCGCCAAATCAGCTGCCGCATACGAACACCATTTACAGCAGAATGCCACAATTTTGGGTTCAAACCCCTCCATACTACTACTCCAGTACTGCCTTCACCATATTCACCAGCTGTTCATCCTTAAGATTACGTTGTTGACACGCACCCGCCGGACATCCCGCTATACAGCTGCCACAACCTTCACATTTAGCTTCATTAACCTTAGCTACCCGCTTACCATCTTTAACCTCAATCTCCCTCGCCCCATACGGACATAATGTCACACATACACCGCACCCACTACAACGATCTTCATCAACTGTTGCCACCATCGGATCATGCTGTAGCTCTTTCTGGCTAAACATCTCCAACACCTTACTTGCTGCCGCCGACGCCTGTGCCACCGTATCCGGTATATCCTTAGGTGCATGTGCACACCCTGCAAGAAATATACCTGGTGTAAGTGTTTCAACCGGCCTCAACTTCGGGTGTGCCTCCGTCAGAAACCCATTCGCATCTATTTGGATCTTCAGCTTCTTCGCTAACTCATAAACCGCCGGCGATGGCACAATAGCCATCCCCAACACCACCATATCAACCCTCACCTCCAGTGGTTCACCCGTCAACGTATCAACCGCAAGCAACACCAGCTCACCATTATCTTCGTAGATTTTCGACACCTTACCCCTTATGTAGGTGACATGCTCCTCCTCCTGTGCACGTTGTACAAACTCCTCGTATCCCTTACCATCCGACCTTATGTCAATATAGAACACAATGGGTTCACCATCTGGCACACGATGCTTGTACAACATTGCATGTTTTGTCAGATACATACAACACACTTTCGAACAGTATGGCTTATGTAACTCAGGATCACGTGACCCCACACAGCTAACAAATGCCACCCGCTTGGGTACCTTTCTATCCGATGGCCGTTGCACCCCACCACCTGTCGGTCCCGACGCTGACAGCAATCGCTCAAACTGCAACCCATTTATCACATCCTTGTACTTACCACCCCCATACTCACCAATCTTCTCAATCGGGTATAGCTCATACCCTGTCGCTACAATTATTGCACCTACCTCTTCCTCAACAAACTCATCCTGTTCGTCAAATTTTATCGCCCCAAACGTACATACCTTTTCACATACACGACACTTACCTGTCTTAAAATACAGGCAATTCTCCCTATCGATAACCGGCTTGTTAGGCACTGCCTGTGGGAACGGCACATATATAGCTTTACGAGTGGTGAGCCCCATCTCAAACTCCGACGGTACCTTCGTCGGACATTTCTCCATACATACACCACAGCCAACACATTTGGACCAATCCACATACGATGCCTTCAACCTAATCTTCACTTTGAAATTACCCACATACCCGGACAGATCCTCAACCTCCGCATAATTGTATAGCTTGATATTGGGATGTTGCCCCACCTCTACCATCTTAGGTGTCAATATACACTGTGCACAATCCAATGTCGGAAACGTCTCCGAAAGCTGTGCCATATGGCCACCAATCGATGGATTCTTCTCCACCAGTATCACTTCATACCCTGCATTGGCGATATCGAGTGCCGCCTGTATACCAGCGATACCACCCCCTATAACCAGCGCACGTTTGGTGATAGGTATACTGATGGGTAACAGCTCATCGTTTAGTTTCACCTTCTCAACAATAGACTTAACTATCTTTATCGCCTTCTCCGTAGCTTTATCCCTATCCGTATGTATCCAGCTACAATGTTCACGTATGTTGGCAATCTCGCACCTGTATGGGTTAAGCCCCACCTGTCCCACGGTATTCCTGAAAGTAGCCTCATGTAGGGTTGGCGAGCATGCCGCAACCACCACACCGTTCAGTTTCTTCTCCTTGATACGTGAACGTATAAGTTCCTGCCCCGGATCTGAACACATATATACGTAATCCTCAGCATGCACCACACCAGGGTAACCCTTAATTGCCTCCACTACACGTTTAACATCTACCGTCGATGCGATATTGATCCCGCAATGACAAACAAACACCCCAATACGTGGCTCCATGTCACAACTCCATCAACACTTTTGGCTTTATATGATTAAAGTCAAACCCCAACCTCTCTGTTGGTACACCAAGCGCTACACCCATCAATTGCGTAAAATATATCACAGGTAGCTGCTCAAACTCAGGAAACCTCTCCTTAACATCCTTCTGTCGTACTTCGAGATTAAACTGGCACAATGGGCAACTTGTCACAATCACATCTGCACCCAGATTTCTTGCCAACCCCACTATCCTATACGTTCTATCTATGACAAGATCTACCGCACTTACAGTGTTGTACGTACCACAACACTCATTCCTATAAGGGAAATCGATCGTTTCAACACCCAACGCATGTAACAGCTCCTCCATGATGGACGGATTCTCTGCGTCATCTATAGCGACAGTTGATGGCCTCAACAACAGACACCCATAATAGGGTGCCACCTTTATGTGGTTAAGTTTACGTACAACCTTTTTGCTTATATTGTCGAACCCAACCTCATCCCTAAGCACTGTAAGCAAGTGTAATACCTCCACATCACCTTCATAATCTATCTCGGTATCCATAAAGCTGTTTATCTTATCACGTGCTTCCTGATCCGAATTGAAGAATACATTCGCCTGTTTCAACGTATTGTAGCACATCGCACATAGGGTTACAACTTTGTCACCACCCTGCTCCTTTACGCGGACCAAATTCCTTATGGGTGCAACCTTATGTATCAAATCATCCGATGCCAACGAATACACTGTACCACAACAGTTCCAGCGGTTGAGCTCCACCAGCTCGTAACCCAATAGTTTCATCACCTCCATAGCGGAACATTCAAAATTCCTCGCCTGCGTTTTCAATGTACACCCTGGATAGTAAAATATTTTCATGCTGTGTGTTTCCTAAACTCTGCCACCAATGCAATCTGTGGCACACTTACCAACACATCTTCACTTATCTCACGTACCTTTATGTAATCGATATTCTTCCGCAATTGTATCAACCGTATCGCTTCCATCACACGTGTCAGATCGATACCCCTTGGACATCTCACACTACACGTATAGCATGATGCACATATCCATATCGTCTTACATTGTAACACCTTATCAGGTTTACCTATCTGCAAGTATCGTATCACCTGATTAGGCATAATATCCATCAACCTGACGCTTGGACATCCTGCTGAACACTTACCACACTGATAACACGCGTATAGGTTCTGTTCTGATAGCTCAATAACCTTATTTATCATCAGTGGGTTCAACGCGTCTCGCGTACGTATCGTAGATCAACACCTCATGCCTACATTTGGGACACAGTATTCGAAACATATCCTGTCGGGTGACAGGTTTCTCCATAGTTATCTTCTCACGTGGCACCTCCGCAACTTTCAACTCCTCCTGTGATACCAACATTAACGGCAAGTTACTGTAGGCGAGTGGCCCCAACTTATGTATCAACCACAGTATATGTTGTTTGGCACCTATCACCGTACCACACCTATCACATACAAGTAACTCCTTCTGCTGTTCAACATAAAGTGTGCTGCGGTCGAATGTCGCCAGATCATACTCCTGTGTCAACCGTACACCTCTCTTAGTAATACAATAGAGTTCACACTGTCCACAGAATATACACTTATCGTATCGTCTGATGATGGTTCGTACACCTTTCTCAGCATCGTCATGCACCTCTATCGCACCCGTTGGACATACTTCTTTACATGCGGTACAACCCACACACCATTCATCATCAGGTACAGGTTTACCACGAAACTTCTTCGCCGGTACATGCGGCACCTTTGGAAACTTCGTTGTATATGGTCCCGTAAACAATGCACGCATTGCTTCACCCAGCTCACGTAACTTTGGATACTTCATCATTACTATTTGTTACCCTCGTCACTTGTAACCTTTTCCCTGTACTTATCGCATACGCTTTTGTGCCACAACTTGATACCAAACTTATGTGCACCACGTGCAAGCGCATGCGACCCCGTTGCCGCAGTAAAGAATATAAATGGTATCGCAATCAACGCCTTAATCCCCAACCCCGTAAACCCATTCATAACAAACGTACCCAGCATTATACCACAGGTACCGAGTGTTATACATTTGGTAGCCGCCTGTAACCTATTATACACATCAGGTAACCTCAAAAGCCCCAACACACCAAAGAAATCAAACGCCACCCCCACTGTTATGATTATCAAACCTATCACCTCATTCATCGAACTTCTTCCCTTCCAAATATTTTGCCAACGCTATCGTACCTATAAAACTTATAAATATCCATGCCAACCCAATATCTATAAGGAATTCACGCTTATACAGGAGTGCCAACAGCGGTGTTATCCCTACAACTAAGATTCCAAACATATCAACTGCCACCATCCTATCCGCCATCGTCGGGCCACGCCATACCCGTATAAAGCATAGTACTGCGATCCCCGCAAGTATAACAATAAGTGTATAGATCATCCCTACCCCCTCATGAATCGGTCAACCTCACCCATATTTTCACCCATGGTTTGCTACTCATTCGAACACCTTTGCCAAAAATCTCTCAAACCTACCCACGATATATTTTGTTGCACCTTCAACAGTTTCATCACGCACATATATCCAATGTATATAGAGTTCGTCACCGTCAACATCAACCGACAACGTACCCGGTGTCATAGTGATCGTATTCGCCAGAAACGTACGTGCAATATCTGACTTGAGGTTAGTCTTTACCTTCACAATACCAGGCTTTATCGGCATACGTGGATGTATCACCCTATACGCAACGTCAAGGTTTGCTTTAATACATTCCCAAACGAAAACCACCAGATACAGGATGAACCAAGCCCATCGCCTTGGGTCGAACATCTTCACTTCACCGACAACAGCCAACCTACCGAAGAGCACCATCACAATGATCGAAACTATCACCCCCACAATGATGTGTTGCCAATCCGCAGGCCACGTCAGTAGCAACCACAGAACGAACGCAAACAAGAATAGCACGAAGTACCTCATCGCAATACCCTCCATATATACTCCGTACCACTTGTTAATGTATTAACCACAGGGAATAGAATCGTTTCCCTCACATTGGGTAGCAACATAAGACCAGCCACCACACATATCACAGCAAGTATGATCAACGCAACACACATGAACGGGGGTGATTCCTTCACATCCGCCAAATCTCGGCCAGCTTTACCATAAAACGCATAGCGTTCAGCTTTCAAAATATATGCAAATGTCAAGATACTACCCAAAATAGCCCACCCCGCAACCCCATATCGACCCGCCTGTATACATGCGATGATTATAATAAGTTTGCTCCAAAACCCATTAAACGGTGGTACACCAGCTATCGACATAGCGGCAACAAGGTTGGTCTTACTGGTAATCGGCATCCTGCGATCAAGTTCACCCATCTCACGTAAGTCCCTCGTACCCACCGAGTAGACTATACTGCCGGAGTCTAAGAATAGCAACCCCTTAAATGCAGAATGGTTAAACAGATGGAATAACGCTCCCAACAAGCCCAACGGCGTACCTAAACCAATCCCCAACAAGATATAACCCACCTGACTTATACTGGAGTAAGCCAGTAACCTCTTATAATCCCACTGCCATAGTGCTAACAGCCCCCCTATCATCATCGATATAATCGCTAATACTATCAGGATATTGGATAAAACCCCATCAAACCCTATCACATTGTACATTATGCGGGTCAATGGATACACGCCTATTGATTCGATTAACACACCTGACAACATTGCCGAAATAGGTGCAGGTGCCGACGGATGTGCATCCGGTAGCCACATATGAAATGGTACAACTGCTGCTTTAAGTCCAAACCCCACAATAAACAGTACATTCACAAACCATACAAGGTTGGATGTACCCTTATCCAGTATAACTCTACCAACGTCCGCCATATTGAGTGTACCTGTATATGAATACAGCAGTATTATACCCAACAGTATGAACCCCGATCCCACACTACCCATCACTTGATACTTGAATGCAGCCTCCAGTTCGTCAGCTTCCGTACCGAATGCCACCAACGCATAAGATGCGATAGCCGCTATCTCCATGAACACGTATAGGTTGAAGAAATCACCCGTCAGTATAACGCCATTCATACCCGCGAGCATCAACATAAACAACGTATAGTATTTAGTCTTATCCGTGAAATGCTCCATATAGTTGATCGAGTACAATGTAGCCACAAACGCAATCAAATTAACAACCACCAACATAAATATGCTTAATCCATCACGCACAAGGTAGATACCAATTGGAATACCATTCACCGCACCCCAACCCCCTACATGATAGACGGTTGTCTCACGTATGAACCTCACACTCCATATTGCGAGCCCCAACAGTGTTACAGTTACAAGGTTAGCAAATAGGTCACCTGCACGCTCCCATCTCCTACCTATTACTGGCAGTATAAACGCACAACCCAACGGTATCACCACAAATAACGGTATGGAGTTGACCATTTTCAACCCTTCAACTTCTTAATCTTCCTAATATCCAACGTACCATACTTTTCGTAAATCCTAACCGCCAACCCCGCTATAAGTGCAGTCGTACCGAGCCCTATAACGATCGCTGTTAGTACAAGTGCCTGTGGTAGTGGGTCGACAAACACCTTACCAGCCACACCCGGCTGTATGGGTGCAGTACCATGTTCCCTAAACCCCACGAGTGCAAACAACAGGAAGGTCGCATACTCCATGATGATCAACCCGATGATGATCTTGAACAGGTTACGTTTAACCAGCACCCCATACAGGCCGATCACAAACAACAATATACCCAACAGATAGTGTATCATTTTCGCTCCAAAAGTTTAACTGCTGCAAACGTTATGAATATCCCCACCAACGCACCCGCAACCTCAACCCCAATCGCTACATTACATACAGGTATTATCCCTGCACTGAACAGGTGGAACGGCGTACCCTTTGCAAAAATATTGAACAAAAAGTACGTACCAAAAACCAACCCCAGTATTGCCACTATCCAGAACCCAAATATACCAAGGCTCTCACATAATGAAGCATACCATTTACGTTTATCACTATCCGCAGCAGTCGCCCCATATGCAAGATAAAGCAGTATGAAGCTACCCGCAATTATCACACCACCTGCAAACCCACCCCCTGGTGTCAGGTGTCCATGTGCCACTATATAGATCCCATAGAGCATTATCATTCCCGCCAATATACGGGCTACGGTTTTGACAATCAAACTCATACCCGACGAAGTGTTTTGAGTATTATTTTGCATCTAACCTCCACGTTTCTTCCTACCAACCGCCCGCAATACAGCCATCACCCCAATGACAGATGTGAACAGTACTGTAGCTTCACCCAGTGTATCATACGCACGGAAGTCCAATATCACCGCAGCTACAAGGTTGGCAGCACCCGTCTTCATCAACCCCATATCTAAGTAGCTTGCCGCCATCCGCAGTAATGGATGGCCAAATCTACTCATCTCATGCGCTATCCGATATGCGGAGAGCATGAACACCGTCATGAAGAATAGGCCACCCAACCATAACGCTACCTTCTGTAGGCTTAACCTCTCCTGCGTATCTTCACGTGTAGTCCTCAGCACCGCAGCAATCAAAATTATGAGTGACAACGTCTCAACTATGATTTGTACGATTGCAAGATCAGGTGCATGTAAACGCAAAAATATGAATACCAAACTGAACCCACACACACCCAATGAAATGACTGCCGAGATAAGATCCGGTGCCTCAAGCGCCACAATCGCACCGATTATCATCAACCCTATCCAAATATAAAGGTCAATCATCGCAACCTAACAACTACGAACAAGATCGCCATTAATCCCAAAAATATCCATGCCACATACGAAGTCAACACCCCCACATGTGCATACGATACACCACGTGCTAAGAATAGGAACGCCCTTTTGCCCAACTCGTATATGTCGAACAGCTTCTGTTCCGCTTTACTGTAAATCGTACGTAGAATCGACATCTCACGAATAGTGTTGTAGAAGTCAGTCCCCGTCACCCGTACCTCTTCAGGTAAGACCTCACCCCCTATGAATGGTAGACTATCCTCACGTATTTTGACCCTACCCATGAGATAGATTATAAACCCTACCACTATACCTACGAGTATCAGAATTGTTGCCAATGTGGGTTGCCAGAACCCAGGTACAAATACCTTACCCACTGCCGGGTAAATAAGCTTTGCAAGTGGTAACCTAAACGCAAATATACCGAAAGCCAGACACAGACCCGCCAACACAACCATAGGTAACCACATCGACCAATGCACTTCCCTCACTTTGTGCCCTATAGCTTTTTCATAATCTGGTGTTTGGCCCAAAAATATCGCATGCCCTAACTTCATGAAGCTTGCCAACGTAAGCGCACTACCGAACATTGCCGCCACTAACCAGATGATCCACAGTTTACCACCTTCATTACCTAACATGATTAACCCCTGATAGACGAGCCACTTACTTGTGAACCCATTAAGTGGCGGCACACCAGATATTGCGAGCGCAGCCACAAGGAAGCTAACAAAAGTAATCGGCATATAGTGTGCAAGCCCACCCAACCTATCCAGGTGAGTAGTACCAGTACGGTGTTCGACACCGCCCGCGGTTAGGAATAAACATCCTTTATAGATTGCGTGGTTAAGCATATGGAATAACCCGCCCGCTATACCAATGGGATTACATGTACCGATACCCAACACCATATAACCTACCTGTGACACTGCGTGATAAGATAACAACCGTTTAGCATCGTGTTGGATGAGTGCCATCATCACAGCTGCAAGTACAGTGAATGCACCCACTGCCAGCAGGAATATCTTCATCGCAGTATTTAGCACAAAGATGTCCGTAACCAACCTCGTAAGCAGATATATACCGAGTAACTTATCCACCGATGCAGGTAGGAATGCAGTCACTGGGATAGGTGCAAACTCTGCGCAATCCGGTATCCACGTATGCATTGGCATGGCACCCGCCTTCGCAAAGCTTGTCACCGCAAGCAACACAAACGCAACCGCAGCCAACCTCGACGTAGCTACTGATACGTTCATCGAATCCATACGCAGTGAGTTGGTCAACAACCATAATATCGCAATCCCCAGTATCATCAAGCAGTCAGAACCGCCCACAATTATGAGCGTCTTTTTGGCTGCTTCAGATACCCCAGTGCGGTCGGGGCCACCGATTGTGATCAACATAAACAACGTGAATGCAAGGAACCCCCAGAACCCCACAAGTAGTATCATATTATTTGCAAGCACAGCACCAAACGATGCACCTATCGTAAACAACAGATATCCGTAATATTCGTTTAATCTATCGAACCTACGCATAAATTTCAACGAATACAATGCGATCAGGAATCCAAACACACCACAGAACAGCAATATGAAACGCGATAACCCATCAATACGCCACCAGCTCGATGTATAACTTACGAGGTTCACATAAACATAAGTAACATATGCCAGACTACCTACACTACCGAGTATACCAACTGTCTCGATAGCAGGACGTACCCTTTTAGGTAGAAAGATTGCAATCACTCCCGTCACAAACGGTATCGCCAAAAGGTACAGAATTTCGCTCATAAGCCTAACTCCTTCCTAATTTTTGCAGTTTTTTGGCGACTTAACTCAACCAGCTCTTTCCACCCTAACACTCTTTCACCACCGTCAACCACTGCCTGCATACGTTCAGTACATGAATAACAAGGGTCGACGGAAGCTAACGTTATAACCGCATCCGCTACCTGATAGCCAACACATGTAGCTTTGAAAGTTGGCACATTAACAAAACTTGGTGCCCGTATCTTATGTCTAACAGGTCTATTTGTACCATCTGATCGAATGTAATGGAACACCTCGCCACGAGGTGCCTCAGCTATACCAATACCCTCGCCTGGTGGTATTTCTTTTATTTTAGCGTCTATCTCACCTTTCACCTTTTTCAACCTTTCAAGACACTGTTCGATAATCTTGATCGATTCCAGCATCTCCAACAACCTAACCGCTACCTTATCAAATACGTCACCGTTTTCACATGTTATAACATTCCATTCCACCAGATCATACGCTGCGTATGGATAATCCTTCCTCACATCTATCGGTATACCGGATGCACGAACGGTAGGCCCCACTGCACCAAACCTATGTGCAGCCTCTTTCGTCAGCACCCCAATACCCTTTGTACGTGCATGGATTACGGGATCATCCATGACAATTTTCACAAACTTCTCCAGCGCAGGCTTCAGTTCGTGCACCATCTTCAGTATCTCTGGTATATCGTCATCCTCTATGTCACGCCTTACACCGCCAGGCTTCAACATCGCATAGTTCTGTCGGTTACCTGTAACTGCTTCCATAATATCGCAGACAGGTTCACGGTACCGCCATGCCCACATAAAGACTGTATCGTATCCAATGAAGTGACCCGCAAGCCCAAACCATAACAGGTGCGAATGTAACCTCTCCAGCTCAGCAATTATCGACCGTATATATTTAGCACGTTCAGGTATCTCAACCCCACACAGATCTTCAACCGCATTACAGAATGCGATCGGGTGTGAGGTTGAACATATCCCACAAACACGTTCAACAAGAAACGTAACTTGGTCAAAAGATAGCGATTCGGAAACCTTCTCTATACCACGATGGTTGTACCCCGTCTTCCAGTCGATATCTACAACCGTTTCACCTTCCACATAGAGTTGGAAGAACTCACCTTCCTTCTGTAACGGATGGTATGGTCCAATCGGTATCACGGTACGTTTACTCATCTTGCCCTACCTTATAATCTTTACGTAACGGGTATTTACCTTCTGGCCAATCATCCGGCAGTATAAACCGCCTGGGGTCGGGATGGTTTAAGAACTTCACACCCAAGATATCCTGTATTTCACGCTCTATCCATTGTGCACCCGTGACGATGGGGCTGATGGATTCGACTTCTGGGTTTTCTCTGTCGAGTGTCACCCGCAACGTTACCACTTTACCGATATTATCGAAACTAAAATGATACAGCACCTCTATATGATCGGGTGGGTTATCAACCCCACTCAATATCATATATCGTGCATGTAGCTCGTTGAATATGTACTCCACGAAGTCCAGCAGATCCTCCTTCCTTATATCAATATAGTATCGACGTGGCGATTTCTCGTGAAACTTCACAATCTTATCCTTAAACTTTTCCTTTACACTATCTATTGGGTTCATTTCAACTTACTCAACAGCTTCACCACCCCCATAATTATAGCTTCAGGTTTGGGTGGACACCCAGGTATATATGCATCCACAGGTATAATCTTATCGACTGGCCCTGCCATATTATACGAAGGTGCAAATATACCACCTGAGCATGCACATGTACCTACAGCTACAACAAATATGGGTTTGGGTGCCTGCTCATACAGTAGCTTCAACCTTGGTGCCGCCTGCCGTGATACAAACCCTGTAACCATCATAACGTCTGCATGACGTATGCTACCAACAAGCTTGATACCAAATCGCTCCAAGTCATATCGTGGTGTTAAGCAATCCACGATTTCAATATCACAGTTGTTACACGACCCGCTATTGAAGTGGAACAACCAGATCGAACGTTTAAGTGCTTTAAGCTTAACACTCATCACACCCCCACAAATGCAAGAATTACCGCAACGATCGCCAACGGTGTAACACCCCACCAGAAGAATTTCAACGCCTGGTCAATCCTAACCCTTGGGTTGGTCGCTTTAACCAATATCACAAACCCCAAAATCATTATGTATTTGAGTATACCCCACAGTATATGCCAGCCATGTAAACTTATACCACCCATAAACATAAATATCACAAATATTGGTAAAACAAACAACAACATCCATCGTGATAGCTTGAAGATCGCCAACGGTGTACCGGAATATTCGATTAGCGGTCCATTATTTATCTCGGTTTCAGCCTCCGGTATATCAAACGGTACATATGCAAGTTTCGCCTGTATACATGCAAGCACACATGCAAACGCTATAGCACCTGACCACGACCCGATAAATAAACCATTTTCCCATTGGTAAGTTAGCAGGTCACCCAATTTGATGCTACCGCCCGCTTTTATCACAGGTACGAACATCGCTATGATGAACGGCAACTCGTAACTTAGCATCAGCTTGATTTCGCGGCTCACACCCAGTGAAGCGAGTGGGTTCCTTGATACCGCTCCCCCTATAATTAGTGCAATCGACGGTATTGTCAACAAATACAATGTGACAATTAGATCCCCCACAAACCCCCTTTCTGGCCATAGCATCACATTCCAGACCATAGTTGATACTATAGTCACCGATACAAGGCTCAATATAGGTGCCAACACGAACGTACCGAAACTACCCTTCGGGACGATTGTTTCCTTACCCAATAGTTTAACAAAATCATAAAGTGGCTGCAAAACCGGTGGCCCCACCCGCCACTGTACACGGGCGGTAAGTTTGCGGTCAAACCAACTCGCCAACATTCCTATAGCTGCGGTGAATATAAAACCCGGAAACACTATGAAATTGAACAGCCAGTTCATCTCACCTCTTCCTTAATCCATGGTATACTATGTACTGCAAGACGATCACCTATGAGATATATGTCTTTCTCTTTATTCTCTTCTACCTCTTCATACCTCAACGCCCCATGTGGACAGGTCTCCACACATAGGGGTTGATCTTCCACCCGTCCAATACAGTAATCACAACGTGACACCAAATACGGTATGATCTCAGGATAGATTGTACCAAACGGGCATGCCAACGAACACGTACCACAACCAGTACATAACATGATGTGACGGACAACTACACCATCTTCACGCTTCTCAAGCGCCTCATTGGGACAGCTAACCACACAGGGTGCATCCTCACATTTACGGCACACAAGCACACGTGACACCTGTTCCAGCAGGCTCACAATCCCATTATTCTCTGGATGGTGTGGGTAGCTACATTTCGCCACACATTCACGACACCTGTAGCATACCTCCAAATCTATGAATAAGCGTTTCATTCCCATATCTCCGGTATATCCATTATCATATCGTAACTGAACACCGGCCCATCCTTACAGACAAAGTATTTACCCAATGCACAATGGCCACACTTGCCAAGTCCACACGACATGTTTTTCTCCATCGAAAGGTAAATATTTTCAGGTTTGAACCCCAATTCGAGCAACTTCAAAGTACCAAACTTCATCATTATCGGTGGCCCACACACCACAGCTACTGCGTTATCATAGTCCATTTTGAATTTGTCCAACAACACAGTCACAACACCCTCGGTTTCTTTCCAGGTTTCGTCCTTCCTGTCCACACTGCGGAAGACTTCAAGATATTTGTTCTGCATCCACTCCTTTTCAAACTGCTCTTTATACACTATATCCTGTGGTGTACGTGCACCATAACATAACACAATACGTTTGAACTTGTCAGGTGTCTCAAGCACCGTAAGTAGAAACGATCGCAATGGCGCCATACCTACACCACCACCAAGTATCAAAACCTCTTTCCCATACATCTTGTCGAGCGGGTACCCTTTCCCATACGGGCCACGTATCCCCACAACGTCACCTTCCTTCATCTCGTGCAACTTCTCGGTAACTGTACCGACTTTCATGATAGTTACGTCAAGTTTGTCTTTCACAAAGGGTGACGAAGATGGAGTAAAAGGTGCCTCACCCACACCCGGTACTGTTATCTCCACAAATTGACCGGTTGCAAACTCAATCGGCTTCTCCGGTATCAATACAAACGTTTTGATTGTAGGTGTCTCATCAATCACGCGGTCGATCTTCGCTTTAATAGGTCTGTAAATACTCATCTCACTACTTAGCTAAATCGGTTAACACCTCACGCATGTCGATCTTACCATGACACGCTTCTATACATCTGCCACACCCAACACATGCACGTAATCCAAACCGCTCAACCCTATACACAAATTTACAGTAGTACCTATTACGGAAACGCTCGAACAAATGTTTACGTGGGTTGGCACCTCCCGCCACACGTGCGTAACCCACCGATTGACACGAATCCCACACACGTGCTTTTGCAAAATCTTTTAACTCCTGCAACAAGAAACAGTGGCAGCTGGGACATACGTTCGTACATGCGAAACAACTCACACATGTCTCAGCATGCTGTTTCCATACCTCACTCTCATAATTATTTTTTAATAGGTTATATATATCTTCTGAAAAATTGAACTTCTTGTTCGACTCCAAGATTGTCTCAGCAACCCTTTTACGGAGCTCATCCCTCTCCGCGATTTGTGTTGCAGTCGCTTCATTTAACTCGATATCCATTTCATCGAGCACCTTTTGTCCCCTTTCTGTACCTACCTCGATGAGAACTTTATCCTCTAAGTACGATAGATTCAGGTCAAACCCCTTCTCCGGGAACGGCGTATCCCCAAGACAAGAGCAGAAGCACACATCCAGTGGTTTGAAACAATCTTCGCTGATTATTATCGTATTATCTCTACGTAGCTTGTAATAATCATCGATAAAGTCAGGATCCAGAAATACGCTATCCAGTGTTGCAACTGCACGTAAATCACACCCCTTTACACCCATCAGGATCGTATCCCTGGGTTGGATTTCCTCCACTACATTCTCCTGTACTGGATATAGGAAAAACTTAATGGATGGGTAGATTCTTGCACCTAAATAGACAAGCTTATCAACGTTATTATCGTCCAATAACGAATACTTTATGCCGAAGGTTGACTCAATCGGCCCATAAACAGCATATGTCCGCACCAGGGCTTTCACACCGGCTTTCCACGTATCCGAATCTACGTGAAAGACCTTTGCCATAGTGTTGCATATCATTTTATGGAAAAATTTTTTTAGTCAAGTCTTTTAATTGCGGGCACCTTTAAATTCCAGTATCTGTAAGGGAATCGCAACATACCCTCGATTGGTGGCGCAGCTATGTGATGAATCTACTCATAACTTACATCGCTGCATTAAGGTTGACAACAAGGCCACCAATATTATTTTGGAAGGAATTTACCAGCCATGCATTACGGAAATATTTTCCATTACGGAACACCGTCAGGGATAAGGAGGTGATATGGGCAAAAATGTGGATATCAAATTGCTAGAATCCATAGTTGGTAAGGAGAACGTATCCAACCATCCCGCCATACGTTATGTGTACGGGTCAGATGCCTCCGTACACCAGAGTATGCCAGACGTGGTGGTACAACCAAGAACTATCGAACAGGTACAGGAAATTATGCGTTATGCGAATGCCGAACTTATACCGGTGATACCACGAGGTGCAGGCTCGGGTATGTCAGGTCATACGGTGCCAATTGATGGCGGTATAATTCTCGATATGAAACGCATGAACCGCATCTTAGAGATAAGGCCAGAAGATATGTACTGTAGGGTAGAACCAGGTGTGGTGGACGACGACCTCAACCGTGCACTCAAACCTTATGGTATGTTTTATCCACCTTCACCTGCATCAAGTAGGATTGCTACAATAGGGGGTGAAATTGCGAATAATGCCAGCGGCATAAGGTCGGTAAAGTATGGTGCCACAAGGGACTATGTGCTCGGCATGAAGTTAGTGCTTGCAAACGGTGAGCTCGTCAACCTTGGTGCCACCACACGTGTGGAGGCAGCCGGCTACCAGATACATAGGTTGATCGTCGGTTCAGAAGGTACGCTGGGCGTTATCGTTGAAGCTACCATGAAGTTCATACCATTACCCAAATTACGTTGCTTAGGTATGGCGACCTTCGACAAAATCGAATATGCTGGTGATGCAATCGCTGATATAATTACAAGCGGTGCAGAGCCATCTATGTTGGAGCTTATGGATCATATTGCTATAAAAGCGGTTAACACCACGTTGAATATAGGTTTACCAGATGTTGAAGCCATAGTGCTGTTTGAAGCCGATGGCAAGGTCAAAGAGGCTGTGGATTACGAAATGCAGACAATGAAATCGATTTGCGAAAAACATCATGGTGAAGTGAAAGCGATGAGCTATGACGCACAGGAGCGTACGAGGATATACGCAGGTCGTAAGAAGCTATTCGCAGCACTATCGAGGTATAAAGAGGGGCTTGCCTGTACTGCATTGGCAGACGATATGGCGGTACCATACTCGAAGATGGCTGAATGTGCCAAGAAGATACACGAGGTTGCCGAAAAGTACGGTGTGATAATGACCGCATATGGGCACTGTGGTTCAGGTGTCATGCACACAAAAATATTGATGGATCCCACCAAGAAAGAGCAATGGGAGGCAGCCAAACATGCAGTTGAAGAGATTTACGATTACGTACATAGTGTGGGCGGTATAACATCCGGTGAACATGGTATAGCGATATCGAAAGCACCTTCATGGAAGAAAGCACGCAAAGATCTTCTACCCGTGATGCGTGCCATTAAGCGTGCACTCGATCCCAATAACATACTGAATCCACATAAGTTGATGGATGCGCCAGAGGATTGGTTGACAGCTACTCCACTTAGATATTGGGTGAAAGCATGAAATCAAAAAATAAGCATTCCTTAAATCCGGATACCATAACTGTATCACAACGAGTCACCAAGGAGGATAAGATGGATACCCAGTACCTAAAAGCTTGGGAAGCCGAGCTCAATACTTGTATCAGGTGTGCATACTGTTTTGAAGGGTGTCCCATATTCAAGCAACTGGGTTGGGAAGTTGATGGTGCTCGTGGCAAGGCAGTACTCGCGTATGGGTTGCTTACGGGTGAACTTGAACCTTCAGACTATGTTGTACGTAAGATTTATGAATGTTCGTTTTGCAGGGATTGTACCGAAAGATGTTCAGCAAACGTAGCAATCCCCGATATACTGGCGGCAGCGCGCGCAGATCTGGTGAGTGCAGGCTTCGTATACGATGAACATCGAGCGTTGCTGGATAAAATTAAACAAACTGGCAACATATTTGGTAAGAAGCTGACCCCACCCATACGTGAGGGTGAAACCCCGATACTACTTGGATGTAGGTTCCTCGAGCGGAGTGAGGACGCACAACGATACCTTGAGATACTGGAGAGAATAGGTATCAAACCAAAGGTGTTTGACGAAATCTGCTGCGGTATGCCATTCGGTGTGTTGGGGTATAAGGACGAGCTCATCCACCATCAACAGGAATTCCGTAAGCGGTTACCTGGGGATGAATTCATCTGTTTATGCACCACGTGTACATTTTTTATTAAGAAGAGCTATCCGGAGTTGAACCCCAGATACGTGATCGAAGTGATAAGAGAAAGGTTACCCAACGCTAATGTCAAGAAGCTGGATCTAAAGGTCACATACCACGACCCATGTAATTTAGCAAGAGGGTTGGGTATGGTGGATGAACCCCGTGACATACTGAAGATGATTGGTGTTGAGGTAGTGGAGTTACCCACTAACGGTAAAGAAGCAGAATGTTGTGGTGGTGGCGGCGGCCTGCTTGTCACCAACCGCGAGTTGGCCGAAAAGATTGCAGAAAGGAGATTGAATGAGGCAATAGAACTTGGTGTCGATATGTTGGTAACATTATGTCCTACGTGTGAGCTAAACCTTGGCAATATTGCCAAGAGGGGTGACAAAATTGAGGTAAGGAACTTGTTAGACTTAGTCTGGCAAGCATTAAAGTAAAAGGAGGTCTTAAAAATGGGTAAAAATTATCTTGATATCCTTAAGGAAAGGTTGGACGAACCCAACTATAAGAAGCTTATGGCGATCAACAATCCGTACTTGCATGAGTTTGTGGCCAAGTACATAGAGCTTTGTAACCCAGATAGTATCTTCGTATCAGACGGTTCAGATGAGGCACTCCAGTACATAAGGGAGGCAGCGATCAGAACCGGTGAGGAGATACCACTCGCAATTCCTGGCCATACCGTGCATTTCGATGGCTATTACGATCAGGCACGTGACCGCGAACATACCAAATTCCTCTTACCTAAGGGGGTAGATCTTGGGCCCACAATCAAAGCGATGGATAGGGACGAAGGGTTACGTGAGATACACGAAATACTAAAAGATATAATGAAGGGGCACGAACTTTACATATGCTTCTATTGCTTAGGGCCTACGAACTCGGTATTCTCCATACCTTGTGTACAGTTGACGGATTCGAGCTACGTCGCACATAGTGAGAACATACTCTACAGACAGGGGTATGAGGAGTTCATAAAACGTGGCCCCACAAAGGAGTTCTTCAAATTCGTACATTCGGAGGGCGAGCTCGATGAACGTAAGACATCCAAAAACATAGATAAACGTCGCATATATATCGATCTGGAAGAAGATACGGTTTATTCCACAAATACCCAGTACGGTGGTAATACGATAGGGTTGAAGAAACTGGCGATGCGACTTGCTATCAACCATGCCTCAAAAGAGGGATGGCTAACCGAACACATGTTGATCATGGGGGTACATGGTCCCAAGGGTAGGGTAACCTACTTTACAGGTGCGTTCCCATCACTATGTGGTAAAACCTCAACCGCCATGCTGGAGGGTGAATCCATCGTAGGTGACGATATAGCATATATCAGGAACATAAATGGTGAAGCACGTGCAGTAAACGTGGAAAAGGGTGTATTCGGTATCATACAGGGGATAAACTCGAAAGACGATCCAATACAGTGGAAAGTTCTACATAGTCCAGTGGAGATCATCTTCTCCAACGTATTAGTGACAGAGGATAAACGCGTACATTGGATTGGTAAGGATGGTGAGGTACCACCTCGTGGTTATAATCATTCAGGTGAATGGTGGATCGGCAAAAAGGATGCCGAAGGCAAGGAGATACCATGTTCGCACCCAAATGCTAGGTTCACGGTTGAGTTGAAGCATTTCGAAAACGTGGATCCGAAACTACACGACCCCGAAGGTGTACCAGTGGGTGCTATCGTCTATGGAGGACGAGATTCAGATACATGGGTACCGGTTCAGGAGGCGTTTGATTGGGTGCATGGTATAGTGGCTAAAGGTGCGGCACTCGAATCCGAACGCACAGCAGCCGTATTGGGTAAAGAAGGGGTACGTGAGTTCAACCCGATGTCGAACCTCGACTTCCTCTCAATCCCTGTAGGTAAATACATACAGGCTAATATCGAGTTTGGTAAGAAACTGAAAAAGAAGCCGAAGATATTTGGAGTTAACTATTTCTTGAGAGATAAAGAGACAGGTGAGTTCCTGAACGATAAAGTTGATAAACGTGTATGGTACAAGTGGATGGAGCTACGTGTACATGGTGAGGTGGGTGCAATCAAAACACCAACCGGTTATATACCCAAGTATGAAGATCTTAAGCGCTTATTCAAGGAGGTGCTGGGTAAGGATTACTCAAAAGAGGACTATATGAAGCAGTTCATGATTAGGGTGCCAGAGAATCTGGCCAAGATCGATAGGATCAAGAAGATTTACGAAACGAAGGTACCTGATGCACCACAGATAGTGTTCGAGGTGTTAGAGGCAGAACGTAAGCGGCTGGAAGAAGCACGCAATAAATATGGGGATTATATAACACCAGATAAGTTTGAGGAGGTTGATTAACAGTTGGGTACCACAACCGCAGCGCGCATAGTGGTGAAGGTGCAACCAAACGCAACAAGGGATGAGGTGGTGCGATTCGTAGATGGTGTATTGTACGTGAAGGTAGCTGCCCCTCCTGTTAGAGGGGAGGCGAATGCAGAGCTTATCAACTTGCTCAGCAGAGAGTTACGTGTGGCCAAATCCAGCATACGAATAGAAAAGGGGCTCACCAGTAGAAGGAAACTCATACTGGTAGAGGGTGTATCACAGGCATATGTGGTTAATCGATTAAGTAAATGAGTGACATCCATGGATGTTTGAAACTATTGACAAAATTTAACATCAGCTAAGACTAATATGTGCTATCAAGTACGATAATAGGAGGCACCATGGAAGATAGGAAGAGCATCATGGATAGAATCGCAGAGACCAGCAAGGTAGCAACTACAGGGGTGGACGAGAAAGATATAGAACATTGGGTAACGATATACATAATGGGTAAGGCATACAAAGTGCCGGCAGCATTCACCATCATGCAAGCTATGGAATACGCGGGGTATAGATTCATCCGATCGTGTGGCTGTAGGGCAGGCTTCTGTGGTGCATGTGCAACCGTCTACCGTAAGGAGGGTGATTATAAATTACATGCGGTACTGGCATGTCAGACAAGGGTTGAAGATGGTATGTACCTTGTACAGATACCGTTTGCACCTGCTGAGAAGGCAACCTATGATATCAACAGCGAGCGATGCGATATCAGCACGGTACTTAAGTATTATCCAGAGCTCGCAAGATGTGTCTCATGTAACACATGTACAAAGGCGTGCCCACAGGATCTGCAAGTAATGGACTACATACAGGCAGCACTTAGGGGTGACCTTGCCACAGCAGCTAATGAATCGTTCGATTGCGTACAGTGTGGGTTATGTGCGATACGCTGTCCAGCCGAGATCGTACACTATCATGTATCGCAACTCATACGTAGGTTGTACGGTAAGTATCAGCTACCAGAGGAGCAGAACCTCAACAAACGTATTGAGGAGATAGAGAGCGGTAAGTATGAAGAGGAATTCAAAAAGGTGATGAGCCTCAGCAGGGAAGAGCTTGAAAAACTCTATGTTGAACAACAAAAGGGACGCGAAATTTATTAAGGAGGTGTGATGGCTGAACTTAAACTCATAGGTGGATATCCCGAATATATGCGTGAATCTATTAAATTGGTGGAGAAGACACGCCCGAAAAGGGTAGGTAAGCTACCACCCCAGATGACGATGGAGGAACGTGAAGAAGTTCTAAACTTGTGTCATCCAGATTATGCACCTGGTGGCAAACGCCCAATTTCAATAGGCCCAAATAAAGGCGATATCGCACCCAATGAGGTGGTGGATCTACTCGAAGCATATCCATTGATAGAACCTGATGAGATCGATCTCAACCACGTAGATTACGATGTCGATATCCTGATCATAGGGGGTGGCCTTGCAGGTACGAGTGCTGCTTTGTTAGCAAACGATTCAGGTATACCTGTGAATAGAATACTATTAGCTACTAAGTTGAGGCATGGTGATTCCAACTCCATAATGGCACAGGGTGGTACACAAGCAGCTGATAGGCCAGAGGATAGCCCCGTAATCCACTACATCGATACCATGGGGGGTGGCCATTTTGCGAACAAACCGGATGTGGTGAAAGCGCTGGTTGAAGATGCACCTAAAGTTATAAAGTGGCTGTGTGATTTAGGGGCGATGTTCGATAGAGACGAAAATGGCAATTTTGTTGAGCTCTCAGGTGGTGGTGCTTCACGTAAGCGTATGCACGCATGTAGAGATTATACAGGGATGGAGGAACTACGTGTGTTACGTGACGAGTTCAGAAATAGGGGTATACCAGTGCTTGAGTACTATCCAGCGATCGAGTTACTCACTGATGGCGATAATAGGGTGACAGGTGCGATACTGGTGAATCTGGAGACAGACGAGTACAAAATCGTACGTGCTAAGGCTGTTATACTGGCAACGGGTGGGTTCGGCCGCTTACATATTAGGGGGTTCCCTACCACTAACCACTATGGTGCGACAGCGGATGGTTTGGTGTTAGCATATCGTGCAGGTGCTAAACTTAGGGATACAGATACTGTGCAGTACCATCCAACAGGTGCTGTATACCCACAACAGATAGTGGGGTTGTTGTTGACCGAAAAGCTCAGAACAGCGGGTGCACAACCAGTAAACAAGTATGGTGAAGCGTTTGTGTTCCCACTCGAGCCCAGAGATGTAGAGGCAGCTGCCATTATCCGTGAATGTTATATTAGAGATAATGGTATAGTTACACCTACTGGATTACGTGGTGTGTGGCTCGATACACCACTTA
>Ga0190307_1000084_pt1 | contig 30122 bp, 26 predicted proteins | sample 48700745_MG_FD_161653 | JGI IMG/M metagenome (GOLD analysis project Ga0190307, IMG submission 161653) | Hydrothermal vent sediment bacterial communities from Southern Trench, Guaymas Basin, Mexico - 4870-07-4-5_MG | ecosystem: Environmental > Aquatic > Marine > Hydrothermal vents > Sediment ... | reverse complement strand
GAAGCCTCCTATTTTACAGCCGTCCGGGAGGCTGTGCGTTTTGAACTGTTTGATTTTATGTGATATGCCAATTATTATATCGTCAATTTGTTTTTTAGTTGCGTTATATACTGCAGCCATTTTTATTTTCCTTTAATTTGTTGTTTTGTTGTTGATTTTATGCATATCCCGGGGAATATACTTCGAGTTCTATATAGTTCCGATCTTCGATGAAAAGGTTGACGCCGACAATATTAACTTTAATCCGGGAAACTCCGTAATTTTTAATCAACCAAAAGTCCTCCTCTATGAGCCTATACCAACGTTTGTCCACATAAATAAAAAAAGATGAGGCTGTAGAATCGTAATTGCTCGTTTTAAAACAGGGGTCTTCCCAAGGTGCATCTTTTGCCAAAATGTTTATTGTCCCAATATATTCAGGCGGATCAGCTAAATTGTCATATCCATCATTCGTCCAGCTCCAACCGAATTTTGTTTTTTTATTTAACTTCATGGTTCCCAATCTCCTTAAAGGTTGTTTTGTTGTTGATTTAAATTCAATTTAGCAGGTTGCTTGTTTGTTGTCAAGTCTTTTATTAATAAAATATGCACTAATATGCAAATATTCGGCAACTTATTAAAATAATTACAGATACATTGTATAATAAAATTCTTTATTTATAATAGATTATTATGTAAAGATTTCAATGAGTTACAGAGGCTGTGAGAGCCACGAGGCTGGACGATTAGACGGCAAGGCATGGTTTAGGCCATGTACAAAAAGCGATGGTTAATTATTATTTTGTTGCAATATGCTATATGTTGTGTATAGTAGCAGTTAGATACACAAGGCAAACTTTTCAATAAAACTATGCAGCGTCTGAAACGCCCGGACGTCGATCGTCTGACGAAATGTTAGAGTAACGAATAAACGACCATCTTTTTGACAAATAAAGTATCTGACAATTTTGCGGACGCAGTTTGTGTGTTGTTGTTTTGATATTTTATTATTGAGGATGCTATGAAGAAAAAAGTTTCCAAGGAATCTACCAAAAAACTACCGAAAATAACGGTTAAAGACCAGAAATTACCAAGAATAACAGCTAAAGACCGGCATAGAGTGAATTTATTGGCGTATTTGGCGGACTGGGATAATACATGGCCGAAATCACAGAAAAAACTTGCGGCTATAGTTAATATCTCATTAGAGACATTACGGTTCCATTTTGTTAAAGCTGAACTCGATCAGATATATTCTGACGCACTCGATTTGCGTAAAAAAAACTCGTACAGGCAGAGAACCAGCGTTTACGATTCTATGCTGAAAGAAGCCGAGGACGGGAATGTCACGGCTCAAAAGGAATTTCTTGATCGAACTGAAGGGAAAGTTACTGATAAGATTCAGCACACAGGAAAAGACGGAACCCCCTTGCAACTGGTCAGCGCCATGCCAGAGCCGGAAAGTATTGAAAAACAAAGCTCCGAGACGGCTTCTACCGGGATACCAAGCAAAGGCGAATAGCAGAGTATATGCCAAAAAATCAAATCAAAATAGATTATATTCCACAATCGAAACAAGCGGAACTCCATAAATCAGCGGCGAATGAGATTTTATATGGTGGTGCTGCGGGACCTGGAAAATCTATGGCATTACGGTTTGAGGCATTAATTTGGTGTCTGCGAGTTCCAAATCTCCAAGTGTATCTATTTCGCCGAACATTCCCAGAGTTAGAAAAAAATCACATCCTCCCGGCGCTACAACAATTCCCGAACGACCCCAGAGTATTGACGTACAAGAAAGGCGACAAGAGATGGGAGTTCACGAACGGCTCAATGTTGCATTTTTGCCATTGCCAGTATGAACAGGACGTTTTCCAATATCAGGGGGCGGAAATACATCTATTGATTATAGACGAATTAACCACATTCACAGAATTTATTTATGATTACCTGCGAGGCCGTGTCCGGTGTGCACTCCCCATACCAGAAAAATACCGGCATAAAATCCCTGGGATTGAATGTGCAAGCAACCCAGGGGGCATAGGCCACAATTTTTGCAAAGAAAGATGGGTTGATTTTGCGAAGCCTATGGAGCTGAAACGTACAGAAAATAAAGATGGCGGGATGCTACGTCAGTATATCCCAGGGCTCCTGCAAGATAACGAAATTTTGATGCAAGAAGACCCTAATTACATTCACAGGTTAGATGCATTGCCGGAACCGTACCGCACGGCCTATAAGGACGGGAACTGGGAAATATTTATGGGGCAGGCGTTTTTTTTCTCGAAAGAACACCATGTAATTGATCCTATCCCCGTGCCAGACAATGCCCCTGTATATATGACGTTTGACTGGGGGTTTGGTGCACCCTTTTCAATCGGATGGTGGTGGGTAGACGCAGACGGTAGGGTGTATAGGTTTTTTGAGTGGTATGGTTGGAATGGCGAGATCAATAAGGGTCTGCGGCTTGTTGATTCAGAGATTGCGGAAGGCATCGTTGAGAGAGAGCGAAAGCAACGTATAAGGCCGCCGATGGTGAGATATGCAGGGCATGACAGTTTCAATAAGAAGCCGGATTATAAGGGTGGTGGGCAAGGCAAATCGACTGCGGAAGTATTTGCAGGGCACGGGCTGTATCTTACGAAAGGGGACGCAACCAGGCACTTGAAATATAGACAATTTAGGGAGAGGCTGAAAGTTGTGAAGGGCGAGCGGCCTATGATACAGATATATTCTACGTGTGAACAATTTATTCGGACAATACCTATGATCCAGACACACAAAACAAACCCTGAAGAAATCGACGATTCGGGCGAGGCCCATTGTCTTGATGATGCCTGCCATATATGTATGTCCAGACCGTTGAGTCTCAAGGCATCAAAGGCACGGATAGCCTCACATGACAGGCGTTTAGACGCATTAGCGAAGGGTAGCGCATCTCCATTTGAGGATTACGCAAGCAAGCAAATACAACAATCACCAGTAAATCAAAGTGGTTATGACTGGGGAGAAACAGACGATTACGACGATGGAGGGCTCTATGATACAATATAGCATGCTGATACATGCAGGATGTTTCTTATTGACTGCTTTAATTTTTGTAATATTAGGATATTATATGGGACGCAAGACAATGACCAATGAGCCACTATTGCAAAAACGGTTTAATCCGAAAGTGGAAAAGCCTGAACCGGAAGAGACTGAAATCATGAGGTGCTTAAAAGAGGATACGAAATAATGAAATTACACTGTATGATATGCTCATTGCAAGGTACACATATGAGCGAAGATTCAGAGATTGCGACAATAGATAAAGACAAGCTTAATCTGCCATTAACGCCTGATATGTTTGCGTCTGCTCATCCGGAACGGGGCTTACCGGCGCCATGGCTACCCGGGGTTGACTGGCAAACTATGTTTTGTCCGAAATGTAGTGCTCACCTGCCGTGGGGAATAGAATATAAGGACACTGAGCAAACAATGAAAGATGGTGGCCCTAAGCAAATATTGACGGATGCGGGGATGATTGATGTTGTTGCCAAAAAAACAGTAGATCATTCAGAGAATTCGAATTATCAGTTGTTCACTTGCGAAAAATGTGGACGTGAAATTAAGGGCAGGGCTGGTTTTGCGTCTCATCAAAAAGCTTGTAAGGGAGAACAGTAATGGAAAAAATAAAACAACAACAAACGTTTTTAGCCGCATCAGCGATGGATGCGATAAGTGCGAGCGCACCAGTTGTAAAACCCAAAAATGAGAAATCACATCCGCTCAACGATAACGATGCGATTTCCGATGATATAGATACACTACAAGCAAAATTAGAAAGAGGGATGTTAGAAGCTATTGCATCCGCCAAGCCTGGGAAACGGCAAGTGTATATCGACGAATACAGAACTTTTATATTAGCTGTATAAGTAAAAAAAAAGGCGGTTAAATTATAAGGAGCGCTAAATGCCGAATAACTCAACAGAACTATTTCCAGCGCAAGGCAAGGCAAAAGCAGGGTATAAGGTTTTTACGATACTCGCCGAAGTGATCCAAGATAAATCAAATTTAGGTTTACCGGCAAAATGGAACCGAAATTATGAATTAGCAAGGAACAAACACTGGGCGCAACCATCCTCTAAGATCACACTCATGACCGCAAACCTCCTATACACTCACCGCCAGCGTACAGTCAACATGCTCACAGACAACAACCCCACGTTCAATATCGTCAAGCGGGGCGATCCTAACGAAGTACAGGATGATGTTTACGACGATCTGCTTCATATCGCCGATTTTTGGTGGGGAGATACAGAACAACAGGCTATTTTTGAGCAATCCGTGATTAATGGCGAGACCTACGGTTGCACGGTTGAAAAGGTTGTGTTTAACCCTGATCTTGAGTTTAATCTTGGCGAGGTTGAAACAGAGATAGTCGATCCATTCCACTTTGGATTCTATCCTGTAAAATCTAAGAATATCCAAAAATCTGAAGCCTTATTCCACTACTGGCCGATGTCAGTCCGGGAAGCAAGGCGGAGATGGCCTCAGTTTGCAGACGATATTACATCCGATGAAGAGTTTTTGAAAGAACTTGGAGACACCAGGCGTGAGGTTTCAGCAAACACGAAGGGGCAACCTAAGGGGTATTTCAGCACATTCGGCGGCATTGTCAAGAACATGCTGAATATGTCAGGTGAGAGCAACGTGGAAGGCGAAGAGCTTTTAATTTGTGAGTGCTGGGTGAAAGATTATACTGAAAAAGAAGATGGAACCCCGCTGTACAAGGGTAATATAAGGGTAATAACCGTGTGTAACGGCGGCAAAATAGTCCTTGAAGACCGGAGCAATCCTTCGATTTCGGAAACGCTTGAGGATGAAGAGGCACAAAAGACTTATTTGTATGACAAGTTCCCATTTACTTTAACGCAATCCATCACGGATACATCGCAGCCCTGGGGATATTCAGATTTTGAGCAGTTAGAAAATATTCAAATTGAAGTTAATAAAACTCTTACCCAATTTACAATGTTCAAGGATAAGGTGGCCGGGTTTAAGTTCATTAATCCTGAAACTTCAGGCGTGAGCAATGCAGAAGTTACCAATCAAACCGGAATACTTAACCCGACAAACGACCTTGCAGCGGCTTCATTAAGATATATAGACCCTCCAAAGATGCCTGCCGATTTGATCGCAGCGTTTAACCTATATAAAGAGATGTTCTTTCTTATATCAGGCTCATTTGAACTCGAAGCGACTCAGACACCAGGTAAAGAAGTTATCGCATATAAGGCCATAGCTGCTTTGCTTGAACACGCCTCAAACATGGTGAAGGGTAAAGAAAGCAATTACAGAAAGATGGGCCGTGAACGTGGGCGGATGTTCTTGTCGCACGTCATGAATTTTTATACTGAAGACAGATGGATACCGGTAGAAGGGCAAGAACAACAGGTTGTCAACGGACGTAAACTGATAGTCCCGGCGAAGCTGACAGTTGTGTCCGGCTCAACAATGTTGAAATCAGAGGTAGTGCAACGGGAGGAATCTCTTGTTTTGTTCGACAAGCAGGCGATTGATAATAGGGCATTATTGAAAAAGATGGGATGGCCGGACGCTGAGATCAAGGAAGTGATTGACCGTATGCAGGCAGGGCCATTTGGCGAACTGTTTGAAAAGTTATCGGGAATAGGCGTACCCCCTGAGATACTTGAGGTGTTTCAAAACTTATCACAAATGGATGTAAAGGATTTTGAGAAGGCTGCAGAAAAGGGGGAAATCCCATCATTTATGGCAATGACACAGGCGATGTCTGGCGAAGCACCAGCAGAGAATCCAATAGAAACAGCGGAACTGGACAAGACTAATGCTGAAATTCAAACCAAAATGGCAGCCGTTGAGAAAGTTATGGTTGAGATTGAGCTACTGAAAGCTAAAATTCAGTCAGAGTTTGTCGATCAGGAAGTCAAGAAGGCCGGAGTAAGCTTTGATCAGACTAAGCTTGAGATAGAGCAGGCGCAGACAATATCGGATATTAAGAACGCTGAAGACCAAGGCAAGAGGGATACAGCACGAGTGATAAAGGATATCCAGACAGATGAAAGCGAGCAACCTGAAAAAGCCTACCCTAAGAAAGCAGGTGGGCAGGATTCAGAGGCAAAAGGCAAGAGTGTCAAGAGCAACACACAGGGAGCATACCGTGAAAAGGGACTTGCATCCAACAACAAGGAGATAAAACCTTGACATTCAATGTCGGCCGAGAAACACAATCTTTATACGCTGGTTACCTTGAAAATTTAAGAAAAGCGGAAGCTGTATCTACCCAACCCGGTTGGAAGATATGGGTAGATAAAAACAAACAGCGCCTAGAGCATGAGACAAAAGCAGAAAACCAATTAATCTTATTCTGGCAAAAAGTTTTTCGGAAATACCCCGTACTTAAAGACAAATCTTGTTTATTTTATGATAGCATCGCTTGCGTTGTCGCACAGGATGCGACTCAAAAAGAAACCAAAGAAAATGAGGTTTTAATAAGGAAGCTTAAGACAGAATTAAAAACGTGTAGATTGCGGAATATTCAATTGACGAAAGACATACAAGGTTTAAAAGAAAGAATTATACAAAATATTCTTAAAGAATAAAAAACCGATAAGGGATAAAACCTTGACAGCAACAGAAAAGCAAATTATTAAGATACTTATCCGTGGATTTAAACAAATTATAACCTCTTTGGAAAAATTGTTTAAAAAATGAAAAATAAAACATATTGGTTTTTTCGGAACCTGTCAGATTTTTTGTTATCAATCCCGTGTGATTTTATATATTTGCCAGTAGTGTACTTAATGTTACAATAAAAAAAATAACTTATTGACTTAGTGTTCCCTTTATGTTATGCGATTACGAAAGACTATAAAAACAAATAGTTAACAGTTCAGTATCACCCTAACGGTTCATGCTGAATTAAAACCAACCACGCCAAACGGCCTCGTTGAGAGTAAAATCTTAACGCAGGCCGTTTTTGTTTTTAGGAGAGTGGATAGTGATCTTATATAGTTTCCAATGCGAAGAATGCAACCAGATATCAGAACAGGCGTTTAATATGTCTGATTGCCCAAAAAAAACACAATGCCCGATATGCCAAGGAACAGCGGCTAAAATAATTAGCATACCAGGTCCGCACCTTGCCAGCGAATCGCCGGGCTGGATAAAATCAATCAGGGAAGTTGTAAACAAAGAAGGCGGAAGGCATTGTCAAGAGTTCCTGAAAGACCCGACAAGGAAGAATTACCATAAATGGATGGCGGGTGAGGGTGTGAGGCATATGGAAGCCGGTGAGAAACCGGGTAGGCCACCCTCACAACCACCTGCTCACGTTATCACAGATAAAATCATGCAAAAGCGCATGGATGATCGAAGAATTAGAATATAAATATTAATTGAAAAAGTAGGAGAAAGTCATGCCAGAACCAGAACAGACGATAAACGAAGACGTTGCAGCCCCGTCCCCTGCAACAAACCCTGATGATCTCATCGCAACGGTAGATGAACAACTACCTGCATCGTCTGAAGAGACGCAAAAAACTGATGAAGAGATTAAGGCTGAAGAGGAAAAAGCTGTTGAGGTTGAGAAGAAAGCAACTGAAGGAAAAGCAGCAGCGCAGGCGCAAGAGGATGAGACTCGGTTTGATAAGCATCCTCGGTTCCAGGAGCTTATACATTCCAGGAACGACCTGAAAGAGCAGTTGAAGACTTTGCAATCGCAGGTAAACGAAGGGTTAAAGCCTAAAGAGGTTGAAGATCCCGGATATAAAGACATCTCTAAAATGTCAGTGGCAGACATCCGGGAATGGATGGATGAAGATCCCATAGCCTACACAGCGAACATTGCAAAGCAAATTAGGGCCGAAGTTTCGGCAGAGGTTGCAGGTACATTTTCACAAAGATCGCAAGAAGATAATGTCCTGAAAACTTTTGATGATTACGCAGCAAAAAATGAAACCTTTGATCCAATGTGGGATTCTGGGGAGATTCAGGCCTTTATTAATAGCAACCCCGGCCATAACGCTATCTCGGCGCATATGGCATTGATGTCAGAAGGGAACGCTAAAGGTGTTGAAGCAAAGGTCAAAGACGCTGTGGAAAAGGCCGTAAAAGAAACCGAGGAAAGAGTGATTAAGAATTTTAAAGCAAAGAAGGGCGCACAAGTTATCGGCTCAGGACCTGTTACAACTGGAACCGTACAAGGTAAGATAGCGCCAGAACTTAAACAACCAAAAAAGTTTGGCGGCGTTAATACAGTTATGGCCGCACGTTTGAAAGAACGGCGACAAGCGGCTATGTAGCTGCCATTAGGAGGATATAATGTCAACATCAACGAGTGAGCTTGATGGAATAACACAAGATTATTTTGAACTGGAAGATGGAAAGCTGGCAAGGGATATTTATTTTAATACATCCTTTCTGTTGAATTATTTTATCAAACAGCAAAAAGGGATATGGGAGCGGCCTGCAGGTGGTTTTCAGATTCGAATTCCTTTGGAGTATGACGGGCAGAATGCGGGATTTTACAGCCGTGGTGCTACCGTAAACTCAGACGACCGTGAGGCTATTACCAGCGTTGTTTTCGATTGGAAGCACGCTTATGGCAACTCAACTATTTATCGTATCGATGGCCTTAAAAATGCCGGTGAATACGCTGTAGTATCAATGGTAAATCAGAGACTTGGCGGGAATCAGAAGTCTGTTACTAAGCTTTTGGCAGATAGTGTATATGATGTACCAGGCGGAGATTCCGAAAGGCTTACCGGGCTTTTGGCTTGTTGCAATGAAACTGCAACCCTGCCTTACGCCGGGAAAGCTGAAAATGATATTGTGGCCGATGACGGGACTAAGCCCTGGGAAGGGAAAGTCAACAGTGACGGCGGGCCAATCTCTCTTGCAAAAATCAGAACAGCTTGCTCTACGGCAAAGCTACGAGATGGTAAGGGCGGAAAACCGGATATTATCGTAACCACTGAAACACTTTACAACACATTGTCAGATGTTCTTCAGGCACAACAGAGATTCACCGAATCTACTGTGACCGTTGAGGCCGGGTTCACTGGTCTAAAGTTTGAGGGGAAAGAGATATTCCCGGATGACTATTGCCCTTCAGGTTATATGTTCGCCCTGAACTCGAACAACATCGGCTTTGCAGTTCATAAAGAAGGCCTGTTTATGAGAACCAAATGGAAAGTTATCCCTGATTCTCCGGAAGATAAGACTTTAAAGATTTATTTCGATGGCAACATGGTTGTCAATAACCGAAAAGCGCATATTGCGTATTCCGGCTTAACTTAGAATTAACCAAACTTTAATCACCCATCCATAAACCCACAGGAAGCGTGGTGGATGGTTGCAAGCTTCCGGAGGAGCATAAAAAATGAGTACATCACCAATGAAAAAAGCAGGGTTTAGTCAAGGAGTTTACCAAACGTCTTCAGTGCAAAAAGAAGCACTCGGGACAAGACGGGCATTAAAAGATGGTCGAGAGTTTGTTTACGCACAGGCTGGAGGTGCTGACTTGACTGCTGGTAATCTTGGCGTATCGGCTGCTATAGCTGCTGCCCATGCAGATGAAGCCATCCTGGTTGCGGTTGCAATTGGGACTAAAACACTGGCTGTAACGGTTACGGCAGGGACAGCGATTGCAGAGAATGCATTAAAAGATGGTGCATTACAGATTAACGATGCCACTGGAGAAGGATATTCTTATCCTATAGAGGCGAACTCGGCTATAAGCGCATCCGGCACAGTGGTGAATCTCACACTTGAGGAAGGTATTAAGGTGGCGCTTGATACGACTTCAAAGTTTACCCTTGTTCATAATCCATGGAAAGGTATTGTCGAAAGTACCACCGTTGCTTGCCCTGTTGGTGTGCCTGTTGTTGCGGTTACAACTCTATATTACTACTGGGCACAGACAAAAGGGCTTGCATGCGTATTGATGGGGGATACCACTGCATTGGGCACAGACGTAATTCAGGATACGGCTACTGTGGCTGGTAGCACAGCTATTATGGCGGCTGCTTCTGTTATTCCGGCGGTTGGAACAGTTCACGGGTTCGCTGGCGTTGATACTGAATACCAGCCTGTAATCCTCAAGATAACATAAGGAGGTGAAGCCATGAGTTTAACAATCACGAATAGAGAATTTTCCGTCTTTGGCACTAAAAGAGTTGTTTTCTGCGATATTGCCTTTGATTCTTCATACCCAACTGGCGGGGAATCATTAACGCCTGGCGATATAGGTCTATCTGTAGCCACTCACGTCACAATCGCTGGCAATAGCGGGTATGTCTTTGAGTATGACTATACCAATAGCAAAGTCAAGGCTATGACCCCCACAGCGGCGCAAGCAGCCGTAACCACCGATAAGGTGACTATTGCTGATACTGGGGCAGGGAACATCACAGACGGCCAGTCCTGTATCGTTGACGCTACTTTTAGGTCTGCTGTAGACGCTGCTGCTGCCGATGAGGTCGGTAATACAACTGATCTCAGTGCTGTAACATCAGTAAAGGTTATGTTTATCGGAAGATAACTGGTTAATATCATTTATGATTGAGGTTGTCGTGAGATAGCCTCAATCATTTCAAAAGGAAGTGGAATGGCTATTGAAACAGTTTTAGAGATAAACGAAGAAGTCCAGACTATTATCCAAGATGTTTCTTTCGGGATAGCGGACACGATGTCGTATGTGAATAAGGCTTTGAAAGAAATATCAGGCCTCTTCCTGTTACCCAAGTTGCTTGAAACAGAAACCACGGTCGATACGGTAGTTTCAACAGCTTACGCCGACCTTCCCGATAATTTCCAAAAACATTTGCACTACTGCTATTCCAATACAAACAATATTAAAATTAAAATTTATGGAAGTGTCGAGTTGCTGTATTCAGCTTTTAGTCGGCTTGATCTTGGGGGTCGTGTGGTTGGTGTGGCAAGAAAGGGAGACCGGTTATATTACCAGCGTATTCCTTCCTCGGCTGAAACTTTGAGAGTGCATTATTATAAGGCTCCAACGATACAAACTATCAACGGCGACCAGAATGATGCGTTACCGGAATTTCTAACCAGGCCACTCCTTGTAAGTTATGTAGCAAAAGAAATCTGGAAGCTCATAGAGGACGGAGAGGAAGGGGCAAGCCCTAACACACGATATTATAAGAATGAATTTAACGGGGCCATGGCTGCGTTAAATCGATATATTGGGCCAGAAGATAGATGCCCGATAGAAGTGAATGACAGCTTAAATTTAGAAAGTTTTTTATAAGAGGGTTATTATGCCATTATTAAAGAAGTCTACACCGGATAAAAAAAGAAAAGGGCTGTTTAGGGAAATATTCCAAAGAAATAAAAATAAAAACAAGCCTTTTTCCGGTAGTATGGACGCAGGGAAAGCGGCCATATTCAAGCACAAGAAAAGATTAAAAGATCTTGAAGAGAAAATGGGGCAGTAAGGACTATCATGTTGCTATTCAAAGGCACAAAAGGGCTTAACACTGAAATAGATCCTGCAAGAATTGAATTTGATGCTGAGACAGGCCTCCAGGAGCTTGCTGCGTGTAAAAATATTAACATAGATGATACGGGAAGAATCTCACGGAGGAAAGGGTACGAACAGAAAGTTAGCGGCAGTTATCACAGTGGTTTTTCTTGTGGCGATTACGCTCTTTGTGTGACCGGGGATGCTTTAACTGTAATTAATGCGGATTATTCCACAACAGCGATTCGTGCAGTTACTCCGGGTTTGAGGATGCGGTACGTCAAGGTAGGGAATGAAATATATTATTGCAATAATCGGGAAACCGGTTATGTGCGGAACCGTGTTTCTTCTTCGTGGGTAGCTGCTGATTATACCGGAATGCCAACAACCAGAATACTGAGTCCCCCTCCTGTAGGTCATATGGTCGGGTTTTACAAGAGCAGGGTGTATGTGGCTGTAGGCGATACCTTGTTTTTCAGCGAGCCGAATTCAAGGAACCATTTTGACCTTGCAAGAAATGTAATCATGGAAAGTTCAAGGATTGCTATGTTTGCCCCTGTAGAGGATGGATTTTATCTAAGCAATTCCACAGAAATATTGTTTTATTTTGGGAATAACCCAAATGAGCTTACTCGTAAAGTCGTCTCAAATTATCCAGCGATAGAAGGCACTGACATAGGAACAATGATGTCTCAAATTGGTACATTCGAGGAAGGCGGGAAGTCCATTTTGGTCGCTACTAAAAATGGCCTTTCTATAGGAATTAAATCTGGTATTTTTCTCAACTTTTCAGAAGATAGCGTTAAATATCCTGCGGCTAATTTCGGGGCGGGAGTAATTAAAAATAGGAAGTATATTGTAACTTTACAACCATAAGGAGGAAAACAATGGCAGTAAGATTGTCTACCGGATTGGTAACTGAATTGATGGGAGATGGCACTGGCAACTCCTTCAAAGCGTTATTTATTGATAGTGTAATGGACATCTATAGCGGCAACCAACCTGCTGCTGCTGATGCAGCGGAAAGCGGCACAAAGCTGGTTTCTATTACGCTTAGCGCAGGAGCTTTTGTAGGCGGTGCGCCTACAAATGGCTTGGAATTTGATGCTGCTGTTGCTGGGGTTCTTGGCAAGGCCGCTGCAGAAACTTGGTCAGGTATAGGGCTGGCGATAGGGACAGCAGGATGGTTCAGATTTTATGATAACGCTTATACAACTGGGGCAAGCACAACCGCTGTAAGATTTGATGGCAATATTTCTACAGCCAGCAGCCAGTTAGTCTTAAGTAGCACAGCAATTAAAGTGTCTTTGCCAGTGTCGATAACTACTTTCGCTTTAACACAGCCAATGAGTTAAGCCATGAAATATATATCTACTGACGCGATAGACACAGCGCTCAACTATATAAAAACAAATGCTACGATTATGTTGGTCTGCCATACAGCACCGACAACATATGCTGAGGCAGTGCTATATTCGTTAGGCTCAAGCAACATTAGCACTGTTGATTTTGGTGCACCCCGAACAGGAGCGGTTTCCGGTAGGCGTATTACCTGCCAAGAAGTAGAGGTATTGATAACATCATCAAATAATATAACATTTTTAGCACTTGGGAAAGTAAGCACCAACGTTTTAATCTATGTTACCGAAACTGATTCGACTAGTGTTATCGTAAATTCGATTTACAAAAATAAAACCTGGGATATTGAGATTAATAATCCCACTTAGGAGATTCTAAATGGACACCAATAAGTTTACATCCGGATTAACTGCCGAAGGAACATCGATCTATGAGTGGGAACTTTGGAGAGGCGGCAAGTTATTCAAGCAAGGGGACACTCACAATGTGACTACAACTGAGGGCTTTAACTATTTGTTGCAAACAGGGCTGGGAAACGGGACAGCCGAGCCGACTTGGTACACACTAACTTTTGTAGATGATTACACTCCGCTATTAACAGACACATACGCCGTTCCTGGGTTTACTGAGGCCGATTCTGAGTACAGTGAAACCACAAGGCCTACATGGACGGACGATGCTGCTGCCGGTGGGAGTATTGCAAATAGCAGCACTGCGGCTTTTTCTATTATTGCAACTGCAACAATATACGGTGCAGCGTTGGTGAGCAATAACACTAAAGCTGATGTTGCAGCAGGCGGTGCAGTAATGTACGGAGCTGCAAAATTTACCGCTGGATTACCGGTTGAAAATGGTGACACTTTAAAGGTTAGAATCACTGTCACTCTGCAAAATGTGTAATAAGGGAGAATAAACGATGGCTGATATAGCTTTGCATAAAACTTATGCCACCTCTGACTTATGGTGGACGGATATACAAGCGTTCATGGTCGCTGCTGGTTGGACGAGCCATGATACACTGGATGCAGATAGCGAAGTTTACAAAACGAATGGTAGCGCTCATGGGTATCCTTATATTTACTTAGAGCTTCGAAGAGTTACTACAACTGTTACTTTTACACTTTGGCTTTATTGGAATGCAACTACCCATGTTGGGACTACTCAAGCTTATGCCAATACAACTTATGATCAAGTGGTATGGGATGCAGCCACTAAAATGTTTATGGTGGGCAACGCTGATTTTGTTGCCATTGGAAAATTCGTTGCAAACCAAAGCCTGCTTGTTGGCTTTTTGGATAAATTATTCTACGACACTATTACAACAACCACAGCGCTGGCGAGTACTGGCTCTGGAGTGTCATTAGCAGTGGCGTCGTCTACTGGGTTCTCAAAAGGGCAAAAGATTCAAATCGTTGGGGTAGATACTGAAGGGAGAGACCAACTACAAGTGCAAACAATAGTAGATAGCACTCATATTCAGGTAACTTCTTTGCCAAGAGATTACGCCTCTGGTGCTTTTGTTGGGGTAACCCCTTGCCCAGCGATGATGGGCGGCTACAATAGCACTTTAAGCAACTTCGCAGAACTTTGCAGGTTTGACCATGTTGGGGATGAGGACGGTATTATTGGAGAATACGCAATAGCAACTGCTGCAATACTATCTACTTACCTTGATCCTGATGCAGGAACAGGCCAATACGGTTTAGTACCTGCCCAAGTAAACAGCTATGATAAAAAAGGGGCTATTGGCTGGTTAGACTTAAATGGACTAATTAGAATGAGTCCCGCTGTTACGATGTCAGATATGTTTGCGGTGCAGACAGGCAACCAACCTGAGCAAGGGACACCTTCCGGTGCGACTAACACTACATTAACTGATACAACAAAAACCTGGGCTACGAATGAATGGCAGAATAAAATGGTGCTTATTGTTGATGGTACGGCATCAGGGGCAACTAGAAAAGTTAATAGCAACACAGTCGATACCCTTACAGTTGAAACATGGGACACTAATCCTGACGGGACAAGCACTTATCGAATTTGCGATGCTGTTTACAGATACCTTGAAGATAGCTTCGCTATAAAAGAGGATAGAGAGGTTCTCTAATGGCTGTCTACGATGCGAACATGCTGGCTTTTGCTACTTTCCCGGAGATAACAAGAGGGAATAAAATAGAAACATTTTATGCTGCTTACAATAGTGTAGTAGTGCCAGCAGAACAATTAGAGAAGCTTATGCAAGTTCGTTACCACTTCGTCTTTCGTATATATAAAATTGTTGAATTAGTTAGTAACACGATAATAAGAAATTTTAGAATATGACTACCTATGATACAATAAAAATAGATACTTCAGATCTTCCAGGAATTGTTTCCGCAAAGAAGATAGTGACGTTTTATTCTTATTACGGCTGTAAAAGTAGCAAGGTTGCTCCGGCAGGGCAGGAAGTCACTTATACAGAAGAGATAGATTTTCTTGGTGATTGCAGCGTTAGCAGTGTTGGAGGAAAAGAAACCTTTAGAGAAATGGTATTTTCAGCCGATGCTGCAATGGTAGCAACAGCACCTTATTTTCACTATGGGGCAGCCTTGTTGAGCGGTAAAATTTCAGTTGTTTTGACAACTCCTGAGTTTTATCTTGAAGAAATTATCGAAAGAGCGGGTGCCACTTTTTCAGCAGTTTGCCCTAATTTGAAATTCGGCTACACCATAATGCTCACGGATGGAACTTACGCTACTTCTGGCCAATCTTTAACGGGGAAGCTAATTTATCTTGCCAATAACCAGTTTGCAGTCTCTGGTGTACCTGATACAGGAAAAGACATATTTACAAGTACTGCTGAAACTTCAGCAGAGGCAATAGTTGTAAAATCTATTTATACTTACAGCGGAATTAGTGCTGTGATGAATACTATCCCCTCATTTGAGGTTGTTACTCTTGCAGTAGCCGGGAACTTGGATATAGAGTTACCTAAAATAACGGTATCTGCTTATGGTGGTGCAACCGGAGCAATAACTTTACCTCTTATAGAATGCGCTGCTACTGGGCTGATTGGGATACTTGGAGAATGGGATGAGGCGTTACCTCTTTTAGAGTGTTCTGGAACTGGAACTGTTTCGATAGCCGGTGAATTGCAAGAAGACCTTCCTCTTTTAGAGTGTTACGGAACCGGTATCCGTGGGGCAAGCGGAGATCTTGATATAGAATTGCCTTTGATCACAATAGAGGCGACTGGGCATGCAGCAGCAGACGCAGACGCAGATATTACACTCCCATCTATTGTATGTTACGGCACTGGCAAAGTGGGCGAAAGATTCACCGATGAAATTTTAAGGCATAGCAGGTATTAAATGGATTACTTAACTTTAGCAGTTAATTTGAAAAATTTGGCCATTAGCCAGTATGTTAATTACAATTTCAATTCTTTCGCTAAAATCGGAAATATCCATATAGGTTTTAGTGAAGATGGGATTTATGAACTGGATGAAGCTGGCAATGATGATGGCTCAAGTATCGACGCTTTTGGTGAATTTCCAAGAAGCGACTGGGGAATACCTAATCAAAAAAGGATTAGAAAATTTCATGTTGGGTATGAATCTACCGGCAGCATCCAGTTTGAAGTTAAAACAGACGAAGGTAACACAGAAACTTACAGACTTACACCGGCGCTATCATCGAGCAGGCAAGGAAGTGGCGAAGTTTCAGGAAGAAGAAGCCAAAAAGGAAGATATTGGGAAATTAAAATTGCAAATACATCAGGATGTGATTTTAGTATAGACTCTATCCATGTCGATCCTACAATTTTAAACAGTAAACCAAGAGGGAGTTAAGCCATGGCGATCAATGTAGGTCGAGTCCCGCACACATCTTATAGCATTGGGGCAAACGAAGCCGGGCAGCTTGTCGAGGACAAATTCACAAGCGCACAGGATTACGCATCAGACGCAGTGACCACGGCTAAGTTTTATTTAGACACATTGGCGGCTTTGTTCACTGATATCTCACCTCCTACATCGGATATTTCGTATGCTTTTCAAGAGTCTGCCATTGATAATGATCTTACATCATTGCGGCCAGAGGCTCCAAGTGACGCAGACCTCACACCTGAAACTATTACCGCGCCAAGCAGACCTGTTTTTTCTACGGTCACTGTTCCAACTGTAACCATTCCGGCATACGATATAGTAGAACCGGATGTTGATTTTAACTATGATGAGACAGGATATTCAAGTGATTTAAACACCGCTCTAATTGCTGTAGTCAAAGACTTTCTCGCTGAAGGAGGAACAGGGTTAGGAGCAGAAACAGAATCGGCATTATGGGAGAGAGCAAGGAACCGGACAGAGTTAGAGAATGAAAGATTGTACGCTGAAACAGAAAATTATTTTGCAGCAAGGGGTTATGAAATTCCGCCTGGCATGTTAAGCGGGAGGCTATTAGAAATAACCAAAGAAATTAATAGGAATAACCAACAGCTAAACTATGAAATTACTATTGAGCAAGCTCGGTTGGCCAAAGAACATTCACAGTTTATCATCAGCTCAAGTATTCAGTTAGAAGGGCAGGAAAAAGAATTATTTAATTCTTCAGCAAACAGGTTGCTAGACGCTGCAAAAGCTGCTGCCGAGGTTATCCTTAGAGTTTATACCACAAAAGTTGAGGCTTACGTTAATAGAATTAAAGGATCATCCTTAGAGGTAGAAACCGAAAAATTAAAGGCTGATATTGTTACGCAATCCAACCAAAATTTAGTTAGTGTTTATCAAAGTGATATTGAAGCTTACAAAATAAATGTTACCACTGAGCTTAGTATTATAGAAAATATCGCCAAAGTTTATGGTTATAAAATTGCTGGGTACGAAGCCGACTCCAAGGCGATGGCAATTACGCTGGATGCACAAATTCAAGAATACAAAGCAAAAATAGAACAGGCCAATAATCAGACAACACTCTCTTTGAAAGAAGCTGAATTAACATTGCAGGGCTACCTTGGCTCCACCGGGTTAACGATAGAAGGTCAAAAGGCTATGGCAAATATTTCGTCCCAATTAGCAGCCAGCGCTATGTCTTCGGTAAATGCAAGCGCAAGCTTGAGCGATTCTCTTTCAAGAGGAGTTAGCATGGGCTACAGCCATAACGAGACACTTACTAACTCGGCAAGGCTTAGCGAAACTCATACCTATCCACATGCGGAAACTTAACAATGTCAGCATCTTATGTGCAATATAGGCATACCGGTGATAAATACAACGCAAAACGACTGAATCACTTTGGTTTTGCTCAGCTTGAAATTTTGCGGAATGCCATGCGTTTTCAAGGGTTGATGCAGAATAAAAGAATTGTTGAGTTTGCAAGTGGCATTCGGGTAGTCTGCACTTCTGTTTTTGGTATTGATACCATTAACATTTATGTTCCACCGTTGTTGTTGGCAGTGTTTGAAAAAGATGTTATAATTATAGAGGAATATTGCTGGTGCACTACGTACTTCACGGAGGGGAAAATTTTAGAGGTTATAGGCCCTGAGTTATTGGAGGGCGAGTACGATTTTTATGTTGGTGGAATGTGGTACTATTATAATAGGATAGTAAAAAAAAAGTTTTATTTGTTTGAAGCTGAATACACAGGAAGGAGATATTTAGTTGATCTTTGCAGGGGAAAGGAAGAGAAGCCTTTGCTATGCCATGCGATGGATTTTGGTATTTATGAGGTTGACGATAAGGTTTTATTGTTTTGCCTTGGGAGCTATACTGGCCGAGGGCGATTTTACCCAAAGATTCCTGCCTTTAAGGAAGGATCTTGCGCAGGGGCAGCAGCAGGCTCATGTTTCTCTTGCTCGGCGAAGCTGAGTCCTCCGATTGCGCGGGGCGAGCCTGGAGATATTGACGGAACTTACGCTATAATAGCGCTGGGTGCCGATAAAGAGAAGCCAATCCCCGATGAAACTGCAACCGATGTTACAACATATAAGCAAGTAAGTTTGGAAGAAATAGAAAAAGATTGCATACAAATTTTGGAGCTTCATCAAAAACCTGATGTGCAGGAGATGTACTATGGGAATACAAAGTTTTTCTTTAGTGTTGATTTCCTTGCTAAAGAATTAATATTTGACTACGGTACTGGGCAAATAATTGTAGATGTTCATATGAATTGCCAGTCACCCTTGAGTTATAAAGACAGAATGCGAATGGCAAGTTATTTGCCCAGGCATAAGTATAAAGCAATAATTCTAAAAACAGATACAGGGTACACATTAATAGGGTTTGAAGGTGCAGCAACTATAAGATGCCCTGCCGAGGTATTGCGCTTTTCTGTGTGGCAGCGAGACGAATATCGGCCAGGGTATTTTCAGGATACCCACCGAACGAAAGCCTATTTTGATTTAGATTCGCTAATAGAACTTAAAATTAATGAGGATAGAAAATTGCCTGGGCATGAGATGGCTGGGGAATATCGCCCTGTGCTAATTTCTACTAAGCCTAACACCTATACGCAAGATGTTACCCACAGCGGGGGGGGGTCATATGTAATGGGCGGAGGTGGCGGTGCAAAAGGCTATCTCATAGACTCGTCATCTGCCAGCGTTACAAAAACACATAGTGTAGAATATGGCAATAGAGAAGATTTCGTTGTGCCTATATATACTCATACTGTAGATATTAGCACTTATTCATTGACAATGTATGGAGCTTACACCACTGGGCACGGTTCTCGCTACGATTCAATAAGACCAATAGTTTTTACTATCCCGGAGCATATGATAGAACTCAATGTCCCGCAATATGATCAAGCCCGTAACATCCCTACTATGTATAAAACTTATGCCGAAACTACTTATTTTTATGCCGGGGGGGTGGGGTCTACGGCATCGAGCACAACCACGACCGTTTATTCTAATGCACAAGAGAAAGAAATAGTCACTGAGAGTGTCCAATGGGATGCCGTAACTCTTTACCAAAGTGGGGGGGGGGACGAAATTGAAAACTACTATGCTACTACTGTATACTATAATAAAGTGCTGCTTGCTACTACGGTATGCGCGGCGCTAATAAACGCTGACTTTTCTATTAGGTTATATAACATAATTATTACAGCAAGCTATACCCATACAAGGGTAGACGGCCCCGCTCACCAATCTGGCGACATGTCAGGAATATGGTGGGTTGATACTGTTTCTGGGGCAGAGTACAATGCGTTTGTAACTTTATATAAGACTGAAGTTGTAACAGAAAGAGTAGACATGGGGGGCTATAGAGTGACTGACAGCAACATTATTAGCTCAGGGGCAGAAGTAGCATGGATTAAAGAAAAATTTCTTGCTTATTGCGAAAAGAATGGGCCGTTAAGCAATCTGCAAGCTAGTGTTTCGTGTGGGTTTGCGATAGAAAATGAAATAAAAGGAGTTTAAAATGGCAAGAAAACAAACCGGTGAAATGACGAGTGAATATAAAAGAGCGAGAGATAAGGCACGGAAAAGAGAAGACCAAATCGCTGCCACGGAAAGACGACACGAAACGGCTTTGACTGAACGTCGCCAAACCGGTGCAACCAGAAGACGTGCCATGATGGAAGCGGGGGAAGGTTCTCGATATCAACAAAGATATGGGCAAACCGGGGTTGATACTTCTGGTGGATCAAGATATACTAAGGCAACAGGCACAAAAGCCAAAGCCGCAGGCGGGTTTACTCCCTTGCAAACAGCCAATATGCGAAGAGATATATATGCTAAGTTGCAACCAGCGTGGGAAGAAAAAACAGAATTGGGAGGATGGGTTAATCCAAAGACAGGGGAGCCATTAGCCAGCGAAGAGATACGACAAAATCAAGAAGCTGAAATTGCCGATTGGATGGAAAGATATGCAAGTGGAGAAGAGGCCATGCCTTCAGCAGCAGCAACGGCGCAACCTGATAGCTTGCAAGGCAGAGGCCGTGTGATAACGGAAGGTGGGAAACAGTACGATTTTGGTGGAAATAGCAAGATCACCGAAAGCATGGCTACCCAAGAGATGATGGGAAGGGCAAACTTTTCCCCGCGAGCGGCTCAGATAGCAGCAACAGCAGAATCATCAAACCAACCGTTTCTGCCAGATGATGAAATGTGGCAAGCTCACCGTCCGGCACAGATGGCAAGCCAAATGGCCGCACCTACAGCAACGATAGCACCACCTACAAACGCAAGACGACATTCATGGGAAGATTGGGCGGCGACGACCCCGCAACAAGGTTTTCAGCGAATGGGTAGGTCTCTTAGTAAATATGGTCTTGGTACTGAAAATTGGAAGGCGACTGGAAGGCTGTACAGCGGTGCAGCCAAAAAAGGATGGAGAACATACACTGATTTAGTCGGTAGGGCATTGGCCGGACAACGTGAGTCAAGAGAGCGACTGGGTAGATAATTATGGGATTATTAGACTACGAAATAAAGCCAAAATCAAAACTGGAACAACAAAATTTAACACCTGTAGCACCTGCCGTTTCTGCTGCTCCTGCTGCCGTTAATCCAAACCAGCAATTTTTGGAGGCCGGTCATCGTGCGGTTGAAAACAAGATAAAAAGTAGCTCTTTGTTCCGGCCTGAACGATATTTTGAAGGCATGACGGACAACGATTATATCGAAGAGGGGCGGAAAGCATTACAAAAAACCGGCATAAGCAGCGCCTTGGTCGGTGGTGTCAAGCAAACAGGCGCAAGTCTTAGGACTGCATGGAATGTAGCGACAGACGACCCAAGAGAAGCCGAACAGGTTTCACTATCAGCAGCACAAATTCCAAAGACACAAGCACAGCAAGCTTTTATGCAAAATCTTCAGACACGGAAGGAAGAAGCTGGGGATGATTCTGTAATGCAGGCTATTGCGAACGTTGCCGGTGCAGCATGGGAGAACCCGAAAGGGGCTATACATGAAGTCGCGGCTCAACTTCCTAATTCAGGCGTTATCCTCGGGAGTATGTTTACAGGGGCTAAAATAGGGGCTGCTCTATCTGCCGGAAACCCTATAGTGGCAATGGCTGGCGGAATAGTAGGCTTATTGTTTGGGAATATAGCTATAGAAACCGGTGGGATAGCTCAAGAGCAATTTGCAAAAGGGGAATACGGCAGAGAGGACGTTTTAGAAAAAGGGGCCATAAAAGGCGGGGTTATAACCGGTGTTGATGTCGCCACAATGGGCGCAACACGGTTAATATTCTCTCCTTTTTATAAGGCAGCGAATAAAGCATCTCAGGCAGCAATCTCAAGTGCATTAAAAGCCAAAGGCATTAACCCTCTTGATGATGTCGCTGTAAAAGCAGCATTTCTGTCAGACAAAGCCTTCGCCAGTTCAGTTCAGAAAGCTGGAATAAAAGCAGCGTCTAAAGCTATGCCTAAAGGGTTTAAAAGCGCAGGGTTGCACGGTACAGCCGTTGGCCTTGATATGATAGGAGAGGGAACGGGAGAATATGGCGGCTCTGTAGCAGCCGGGCTTGATGCAAGCTTAACGGATGCAGTAATGGAATCCATGATGTCTATCCCGCAAAGTGCAGGGGAAGTTGCAGTAGGAAAGTCTCTTGCCAAAATAAAAGAAATGGGGGAGCCTTTGTTGGGGGATGGCGATCAGGAGCAGTTCTTGCCAGATAATATCGTTGCGCAAGTGCCTTCTAATGAAACCAACCAAATAAAAGATGATATCAAATCCGGGAGGCTGGCTAAAGCTATTGAAACCGGTGATTTAACTTCCGAAATGATGGAGCCGGTTATCGAAAGAGTGGCCGAGCAAGATACAAAACTGGCCGAACAAGTCCGGGGCATGTTTGTTGAGAAGGAAACAGATTTAACGGAAAATGAAAACCAGTTTGAGAAAGATCCGTTAGACGCTGAAAATAATGCGGACTATCTTAATAAATATATAAAGAAAGCAAGCTTAAAGGTAGAGCCGACTGATGCAGATGTAGAAGCTGTGCGAACCGAAACCGAAAAGTCTATTACCCCGATATCCAAAATACCGGAATTTAAAAAGTCAGAAGAGGCCATAGCCTTTGGGAAGCAAGCAACACTTGAACAAGCGCCTAAACTTCAGAAGCTTATGGATGATCAGGATGCCAAGGCCGTTGCATTAAAGGAAGAGGGTAAAATACAAGAGTCAATGGACGGAAAAGTCAAGGCACAGTTATATAACGAAGCCTTTAGAAAAAGCAAGACTGAACGTGAAATTTCAGGGGATCGGGCAGCACGAGGGGGAAAGCCTCCAGGATTTAAAGGAGTTGTTCCCGAATGGGCGGTTGAGGGTACGGAGGCAATAGAACCTTGGGAAATGGGAAAAGATGAATTTAATAAAATATCAAAATACCATCATGGAACAGATGAAAAGTCATTGCTTAAAATAGAGGGAGAGGGTTTTCGGGCAGATGCGCCATTAGAACACCGAAAATATTCTTATGGCCAACTCGGACCCAATAATATTTATTTATCGAACGCTGGAAAGGATAAACATTGGTTAGACAAAGACTGGGCAAAAAAAGCGAGGGCTGTCGGGTATGATAAAAGTGTTCCTGTGATTATTAAAAAAGATGCCAATGTTGTGGAAATAAATTCAGAGGAAGATGCAGACAAAATAGCGCAAAAAGCAGGGTTTAAGGATTTCGAAGATGCGGAACAAGCTACATGGTTTGACGCTTATGATATTCCTATAGAAGACCCATCTTATCAAGATTATTTTAAACAGGCAAACGATGCGAAACAAAAGTTTATAGATATTGGAGTCGATGGCTTTGACATTAAAAAAGATATTGGGACGAGTGAGCCTCAAGTTGTAATTTTGAATCCATCAATTATTCAAACTCACAAACAATCTGTTAAGCAAGCTATTAATGAAGGTAAAATAAAATCACATCTCGATTACCCAGAGTTAACAAAAATAAAACCAAGCCAGCAGAAAACATCTGAAAAAATAAAAGATATTGCAACAAAAGAAATCCCTATTGAACAAATAAAACTATCAAAAGATGTTCCGCAATTCAAGGAAGGTGCTGACGCAAAAGGTGTCGTAACCCCAATAGAGGGTGAGTACGAAAGAGTAGGGACACCACCTGTAGTTTTATGGGAAAGAGAAAATGGTGATTTAGAATTAATCACTGGCCGGCACAGGTTTGATCTTGCACAAAGGCAAGGCGAAGAAACAATCCCGGCGCAAGTGCTGAAAGAATCTGAAGGGTTCACAGCCGAGCAAGCAGCTATTTTTGATGCTGAATCAAACATAAGAGACGAGCAAGGGAGCGTGAGAGATTATGCCGCATATTTCAGAGGAACAGAAACCACAGAAGAGCAAGCATCCAGCCGAGGGCTTTTATCAAGGGTTAAAGGGCAAGATGGGTTCACTATTGGAACAAATGCCGGAAATGACCTCTATTACGCATATAGAAACGGAGATATCAACGGGAAGAAAGCCATAGCAATAGCCAAAGCCGTGCCGAACAATAATGAGTTGCAAAATGTAGGCATGAAATACGCTGACCAACACACTGCTGATGAAGTGGGTAACTACCTCCAGGCGGTTAAAACGATAGTGCCAAAAGCTACAAGCGGACAAGCGAACCTATTTGGAGAAAATGAAAACTGGCAAATCGAAGCTGACAAAATGGCCGGGGCCGCGACCAGTATGGGTTCAGAGTTAAAGCAAGAGCGGGCATTACTAAAGTCTGTCAGCAAGTTAGATAAAGTAAAACACAAAGAGCTTCTTGATAAATATGGCATTAACCCGGGTGATGTACAGGCTATCAATAATAAAGTGAGAGAACTCGATACAAAGATCCAAAGATTTGATAATTGGGCAGCGTATCCGGATGTTGTTGCAGAAATAAAAAAGCAAGTAGGAGCCACATATGAAAAAGAAACCGAAAAAAAGGCTGGTGAGATATCCGAGCCAACCGGAAGGGTTGCACCTCCCAAAGGCAAAATGGGTAAACCAAAATGGCCGAAAGTCGTATCCAACGCCAGGCGAAGGTATTTATCTCATACATCCCATATAAAAAATTCAGGTGATGCGGCCGCATTCGCTGATTATAATTTATCGAAATTCCCACAAGAAAGGCTTGTTGCGTTACTTTTGGGTGAAGAAGGGAAAATATTAGGAGCGCATAGATTCAGTGTCGGCACTACTGCGGCTGCACCGGCACAAGTGGGAATCATCGCCGGGCAGGCGATGAATACTAAAGGCGTAAGGGAAATAATTTTAGTCCACAATCATCCAAGTGGAAACGCAGTGCTATCACAAGGGGACAAAAATGTTTCTGAACAACTTTTATCTCTTCTGGCCGGAACAAAAATTACGGCTCCTGAAATAATTGCTGTTGGAAAGGGTGAATATGTATCCAGTATTGATTTAAAAGCTTATCCGCTTCCGAAAACAGGGAAAGCTACAGTTCGAGTACCGATGTTTGTCAGGATGTTTAAAACAAAAGGCGAAAATTTACCAGTTATAGCAAGTCCGGGACAAATACTTAGAATAGGTGAAGAGTTGCTTCCGCAAGGGGGGCTACTTTTCTTAGATAACAAACACGCTGTTACCGGGGTAATGCGAGTTGAGAATTATGATAAGCTTCGAGGGATAGCAGCTAAGAGGATTTTAAAACAAGCTGAAGGTGCGAACGCTGTTACGATAGTTGCTTTTGAGCCTGATACTACCTTGCCAAAAATAAATGCTGCGAATCTTCAAAAGTTTGCGAATGCTGCCGGTATGAAGCTTTTAGACGTGATTCAGGGCGGTCAGTCATTGCATGAGCAAGGTTCCATGCCTGTTACTGGAGGGGCTATTTATTTTGAGGCCGGCAAAGCCAAAGCCATTCCCTTAACATCAAAAGATATAAGCGAAACTTTTGCCAAAATGGAAAACGTTACAACAGGTCAAGACAAGCAAGGGAACCTGTGGTTTAAATTTAAAGGCTTCCCAAAACATACGATCCTTGAAATGGATTCAATCAATGACCGGATCGGCCTTACAGATGAACGAATAAGAACAGGCGCATTCTTACCGGAGCCTAAACAAATCTGGTTTAAAACTGGCGGTGCTGGGGTAAAAGCTGACATAGGCTCCGTTGCACATGAACAATGGCATTTATTCAAGAGCTTTGGTGTTGTGTCAGAAGGCGATGTTAGGGCAATCAAAAGAGCTATCAGGCGCAGTGGGATAAAGGGAGACGTTACCGAAGAAATGGAGGCATCTTTTATAGGCGACGCTGCAAAAAGCCGAGCATATGCACGTGATACACGCATAGGACGTATTCTGCAAAAGATTGGAGACTTCTTTGATGCTATGGTTAATCTTATGGTTACTACCAGTAGAGGCGTTGCCCGTAAAATGGAAACTGGGAAGATTGCAGAACAGAAAATTGCTGGTCGAGTTGGGGGTGCTGTTCCGGCTATGGCTTTTGAACAAACTGCAGCCAGATTCTATTCACAGGTAATAAAAACAGTAGAAACAAAAATGCCTGCTAAGATGCAAGCTTCTTCTGTAATGAACTGGCTCAAAAAGCAACCTGGGGTCAAAGCTGCTGAACTTGAATGGATGAATATCGAAGAAATGCTTGAAGGTAAGAAGAGTGTTGGTCGGGATGAACTTGTTGAACTGCTTAAAGAAAATCAGGTTGTTGTTGAAGAGGTTGAGAAAGACACAGATACGCTAACAACATGGAGGATAGCATGGGATGATACAGGCGGATACCAGTTTTTTCATAATAAGGCAAAATTTGAAGCAGGAGGAATTATTTTTCCAGACGAAGATCTTGCAGAGGAAAATGGATTAGAAATAGACAAACCTTTGGAGTGGGATAATTTACCTTTTGCGACGCAAGACGAGATCGATGAGTGGGATATTGATGGAGCCGTTGAAAATAGTGGTGTTGTTGGCAACACCAAATTCTCTGAATACCAACTCGAAGGCGAAAAAGAAAACTACCGTGAGTTTTTCGTTACTATGCCAAGTGCTAAAAACTATTCGTGGGAAGATGGGCATTCTGAATATTCGGATGTAAAAAATCCAATAGTACGGATGCGTATAAATGAAAGGGTTGCCGCAAACGGTGATAAAATTTTATTTCTTGAAGAAATTCAAAAACCATTACCGGGACAACAAAAAGGGATGCCACTTTTTGCTCAAAAAAATGCGATTGAGATAGGGTTGAAAAGGCTCATTCGCATGGCAGCCGAGCAAGGCTTTGACAAGGCAAGTTGGATTTCGGGTCAGCAAACTGCTGATCGGTATGATTTGAGTAAGTATTTAAGCGAAGTTCATTATTCTGGGTCTAATTTGGTGGGGTATGACCTTGACGGCAACGAAGCTATTAAGCAAACAGGGATAATGCCAGAAGACTTAGATCAACATATCGGAAAAGAGCTTGCGGAAAGGCTGATGGCAATAAAACCTGTTAATAGGTTACGTTCTTTAACTGATCTTGATTCAAAGGTAGGCGGTGAATGGGCATTTAATTTGTATGATAAAATGATACCCCAATTCCTAAAGAAATTTGGTAAGAAATGGGGTGCGAAAACAGGAACGGTTGAAATAAATACGACAGGCTGGCAATCAAAGCCAAAATATGTTGGCGCTACCTATACGATAGAAGATGTGAAAAAAGCTCTTACTGTTGCCCGAAAAGGCGTTCCAGATATCTTTGAAAGTCCTATAACCGGAGAGCGTCAAATGTTTGCTGTTAATAGGGCGCAGATAGAAAGAGGATTGAGATCGTTACAGAAAGAAATGGAGGCAGGGACATCTTTTAGCGATGCTATTGCGAGGGGAAGCGCCGGTGTCGCTGAACTGTTTGGGGGCAAACTTGAACGGATACAACAATCAATAACTAACCAATCCTTCACCATAACGCCACAGTTACGGCAAGCTGCTCTTTCTGAGGGTATGCCGTTGTTTGAAATGGCAGGCGAAAAAGCCATAGGAGCCGACAAAGGGGCTTTAGCCGATGCGCAGAAGATGCTTGCTGAAGGCGTTGACAAAAAGAAAGTATGGCGTGATACCGGTTGGCTCAAATCTAAAGAAGGCGCTTGGAAATTCGAGATAGATGATAGCGGGGTAAGGATCAAACCGACCAGTCAATGGTTAGCTGCCGCAAGAGGTGAGTTTGGAGAAGACCAATACCCTAAAATAAGCAACATGCTTGATCATCCGGAATTGTATAAAGCTTACCCTGAATTAAAGAATACCACCTTTAACATATCTGGTGTAAATACAGTCGCTTTTTACGATGAAACAAATAAAACTTTGAGCTTGGGTTCGTGGGCTAAAGACAATAAGTCCCCTAAGTGGAAGAACCTGAAAAAATACCTTTTGCATGAGGTTCAACATTCAATTCAGGGACTTGAAGGTTTTGCCCGTGGTGGTTCCGCGAATATGTTTGCGAAAAAGCTTTATGCACAAAGAGAAGCCATAATGGATAAGATAGGCGTTCTCAATAAAGAATTAACAAAAGCTGTAGGGACTCCTGCTTATGATAAATTAATGTCCGAGCGTAATTCTTTGTCAGCTGCATACCAAGAAATAGAAGGTGAGCATGGCGTAGGCATCCGAGAAAAAAGTCATAAATTATACAAATCTCTCTTGGGTGAGATAGAATCCAGAGACGCTTCAGATCGTGCAAAACTAACAGCCGAACAACGCCGTGAACAATTCCCATACGAAGCTCAAGGCATACCGGAAGACCAGTGGATAATCCGAAAGGGTGATGGTACGAGTTTTAGCGTAGAGGCTAAAGAAGACATCCAGTTTGAAACCAAAGAGGCTGAACCAGATGCCAACTACCAAACCAAAAAAGATGATATTGTACCAGGTGAAGATAAACTCTTTCAGCAAGTATCAGACATGGTTCTCGGCAACAAAAAGAATTGGGGTAAGCTTGCGAAGGACGAAAGGAAACAACTCACGCATATTGAACATTTGCTTGGCACGACCATGTATAATGCTAAACGACTCGGCGGTGCATACGAAAGGTTGTACGGAGTATTCAGAAAACTTGGCGAACATAAATACATGAAGCAAAACGAGTTAAGAGGAAATGACAACGAAGGGAACTCTTTATTTGAACCATTAACTCAACTAAAAAAGAGAAACAAACTTGAGTATAAACGCCTTAATAATTATTTGGTAAAACGTGATATAGGTGGAATAAGTTTTAAAGTAAGAAAAAATAACGATGACGATTTTGATATTATAAACACTAAAGGCGTTGTAGTGGAATCAATGTTTTCTGAAGATGCAGCATGGAGACACGCTCACCTTTTAGAAGCAGACCAGACAAAGTTCACACCTGAAGGGAAGGAAGCTCTTATAAATTACCGTACAATGATGCGGAATCTATACAAGCATTATGCCAAAGGCATGCAGGATATTATAAAGATGGCTAATCTTGCAGGACAACCAGTCCCTAAAATAAAAACTGTTGTTGATGGTAAGGTTAAAGAGATTAGCTTAAAAGTTGCAATGGCTCGCATGGGTAACCTTCAGGGACATTATTTCCCACGTATCAGAAAATCAGGTATGTGGAAAGTTTTTGGTTCTAAACCCGGGCTTCCGGCTGAAATGCAATTTTTCAAAACAAAGGCTTTTGCACGAAAATATCAAGAAAAATTAAACCGTACTGGATACAAAACAGAGGTAACACAATCAGGGCAATTATCAGAAGATTTATTTCAGCAATTAGCACCTCTTTTAGCGCAGGAAAAAGTGATTAATAAAGTGCTTGAGCAGGTAAACGCCAACGAAGATTTTGACGCTGTTTTTGCCGATATGTTTATGAAGCAATATGAAGCTGCATTAAAGGGGCATGGGTCAAGAGCAAGAATGATAGGCAGGTCTGATGCTGTGGGCGATAAAGTTGTTCGTGGATATGAGACTGACCTTGTTGAAGCTGTTGCCATGGCAACAGAAGCAGCAGCAGGAGGGCATGCTAAACAACAAATAGCTGTTAAAGGAATGAAGGCTTTAACCGGTGCGGATTTGACATGGGATCAATTTAAAAAGGACAATGACAAAGCTACCTATAAAGATTACCAAAAAGCGAAAAAAGCAAGAAGCATGGACGCTGCAAGACAACCAAAAGAATACAAAGAGGCGGTAGCTTCATTAAAAGATATTCTTAGGAATAATGAATTTGCTGACAATGTGATCGCCAACTTAAAATCATTAACAGTTTTAAAGTATTTAGGTTTTAAAATTTCTTCCGCTTCAATCAATTTAACCAATATGGCGATGGGTGCACCGGCAGCTATAAGCGGCGAGTTAGGAGTTTCATTATCAAAA
>Ga0190307_1000083_pt1 | contig 30212 bp, 41 predicted proteins | sample 48700745_MG_FD_161653 | JGI IMG/M metagenome (GOLD analysis project Ga0190307, IMG submission 161653) | Hydrothermal vent sediment bacterial communities from Southern Trench, Guaymas Basin, Mexico - 4870-07-4-5_MG | ecosystem: Environmental > Aquatic > Marine > Hydrothermal vents > Sediment ... | reverse complement strand
TTTCCGGTAAAGGTGCAACATATGGAATTTATTGCTTATCTTGTTCATGTATTTGCTGAGAAACCCTTAGTTCAAGCTTTTGCTAAGAAGAAAGCCTTTAAAATGAAAGACAAGACTCTTGCTGAACGTCGTGAAGTAGTTAAGGAGGCTTATAGTATCATCGAGACAAGTATAGATGATCTTAAGGAAAAAAGGGTAATTATAATAGATGACATATACACTACTGGAACCACTCTTAACTATTGTGCTATGCTATTGAAAACCATAGCAGGATCCAAACGTGTATATGGTGTTGTAGCGGGGAGAGCTTATTGAAAGGACAAGACCAATATGATTTAATTTTAGCACTTAATTACCTTACTAAGCTTAGCAAAGATAGAATTATCAAGTTCCAAAGGGCTTTAGAATACATAAGAAGAGTTAATCTTAATGAATATTCCATAATCACATTTTGGAATGAGAAATACCCCTATTCTTTAAGAAAAATACGTGACCCACCTCTAGCTTTAATTATTAAAGGTATTTTCCCTAAGGTTTGCTGTATAGGTATTGTTGGATCTAGAAGGCCTAGACCTGAGAACTACGAATTAGCATATAAGCTTGCAGGCGCTTTAGCCGAGAGAGGATATTGTATCGTTAGTGGTTTAGCTTTAGGCATAGACACTGCTGCTCATAGAGGCGCGTTAGATTTTTCAGGAGAAACTATTGCTGTTTTACCTTGGTTAGAACCAATAACTCCTAGAAGCAATAGGGAATTAGCGTGTAAGATAGTTAAACATGGTTGCTTACTAAGTGAAATTCTTGTCAAACCTGAGGTTGCAGATTTTGGCTCTAAATACATTAAATCGTTGTTTATAAGAAGAAACAGGATAACATCAGGTCTTTCTACGATACTCATAGCTGTTGATATAGCTGAAGATGGTGGAACTTTAAATACTATAGAAACTGCGGTTAAACAGGGAAAGGATGTTCTTGTGGTGAAATCAGGTATATACAGTAATAAGATGTTAGAGAAAGTGCTAGAACTAAACATTAAAATTGTTGAACCTAGCGTAGAGGCAATTATAAAATTTATAGAGAGAAAGACAAAGCTAGAAAAACTATTTCCCTAGACATCTACAGATATTTTCAAAATATTTTATGGTGGTTGTATTTGGGTTAGTGTTGGTGTGTGGGTTGTTGGTTTCGTGGTTATTGTTTTTGTGGTTTGTGTTTGTAGGTTGTTTTGGCGTAGATTTATTGTGGGGTTGGGTGTGTTGTTTAGATGTGTTTATCAATATTTACGCTTTTTTTCTTGTTTCTGATAGGGGATTTTTAAGAAATGAGTAATGGACGCTGGTTTTTCAGGGGTTGTGGGATGGCTTAAAGTGAATATTAATGTTAGTATGTTGTACTTTTTTCCTCTAGCCTACTGTTCTCTTATTTTTCCATGTTGTTTTAGGTGGATATGATAAGTATAGGTTAAGTCTGCGTCTTGCGTGTTCAGGGTGATAGAACGCTGGAGCATTTAATCTTAGGGTTTCTTTCCTCGGCTGTTAAAGGATATGTTGTTCTTTCTGTTAAAAACTATTTATTACCTATTTTCTCTAGAATTTCCTTAGTTTTTAGTATTGGTAGTAGTCTATAAAGTAGTATACGGTAGGGTTTGGCTGTAGTTCTAGCTAGTTCGCTTGGTGTTAATGGGTATTTAGAGTCTAGTGTGGTCGTAACCATAATGTTTTTTGTAAGATTCTCGGCTCTATTCTTAAATTTTGTTGCAGATATTTATTAATCGGCTGGGTGGTAATGTGGTCTATTGTTGTTACTGAGGACTTTATGAAGAAGCTTAGGAAAATGGGTATTTATAAACATGTTATAAGTTATCTTGCTGGTTTAGCGGAGATGTTAGAGAAGGAGCCTAGTAGGGTTCTTGAGGTTTTGCGTTATAATCCTGTAATTTTTAGTGTTGGAGAATATTCTGTTAGGAGGTGTAGGGTTGGGAAGTATAGGTTGTTTTACATTATTATGGATGATAAGAAGCTTATAGTGTTTTTTGATGTTAAGCCTAGGAGAAAAGCGTATAGAAGGTAATGTTATTCTTTAAGTTCTTTTACTGGTATTAATTTGGCTTTTCCTTCGACTACTTTGACTGCGTTTTCTAGGAGTCTTTTATCAAATTCTTTGATGTCATGTATTTTAACTTCTAAAGGTTTAGCTTTTCTCATTATATCTCCAAGCAAAATATGTAGTAGGTTATTCAAAAACATATCTGTTAATAGCGGTTTAATAGTACTGGTTTTTAGGTGTTGTTGGTTTGTTTTTTATTTGTTGTTTTTTGTTTGGGGGTGGTGTTTTGGTGGAGAGGTTGTTTGTTTGGAGGGTTGGTGGTGTTCATGAGCGTGTTTTGGGTGGTTTGGTTGGTTTGGTTAGGGATGATGGTTTGTTGGGGGTTTTGGAGGGTGGGGGTTGGGTTGTTTTTGATGGTTTGAAGTTTTCTGGTTTGCTTTGTGATGTTTTGGATTGTGGTGTGGGTGATTGTTTTGTTTTTGTTTTGGATTCTGTTAGGCGTGCTGGTTTGCGTGGTTGGGTTTGTGAGGTTTATGTTGCTGTTAGGGAGGATTGTTTGGATAGGGTTTTGGGTTGGCTTGGTTTGCTTTTCAATGTTGATCCTTCTAGGATTAGTGAGGGTAGGGTGTTGTGGTTTAGGGAGGTTTGGAGAAGGGTTTATAGTTGTTGGGTTTGCTATTTTAGTTGATGGGGGTTGTCTGTGAAGAGGAGGGTTTTTGAGTTTGATGTGGTTATTTTGGAGGATGAGACTGGTGGTTTTGTGGCTTTTGTTCCTGCTTTACCTGGTTGTCATACTCAGGGTGATAGTTTGGATGAGGTTTTGAGGAATGTTAGGGAGGCTATTGAGTTATATTTGGAAACTCTTAATGATGAGTAGAAAGATGAACCGCTTAGTTACATGATTTGGGATGTAGGGTTTTCTTTGTTATTGCTGACTAGTGTTTTATGTCTGGTTTGTGTTGGTTTGTCGGGTAGGTTTTTTAATGTCTGGTTTTATAGTTAGTTTCTGGTGGTGGTTGTGGGTGAGAGGTTTGTTTTGAGGGTTGGTAGGAAGGGTGCTATTTATTTGCCTAGGAGGGTTATGAGGGATATGGGTATTGGTGAGGGTGATTTGTTTGTTCTTAGGAGGGAGGGTAATAGGTTGGTTTTGGAGTTTATTCCTGATCCTTTCATGTTAGCTGTTAGGTCTAGGAAGTGGGCTTGGACTAGTGTTGAGGAGTTTGAGAGGGAGTCTGTGGTTGAGCAGGAGGAAGCCGTTAAGAGTAGTGGTTGATTCTACGTATTTGCTGCCTGTTTTCGGTATTGGTGTTAAGGGGTTGTCTGATGAGGATATTCTTGAGCTTAGGAGGTTGGCTGTTGAGAGTGTTGTTGAGTTTTACTGTGTTTCGGTGGTATGGTCTGAGCTTATTGGTAAGGTGTGTAGGGAGATGGAGAAGCATGGGGTTAGCGATGTAGATTTAGGGTTGGCTGTTAAGTCTCTGTTTAATCCTAGGTTTTATAGGTGGATTAAGCCCGGTCCTAAGTCTGTAATGTTGGCTTTTAAGATTAGGTCTCTTGGACACGTAGATAACATTGATAATATATTGTATGCTACAGCGTATACTAGGAAAATGCTGTTCATGTCTATGGATATGGGGTTTAAAGAGTTTTTGAGGAGTAAGGGGTTTAACGTGGAAATATTTAAAACGCATAGAGAACTGTTAGCTATGGTTTAAATACATGTACTTCGCGTATCCTTGTTTTTGCAGGTGACTTAGTGTTTTTCATGGGTTTCTCTAGTTTTTAGCGTTTTTATGGTTGTTTTTACTAAGGTAATATCTTTATTTCCCTATGTAGGTGGGGTGTTGGAAGGTGTTATGTTTTGCTTGGTTTTAGCATGTGGTTGTGGGTTTATTCGGTATTGTGCATATGAATTTTGCATTTACGTTTCCGATGTTCCAGTATTCGTGGGTTGCGCATGGCGGAATATAGATTGCTGTTTTAGGTTCTAGGGTGAAGTATTTGTCGTCTACCTTTACTTTTATTTTGCCTTCTAAAACGAAAATCTCGTGTTCCCAGGGGTGTTTGTGGGCTGGAATGTGTCCTCCAACATCTATTTCGAAAAGCCTCATAGCGTAGGTGGGTGTTTCTTCGGGTGAGAAAAGTACTCTAATATTTGTTTTCTCGGCGTTGGGAACGTGTTCGGGCTTTACTTCTGAAACGTGGATGATTTTAGGTTTTTTGAGAAACATCTTACTGCACCTTCAATGTTAGAAAAATTCTTTATATAACTTAATAATTTCGATTCGTGGTTCGGTTGAGGTTTTAGGGGGTAGGTATGTTTATTATTGCTTAGGGTTAAGGTTTAGATACTTTTGTTGTTATGTTTTAAGGGGAGGATACTTAGGTGAGGTTAGGAAGTGTTCTCTCTTGTTTGAAGGCTGTGTTGTTTAAGAAACTGGCTAGATCTACATGGGCTTCTCCTAGGTTATTTGATGCTGTTTGGATGGGTTGAGGGTTAGGGCGTTTAGTTTGTTGGGGCCTAGGGCTGGGTGGGGGGTTTTGGATATTGGATGCGGTGATGGATGGTCTACTATTGAGAATGCGCTAGTGTTTTACCGAATATTTTTCCTTGGTTTAGACTTGTACGAGGCGGGGGAGGCTTTGGAGAATACGAGGCTTTTCGGAATTGCTAACTGCGACTTTGTTCGAGGGGATGTTTTTAGGGCGAGTTTTAGGAAAGTGTTTGATGCTGTTATGCTGTATTTTAGCTTAGGTAACATATTTTGGGGAGAAGGGATCTGCTTACGTTATTCACTAAGATTAGGGGGTTTCTGAGGAAAGGGGGTAAGGTGTTAGTTGTTGAGCCTTTTCAAGAGGGTTTTAAGGAGTTTGAAAAGTTAAACGCTATCTATGAAATGTCGGGTGTGAAAGGTGTTGGTGAGGAGAAGGAAACAATTCTGAGTTTTAGAGATGTAGTTTACGCCTTGGAAAGTACAGGTTTTAGCATTGTGAAGATGGGTAAGTACTTGTTTTCTTGGAAAGTTTCAGAGAAGGAGTTTTTAGAATATTTTGGGCTTAGGAAGTTACCGTTTAAGCTGAGCGAATTCTGCTTTAGAGATAAACCTAGGAAAGCAACTATTATAATTGCTTACCTATAATTGTTAAGCTATGTTTCCGCGATGAACTGGTTGAATACAGCTGATAAACCATGTTTTAATTCCCGCATATGCGCTGAACGCTCTCATTCCCGTCATTATTTTGTTGTAACTATATATGCTGTGTTTTGTTTCTATTAGAACTATTTTTCCTCCTACCTCATGTTCCTCTACTATTAGAAAATATATCATTGCTGGTTCTACTGTAGCACTTTTTACTGCTAGTGTTTTCTCTGGAGAGAGCTTGACTAGGTTCTCTATGTTTCCAACAGTTTCCCTAATTGCCTTTACAAGGTTTTCCGCAGATAGTATGTTGAAGTCTTTGCTTAACCTGCTTCTTAATTCGTTTAGGTTTCTTACTTCCCAATACTCGTATTCGAAAAGAAAAATGCGTTTAATGTTTTTCTTCAATGCCTCCATGGCTTCATTCTCCTACCTACAGCACGTATAGTGGGCTTACATGTAGTTATCATTATATTTAGGGTAAAAATACTTAAACTCCATACATCGGCTTGGGCTTGTGCGGAAACTGATTTTCTATAGTACAAGCCTCCGTCTTAGCTTCTTCTAAACTCTGGAATAGGTTTTTAATAGAAAATGCTTATATGGCTTTACAAGTATTATCCGTTATCGGAAAACCGATAATGTCGCGGAGAACAACATTTACCGCAATAGCAATTATAGTAGTTATTATCGCCGGAACCGTATTTTACATGAAGTCTGGTACGTCATCGACGCCTACAATGATAACTAACGTGTCTAATATTAGCGGACATGTTATAGTGTTTTGTGCAGGAAGCTTGTATATTCCTCTTCAAGAGCTTAAGGAGGTTTTTGAGGAAAAGTTTCCAAGCGTTGAGGTTGTTATTGAGCCTTCCGGCAGTGTTATGGCTGTACGTAAGGTTGTTGAGCTTAACCGTAGATGTGATGTGATAGCTCTTGCAGATTACAGGCTTATACCGAAATACATGCTGCCTAACTATACTAAATGGTATGTAGCCTTTGCAACCAACGAGATAGTGCTTTGCTATACTGATAAAAGCAGGCATGCTGACGAAATCAATGCTGATAACTGGTATGAAATACTTTTAAGACCCGATGTTAAATATGGTTTCTCTAACCCCAACGATGATCCTTGCGGCTACAGAACTGTAACCGTATTAGGATTAGCTAGCTTGCTTTACGGTGAAAACATACTGGATAAACTGGTTCTTTCGAGAACAAATATTAAGGCTAAGGAAGTTGACGGTGAACTTCACATATATGTTCCGTTGGAACTAGAGGTGTACTCCGAGAACCTTGTAATTAGAAGTAAGAGTGTTGACCTTATAGCGCTTCTGGAAGCCGGAGCTTTAGACTACGCTTTTGAATATAGGAGTGTAGCTGTTCAACATAACCTTAAGTTCATAGAATTACCTAGGGAACTGAGCCTTGGAAACCCGGAAATGGAGAACTTCTACTCTAAAGTTACAATACACATACTATGCGGTACAGATAAGGAGAAGGCTATTAGAGGTGCGGCCATTGTCTACGGGATAGCAGTGCCATTGACTGTTGAAAACTATGATGGGGCGTTAGAGTTCATTAAAATGCTGCTAAGTAGTATAGGTAAGAGTATTTTTGAGAAGCATGGACAACCGTTTCTAGAAGAGTTAATGTATTTTGGTGATGTACCCGAGGTGTTGAAGTCTTGAACAGGCTTGTAACGTTTTTCGGAATACTATCTTTTATCATACTTTTCTTCCTAGCTTATCCTTTCTTAGCCTTAGTTTTATCTGTGAACCTTAAACTACTGGATTACGCCGTAAAATCCCCGGTAGCTGTTAAAGCATTAACTCTTACTCTCGAAGCAGCTACTTTCTCAACAATTCTACTGCTACTTCTAGGTGTTCCTTTAGCCTATATTCTTGCGCGCTACAGTTTTAAGGGTAAAGGGCTTATTGAGGCGTTAGTGGATCTTCCTCTTGTAATTCCCCATGCTGTAGTCGGTATTATGTTGCTTATTGCTTTCGGCCCCCGAACAGGCCTTGGAGGCTTATTAGAGGATTTAGGTGTTGTTCTTGAAAACAGTTTTTGGGCTATTGTTGCTGTTTTCATGTTTGTAGGAGCGCCGTTGCTTATTGACTGTGCTAAAGACGGTTTCGCTTCCGTGAGCTCTTCTTTAGAAGGTGTTGCTAGATGTATGGGTGCTGGCCCTGCTAGGGTTTTCATAACAGTTAGTTTGCCTTTGGCTGCTAGAAGCATTTTTACAGGGGCTTTGCTTGCATGGGCTAGGGCAATGAGCGAAGTTGGGGCATTACTGATAATAGCTTATTACCCTAAGACAGTGAACGTGCTTGTGATCGAATGGTTTAACACTTATGGTTTAGGCTATGCTGTAGCATTAACCGCAATACTTCTGCTAATATCTATCACAGTGTTCGTTATTCTTAGAACATTACTTAGGTGGAAGCATTGATTATTGTTGAAAACCTCCACCTAGATCTTGGAGAATTTAAGCTTCAAGGAGTTTCACTTGAAGCTGGGAAGGGGGAGTATCTTGTTGTTTTAGGGCCTAGTGGTGCAGGTAAAACTCTGCTTTTAGAATGTATTGCTGGCCTTAGGAGACCTGTTCGAGGCCGCATATTGGTTGATGGAGTAGATGTAACTAATTTTCCTCCTGAGAAACGGGAGCTAGCTTATGTTCCCCAAGACTATGCACTTTGGCCCCACATGACCGTTTACAGCAACATAGCCTATCCTTTAAGGTGTAGAAGGTTTTCCAAAGCTGAGATTAAAAGAAGAGTTAAGAGGATTGCTGAAGAACTTGGAATAAGCCACCTTCTCAATAGGAAACCCGGAACCCTTAGTGGCGGTGAAAAACAGAGAGTTGCGCTCGCAAGGGCTTTGGCATGGAACCCTAAAGCCGTACTTCTAGACGAACCTACAGCAGCTCTAGACCCTGCATTAAAGTCTTCGGCTTGGAAGCTTCTGAAAAACCTGCACTCAAAACTAAAATTCACAGCTATCCATGTAACACATAACTTAGCCGAAGCAGCAACTTTGGCTGAGAAAACAGCTTTCATGTACGGCGGAGTAGTTGTTAAACAGGGCAAATTAAACGATGTGTTAGCGACACATGAAGCATCAATGTATTTAGGAGATGCTAATGTCTATCGAGGTAAAGTAGTACAGCGTAGGAGAGGAGAGATAGTAGTAGACGTTTACGGTACAAAAATAGTGACCATAGCAGACGCCATACTAGGCGAAGAAGTTGTGTTAATGCTGAGACCAGAAGACGTGTTATTACTTGAAAAACCAGCTTCGACGAGTGCACGAAATACTCTAAAAGTTATTGTTGAAGAATTAGAGTCTAGAGGGCCAATAGTGCTTGTTCATGTTAGACGTGGAGATCTAAAACTGAAAGCCTATGTAACGAAATCGTCTAGTGAACATTTAGAATTAAAGCCAGGAAAACAATTATATGCATCGTTTAAAGCAGCTGCAGTAAAGAGAATAGCTTAAACGTAAGTACGCTTCGTCTACATCAGAGTTCAGAATTGTTAGTTAACTGTCAAAATATTATATCACGATAACACTATATACTACATGAGATTTCCTTTAAATTGCTAAAAATTGCTAATCATGTTTAGGGCAGTTAAACATGGAAATAGAGATACTGGGAACGGAGTCTTTAGGTGTAAGAGGGCTTTCATGTTTTATAAAAGTTGGACATAGAAAGATACTTTTAGATCCAGGTGTTGCTTTAGGGTTTACAAGGCATGGACTTCATCCGCATCCTGTTCAAGCAGTTATAGGAGACTATGTTAGGAAAAGGATTGTGGAAAAATGGGTTGAAGCGTCAGATATTGTTATAAGCCATTTCCATGGCGACCATGTCCCATTATATAATGCAAACCCTTTTCAGCTTCATTTAAATATGGTAAAAAATAAGGGAGACAATAAAGTATTGTGGACTAAAAACTGGAACCATATGACGGCTAAAGAGAAGCTTAGAGCGAAAAAACTCCACCAGGCGTTTAATGGTAAATGGGTTATTGCTGAGGAAGCAAAAGATGAAGTATTGGAGTTTTCAAAAACCGTACCTCATGGTTTATCTTCTTCGACTAAAGTTCTACTAACCAAAATAAGTGATGGCGATAAGGTATTTGTGCACATGCCTGATACTCAGCTTATATGTGACGAGGCAATTTCAATAGTACTTTCATGGAAACCGAGCATAGTGTTTGCTGGTGGACCACCAATATATAGGTGGTTTATGAGGAAAAACATGTATAAAGTGTTTATGAGGAAAGCTTGGAGAAACGCTATTAAGCTTTCAAGCAATGCTGACGTACTAATACTTGACCACCATGTTATGCGCAGCATTGAAGGCGCAATATGGGTTGAGAAACTAAGTTTAGAAACAGGCTGTACTATTTTATGTGCTGCAGATTTCACATGTAAGCCGAGAATTATGCTTGAAGCTTGGAGACAGGTGTTGTACAAGAAGATACCCATACCTAATAATTGGTATATACAATATGCTAAGAGAAAAATAAACATGAAACCTTACGTTAAAATAGCAAATGAAATGCTAAAAGAACTTGAGCAGTATAAGGAAAAGACTTTAACACTATTAGACGTAGAGGAGCTATTGAATAAAATTTTGGCTGAACATTAAACGGGTTAAGCAAAAAACCTTAGGCAGAATGAGTTCTAAGCTTAACGGTATTAGTAATGATGTACTTAATGTGGTTTTATCTTAACTTATTGAAAGTTGAAGGAAAATATTGTGGTGAAAAAGGGAACGGCTTTAGGTTAATGCTATTTTAGACAGCGTATAGTAGTATTTCAGTGGTTTAGCTACTAAGTCTTCACATATAGGGAGCACTGGTCAATTCATTCTACGCGTATTTTTACGGCCTTCCTCTTTTTTGGTACATTTACAATTAATATGCCATTTTCATATTTTGCCTTAGTTCTCTCTCTATCTACCTCGCTTCCAAACCTTACTTTCAAACGATAAACTTCAGGAGTCCATGGGAGTTTGATCGACGGTTTAGCTTTAACAAGTAAACCATGAGCTGCAACATAAACTTCGATACTATCCTTTCTCACACCTGGCAACTCTGCATAAACAACATATTCTTCAGGTTTGTTCTCAACGTGGTACTTTACATTACTCTTAACTGCTTCATCTAGCTCTAAAAATTCACGTATTATGTGAGGTCCTAGAGAAAAAACCAGTACACGTCCATGAAAGCACATATTGAACACGCTCAAGTCAGTACTTTCTTGTTTGAGTCCGTACATGTTAATATACGGGCCAGTATATAAGCTTTACCTAAGACTAATTAAACTTAGAAGTTCTAAGTTAATTTGGAGGGATATACAAGTACATCAGCTAGTAGATTACTCTACAGGGATCTTCTTCCAATGCTTTATCTTCTCTTCAACCTTCTCCAGTTCTTTATGGAGGAACTTCTTATATTCTATGAGTTCTTCAGGTTCCTCTAGTGCTTCAGCTATACTGTAAATTTCGCCTATTCTTTTTCTTAAGCATCTAAGTAGTGTGTTGATGATACGTATTAGAGGGTATAGTTGTTCATCTAATATTTCAGGTATTTCATTAGCTATAGTTAAGCCCTTGTTTGTGAGTTTAACTACTATGTCTCCTTCCTCACTTATTTCTCTTCGAACAATACCTCTTTTTTCAAGCTCGTATATTGCTGTGTAAATAGAGCTTCTAGATCTCACACCTTTACTTTTAAACATTGCTAATATTTCGCTCATAGTCATAGGCTTCTCGCTTAATGAGAGTATTAAAGCTGTTTGCAGGGGGCTAAAACGTTCGCTCTTAAATCTAATAATCATTACGCTTAAACACCCTAGTCATAGTTAGTTTAGGAATATTGATATTTATTTTTCCTTACACAATATCGCTAATATTTCTCTTAAACTACGTATTTCAGCAGTGTTTTTAGGTTTCCTACCTTTCCAAGCATAGCTTGTTGGTAGTGGAGGCTTATACTTGTAAAGCACTGTATTTACTTTTACCTTAGAAGCTTCTACAAGGTTTTTAGGCTTATCATCTACATAAAATACCTTTGCTGCTAAATGTTTCTCTTTAATCTTAAGTAAGGCTTCTGCTAGCGATCTTACTTTCTCATAGACACTGTAAACTAAAACATCTCTTACTAGCTTGTCAAGACCTGAAGCTACTACTCTCCTATATTTCATACCTGGTATACCGTCGCTTCCACTTACGATGTATGTGGGTATTTTCATAGCATTTAGTTTTTTAAGAACTTCTATGCTTTCGCTTTTAACTATGCTGTGTCTTATTCTTAGATTCCAGTATGTGAAAACTAGCTTTTCGGCATTTGAACTACGAATTTTAGGGGAACGTAGAATCAGGTTGAACCACAATCTTCTATCCCATATTCCAAAATAGTCCATTATATCTTCGAAGTTCACCATAACCCTTATAAAGCTTTTAACGTCCTTTATACCTAATTCCTTAGCTATAGTCTCATATATTTTAGGTAGACAGCTATAACTGTCAACAAGTACTCCATCAAAATCAAACACCACTACAGTGTTTGCCCGCACATCCTCTAACCTCATATGTGCTTCCATAGTGTTAATGGGGTTATTTCCCTGCTTTCCAATATGGGGTACGTCTGCCCTTTCGCTATTCTAGCAAGAGCATTTGATAGTGTTTCAGCATCTAAGATTATTGTTGTCATTACCGACGATAAACCACCCCATTTACCCCATATTTTAACCCATGTTTCCTCAGCCAATCGCTCAGGTACCTTGTAAACTACTGAGATTATTTTCTTTAACCATCTATCTACCGGTGGTTGCCCATACTTCCTTGCCGCAAGTACTAGAGCTAATCTAGCAGTGTATGAGCCTACACCTTTAACTTTAACCAAGTCTTCTTCAAGGTACTCATCAGATTTATCCTCACTAAGCACATTATTCGTAAAGGCTTTAGCAACATTAACTACAGTGCTTGCTCTATACCCGAGCCTACATGCTTCAAGAAGGTTAACGTTATTTAAAATGTCCTTAGGAGATGGGGGAATATATGTTGTTCCCCAACGTTCAACCATTATCTTCCTCCCTAAAATCTTATACATCATCGCTAACATCCTCCATCCTTGCTTGAAACTAGCATTTTGCTGGCAAATACCTATTAGTAGAGCATTCCATAGCGTTGTTGCTCTTAAATGGATTCCCTTAAGTATTCTAAAAGACTTTCTAAACAGTTTATCCTTAGCCCAAATATTGTAGAATTCCTTAAGATCTTCTTCAATACCGAGTACGAACTTTATCTTAGCTAAATACTTATCAACGTCTACTCCCTTTCTCGTAGACAAAATACGTGCTTGCAGCTGTTTTTCACTTTTCTCCTTAACTAAAGCTACAACAGGTTCTTCACAGCTTAAAGGTATAAGCAGTTCTTTACCATTAAAATACCATGAGAAATTATATGCTGCAGCTGTTAGCTTAAAGTTATAGTCTACCTTAACATTTAAACTTGCGGTGGCTATTGTTTGCAATATCATAGTATATAAAACCTCGTTAACCTCTCTATCAATTTAAGAGTAGGGACGAATACTTCTAAGCTTTTTGAAGTTGCGTATAAATACTAGTTCAGTAACTGCATTAGGAGTAGGATATTTACTATGTTTGTTCAAAGTTAAGTTGGGAAACTATGAGAATAACAGTTACTGAACTAGAGAAACTCCTTGTTAGATTAAATGGTAGAAGGTATAGTGCGTATAAGAGGCTAAGAAATAAGATTATCGACTACAATATTGCCAAAGCCGCATTAACTAAAGTTCAAAGTGATCCTCATAGTCCGCCATCGATTATTGAGGTTGCCATACCTTATAGTTCACATAGAATACCATTAGAGTTCTTCAAAGGAGGACGTATTGTCCCCTTTACAGACTACATAGCTAGAGTTCTCTACACAACCCTAAAGAAATATTGTAAGAAATGTGGTTCAGGATACAGCTGCTACATGGGCATACCTAAACCTAGCCCAAGAATTCTAAGGAGATCATGTGTTGAAGTTTACAGAGAAAACTTGGTACTAAGGTTCTTCATAGGTTTACCAGCTAAAGGAAGGAGAATACTAGGTGAAAAAGCTAGAGTTTTACTTATTGACAACATTACTAAAGTCGTTAAATCAATAAAAGCTTTGAGAAATAGAATCGACGATATTAGGAAACACGTAGAGAACCATATGGATCAGGAGTTTCTGAGAAAATGGCTTTACGAAAACAATTACATGTTCTTTATAGGTGATGGAAGTATTTTACCTAGGGAATCCAGTTTATCTGATAGACCATTAAGAAAAGCTATACCATTTAAGTCTCCTGAAACATTAAGAGTGCAAGTCAAGCTTCCAAGTGGGAGAGTAGTTACGGGCATGGCTGTGCCTCATGGCTTCTTAATGATAACTGGTGGAGGATACCATGGTAAGACGACGTTGCTTCAAGCAATTCAGGAGGGAATATATAATCACGTAGAAGGTGATGGTAGAGAGCTTGTTGTTTCAAGGAAGCACACTGTGCTTGTTAGAGCAGAAGATGGCCGTATAGTTACCCATGTAGATGTTTCGAATCTCATAGAGAAATTACCTTCAAGCGAAGATACATTAGACTTTACAAGCTTGAATTCCAGCGGTTCTACAAGTATGGCAGCATCAATTATTGAAGCTATCGAGACGGGTGCTGAAGTTCTTCTCGTAGATGAGGATACTAGTGCAACAAACCTGCTGTATAAGGATGAAATTATGAGTAAAATCATACCTAACGACCCTATTAAGCCCCTACATTATCAGGTAGGGGAGATAATTAACAGAACAAATACGGGCATTGTCATCGTAGCTTCTGCTTCCTCAGCCTTCATAAACGTAGCTAATAATGTAGTGTTAATGGAAAACTATGTACCCAAAGACATTACTTCAAATGTTAAAAAGTATGGTACTGGAGAACTTAAGAGAACCGAGTTCAGATTTCCAAGAAGAAGGGTTTTCCATGGTATTAAAGGGCTTAAAAAGATTAGGGCTAGAGGTTTTAAAATAGTTGCCGAATATGATAACGGAGTAAAGCACGAACTTGACCTAACATATTACCCTAGAATAGTAGAGAAGGGCCAAGTAAACCTAATAGCTTATATTATTAGGAAGCTAGGTAAGGTAAAGGAACCTATAATGGTACGCGAACTAGTAGATTATGTCAATAAGATGTTGGAGGAAGACTTCTTTAAAATAGTAAAACCCACTCCTCCCGACTTAACTATGGTAGATGGTTTTGACGTAGTATGGGTTCTTAATAGGATGTATAACGCAGTATTTTATCAAATATGATTTTCAAGTTCCTTCGTAAAAACTACGTGGTGGCTCCAAGGTACTCTGATCTTACCAGTTATTTTGTAACCTAGTTTTCTGTAGAAGCTTATAGCTCAACAAGCTTTCTCTGAAGTACGTAATTTTAACATCCTTAGACCACGTCTTTTAGCTATGCTCTCAATATGTCTTAGTAGAGCAGTACCTATTCCTTTCCTCTGATATTCGGGAAGAACATAAACCCATCGTACGATTCCTGCCCCCTTATTTTCCATAGTTAAGTCTGAAACACCAACTATTTTACCTTCAAGCTCATACACGTAGAATTCTATGTTCTCCATTTCCTTTAGAAGTTCTTCCTTCGTTAATACAGAGTCTTTGAAATATTTCCTCGGAATTATTTTGCTAAAGAATGTGCGGTTCGCTTTAACTATAACCTCTAATATTTCATCAGCACCTCCATAGTAAGCCCTTCTAATCATAATCCTTAACTGCTCCACAAAGTTCTAAAGAAGTAAAATTATTGTCAGCTATCCCAACCATCATCACTTCTCAGGAGTTCCAGCGATCATCATCTAATATGTTTTTATAAACGAGCGCCCTATTAATTTCTCATGCCCTTCTAACTTTAAGCATTAAGCCTTCAACACCTATTACAAGTACTTTATCTCCTTTCAAAACCTTGCCTTCCACTTTAGCTAGCCAGTATTCTCCATCAATAAAAACAAGTACTTCTTTAGGCCCTTTAATTTCGCTTACAATACCTTCTTTCCCTATTAGAGCCTCCGGACCAACTTTTGGTTTTGTAAGCTGAGGTTTCATAGCCACGATAGTTATGACTAAAACTATAACACTTACCGCTAAACCAAGTCCTATAGCGTGAAGCAGATCTAATAATCCGAAGTACATGAGAATAGCCAAGATCAGGATAATTACAGCTAATTCGTCAGCTATTATGATAAAAAGTTTAACCCAAGGTTTCACAGAAACTCCCTTGAAATATTCTTAAATATCATTAACTAATTCGGAAAACAGTTATTTAATAGTATCTGCTCTCATACGGGTTCAAGAACATGACCGTAAACTTTCTGATCACTCGTGACATAAAACTTTCTTCTAAGTGAACAGTAAACAATTATACTTGGTGGTTTAGAGCATGTGCAAAGAAAAATCTGAAAAAGAATACGAAAAAGAAGATGTTGAGAAAGATATTGAAGCATTAAAAGGTGTTCTAAATGTCTTAGTAGATTTTCTTAGGAACTTGAAAGGACCATTAGCAGACATTATTAACACAGTGTTATCCACCATGAGAGGTGAAGAGCTAGGCGAAGATGTAGGAGCATTTTATAGAAAACTTGTAGAAAGCGGTGTTCCAGAAAAAACAGCTTCAGAACTAACTAGACGGTACTTAGAAGAACGTCTTGCAATATCTAAAATAGTTAGAATAGCATTATCTGAAATCATGCGAGGTAGAAAGGTTAGGCCTGGAGAAATAAAGGAATTAATCAAGGTAAGTAAGGAATTAGAAAGCGAGGAAAATGAGCGCAAGTAATATGTGTCTTAAACATTCTTACTTTCGTTTGAGGAAATAGCATATTGAGCAGCATTGAGGAGAGGATTGGAAGACTTGAAGAGCTTCTTAAATTACTACTTAGGAGAATAGAGTGCATAGAAAATTTACTTCTAGTAATAGATGCTAATAGAGCAGAAATAGTTAGGTTAGCTATGAAGTTAGTAACGGTATTTTCCATACCAGTCTTTAAGGCGCTAGATTTGGCCTCCAATATTACTAGTATATGTAAAACCTACGGGATAGTAGACGACATTTCGAGAACTATAATCGAGGTTTTAGCTGTAAGAAATGAAGCTTCAATATCGGAGCTAACAAGGCTGGTCAGAATTGTTAGAGGTAGAGCGTCCCGTAGGATCATAGCGGAAAGAGTTAGAAAGCTCAATAGGCTAGGCATAGTCTCTATTAAGAGAAAAGGAAATAAAATTACTGTTACGCTAAGAACGTTAGGGTCAAGGTAAAGCAGTATTGAAATTATTAACACTTGCAAAGATATTTTTGAACATGCTATACATTGTCATGGTATCAGTAGTATTTATCTTAAAATTTCATGTAAAGTGGTTTATAATTAAAAAGTACTGGGTTTTAAAGTTTAAGAAAACACTTCAGAGAAAGGGAGTTCCTTCAGAGTATGTGGACATAATGGCTAAGGCGTATGAACATGAATTAAACTCTACAATAAGTCTAATTAGCTTAAGAACAATAATGTTTCATAAAAGCTAAGTAAGCTTTTATGACATATTTTCACTCCTATCCTTGTCATAACCGAGGTCTTTTAATATTCTCTTTAGAGGTCAAGACTAGTATGCTTAAATACTAAGCGTTGAAAATTATACATTCAATTTAAAAAGAACTACAATAGCTAATGTCGTAGCTGGTGCTGTTCTAATATTGGCTGTTCTCTACGGTATTTTCAATAATAATGCTGAGCTTGTTAAAAGTTTAGCATATATTTCAGCAGGGTATCTCATAGGAATAACTGTTCCAAAAAGGGAAGAACGTACGTCTTCCGGGGAAGACACTAAATAATGCGAGTAGTTCACAATATCTTCCTTGACTATGTTTATTATATTTCACCAAGTTGATGGTGAATATGTACCTTTTGCTTCATATGGTATATCGATGCTTGCTATTTTTACCATGTTAAATAATTTGATAGGTATCCTTACCACTCCTCTTATTTTCCAATGGATTTCTTTTCCGCCTTCGGAGATTATAATCGCTAATGTCCTTAAAGCGTCTTGAGTTGTTACATGTATGTCTAGGTTGATATGAGTTTGCCCCGGAAATATAGTTATGTACTCTTTTGACCCGCTTGCCAGAAACGTATCCTCAACATATATTTCATAATATAGTTTTTCTATTGTTATGCTATGCTCTGTTGGGTTATTGACCGTTACTCTGAAAGTTATCGTTGCACCTACCGGTATAGGCCACCCTTCAACATTAAAATCTACGATTTTAGTTTCAATAATTTCCATGCTTTTGTACATCGAGTACATATGATAGGCATTTATTCCTAAACCTACAATTAATAATAAAATGATACATATTAAAACAATGGCATATTTACCTAATAGTAGTCACCTGTTCTACTTCTAGCTTAATATTTTGTTTCAGAATTATTTTAAGATAGGTAGTAAAGAGAGGGTTTCCTATTGTATTCAGCTATTGTGGTAATATTTGATGGATGTAATGTTCGCGCTCTAAGGAGGGCGAAAACCCGGTGTTTAAGGAGTATTGCTAGGGAAGGTGTTTTTACATTTAAATGTAAATCCGTCTTACCCTCAGTTACATATACTGCACATGCTTCAATAGTTACGGGTGTTTACCCTGAGAAGCACGGCATAGTAGGTAACTGCTTCTACGATAGAGAACTAAATAGAATTGTTGACTTTGATAAAGAGGATGCTAATAAGTATTTACTTAGCAGAACAGTAATGGAGAGAATTGGGGGTACTAAGTTATGTGTTGGTGAGCCTTTCACTAAAGGATGCGATGTTGTTGTTTCTAAAAAGCAAATTCAAACTAAGCCTCTCTTCATGCAAGACATTTATGCTTTAAATATAACTATGGAACTTATGAAGAAGCGTAGACCTGTTTTCACCATAGTGAATTTACCGGGAATAGATGCTATTAGCGAAATTTATGGTCCTCTAAGTAAGAAGCTTATATCACATTTAGAGAAAGTAGATGAAACAGTGTGTGAGCTGAAACGTGTTGCTAGTGAAGTATACGATGACTACTTACTTGTAATACTCACAGATCACGGTATGGTTTCTGTAAGAAAGAAGGTAGACTTAAATGACGCCTTGAAGAACATACCCGCTGTTATATGTGTTTCACATAGAGCAGCACACATATATTTTATGGAAAACATTGATGTTGAAGAAATTGCTGGAAAATTAAGAGGTGATAGTAGATTCGAACTTGTTATATCAGGAAGCGAGCTTAGTAAATACAGGTTAGCCCATGTTAGGTCGGGAGATATTGTTGTATTGGCTAAGAAAGGCTATGAGATTGGACGTAAAGACTTAAGGGGTAGCCATGGAGGCTTATCTGAAGAGGAATTCCACGTACCATTAATTGTCAATAAGCCGGAATTCGCTGACTTACTAATAGACTCTAATATAACTGTTATCCCTAGAATTGTGCTTAGATATTTAAACGAGAAGGAAGCTTTAAACATCGCTAGTAAGTATCTTGAAAAAGCAGATCCGGCGCATGGACTTCAACACACATTACGCGTTTTAAACTTGGCAACGAAACTTGCTTTAAAATACCGTGCAGACGTTGAGTCTGTAAGAATAGCTAGTATTTTTCATGATGCCGGGAAAGGTGTTGGCTCGGAAAACCATGAGTTAAAATCTGCGATTATAGCTGAAAAGTTTCTAAGAAAGAAAACATGCTCGGGGGCGTTCATAGATAAAGTTAAAAATATTATAATTAAGCATCATAAAGAATCTGATAAGCTAGAATCTGTTGAGGAAAAAATTCTATGGGATGCAGATAAGCTAGATGCCTTAGGGCTTACAGGCCTATTTAGATGTTTACTAGAAGCAGGGTTCTATGGGAAAACAATTAGCGACGCTATAAAACACGCTAAACGCGATTTAAAAGAATTCAAAAATAAAATGCACTTCCCCGAAACAGTGAAGCTTGCAGAGACTAAAGAACGTAATATGGTTAAGTGCTTAAAGAAATTCAATAGGGAACTTAATTATTTGTGTAAGAGAATTAGAAAAATAAGATTACGTTTAAGATAATCTTCTAATAGCAACCAATGCTGCTAATATAGCTAACACTGCGAAAAGCGCTATTAAAGCTTCAGCGCCTCTTACCGGCAACTGAGCTTCTACTTCGCCACCTACTGAAGGCACCGTTGGTGTTGGTGTAGGCGTAGGTGTTGGTGAAACGCCGAAGAGATATGCTGTTACATTATACCATCCTTCAGGTGGTATTTCCTTCGGCATCCAGAAGTATGCTACAGCACTGTCTAAACCTGGTCCAGCAATAGTTCTTTCTTGAACAGTAAAGTTCCACGTACAGTCGTAAAGTCCCTCAGATGGATTGGAACCCCATGCAGCAAACGTAATGTTATCCGGCGGTGTTGGTATAGGTGTTAGAGTTGATGGTTCTGATACTGAACCATACTCAAACAACACTGGAGAAGCAGGGTCATTTGTTGTTTCCCAGAAAACAAACTGGGGATTGTCATATTGGGTTTCAACATTGGTCCATGTTCCGGGGGTATTTAGGTCGATCCATGGTCTAAACCATGATCCATCTTCTCCATCTATCATAATATCCCATTCATATCTAATACCGAAAACTAGAGAAGATTCATTATTGTTTTTTACGTATACGCTTATTCTTACCTTAGTGTCTTCGACTGTTGTTCCTAATAGTTCAATATCCTGGTATACTTCGAGTCCTTCATAGGTAGTCCATTTTATCATAACTCTCCTATCTGTTTGAAGAACAATAATGTGACCTAAGTCGTCCATATGAACAACAGTATATCCGCTAATAGACGGCTTTATGCCCGTATCGGTACTTGTAATGTAATCTCTCTTAGTTGACACTACATGAATTGTTGTATATGTTGACCAAGGAGACCCAGCAGCTCCGGCAAAGAAAACATCTTCGTTTGGTGTTGGATGATTCTCAGCTGTTGCTATAGTGTATGTTCCTACTCCTGTAGAGCCTGTTTCATTTTGTATAAATACCTTCAATATTGTATTATTGAGAACTATTGTTCCTCCAGAGCCTTCAGTCTTAATTAGCGTTCTTTCTTCCTTTTTATCGTTTTCTTGTGTTAAGGCTTCGGGTATAAGTGCTATTGTCAGAAAAACACTTACTATTATCAAAGCAAGTATTTTCTTGTACAAGACTATAACCTGTGAAAGCTATATTAGTATTAGTAATTACTTGGTAACTACTACAGTTATTATTCCTATGGTATATAAGCTTACCCTTATTGAACTTTAGTGATAATTATTGCTTCATATCATCTTACTATAAAGTTTATCTCTAATGTTGCTGTTTTTATGTGATTTTCAATTTGCTTCCAATTTTCGGTTCTAGGAATTTTCTAATATATTCAAGGTCTTCCTTCTTTACTCCTGCTTTTAGTTCTCCTTTATCCCATTTTATAATTAACTTTTTCCCAACATATTCTACTGATGTTATTTCGGACCACTCTATCTTCTCTTCAACTAGCCCTTGTTTTGTGAGTTCTTCAGGTGTTAGTGCTGCTATCTTTTTCCTTTTAGAACCGGCTAGCCATGCTGCTGCTATGTAAGCTATGAGGAATGCTATTATGAGGTAGCCTACTCCACCCCAGAGAATAGCTATTACAACTATTGCTACGAGCAGTGATACAAATGCTAGTGCAAATAGTTTTTTCGAAAGTATTTTTACCTTAAATATTCCTTCGTCTGTTAGCCAGTAGTCCCAGAAGAAGCCTTCTTCTATTTTTAAACCTTTCACTTTTAACATCAACCCTAATGTTTAATGCTGTTATAAACTTCTAAAACAGCGTATTTAAGTATTCTTCAATTTCCCAGCAACATTGCCTAGATATTGGAGCAGTGATTTTAATAGCCTATCGTACTAAATCCTTAAGGTATGGATTTAGTATGTGCTTTATTAATGACAAAAGCACTGTGCTTATTATGACTGCTGTTAGGGCTTCATATGAAAATCCCGTCATTGCCGTGCCAAGAGCCGTTCCTGAGGCTGGTGGGTGGATGAGATCCATTATTACCATAATTAGTATTGACAACCCTACTGCTAAGGAATACACTGTTATCGTAGTTAGGAAAGATGTATGAGGTATTAATGTAGATAATGCGCCGCATGTGAAGCCTATTAAATGTCCTCCTATTACGTTTTTCGACTTAGCTGCAATGCTGTTAGGCATAGTGAATATTATGAATGTTGTAGCACCTATTGAAGCTATTACAACTGCATGTTGTAGGCTTAGAAACAGTAGCACTATGAATATTGAAATAGTAGCTAAAAGACTCTGTAAAACATAGTTCTTCCATAGAATCCTAAAGTCTTTAGCTAACCTACTTGCTTCTTCCACGTACAAAACCTCCTCTACTATTGAATACTCTCATTACCTAATATAACTAACACTATTACCGTGTTTTTAACTATCTTCGCTTATGTTCAAACTGCTAATTAACGGGCATAGGGGGTCTCCGGCGTTTAAACCTCCTCTTTCAAATAATGCTCTTGCGTAGCAGCCACCTCTACAATAGTTAAGTAGTTCACATTCTAGACAAGCCTTAGGTAATTCAGGTGGATTAGTTATAGTTTTTATTATTGGGTGTTTTTGGTATTCTTCTAAAGCTCCAATAAGAGACTTATTTTTAAAATCAACTAATGGTATTCCGGTAACATCGCATGCTAGGAGTCTACCTGAGGGGTCTATATCTACAATATCGAGTATTCTACATGAATAATACCCTATGTAGTTAGACTTAACCAGTAAGGGTGCAAACGGAGTACACCATAGAGATATAGGGTACTTGTTTTCTTCAGCAAATTCTTCAGCTACTTTAATAACCTTAGCATAGTCTTTAGAGGATAACACGTATTTAGTGTTCATCTTATATTTCGTAGGCATTACGGGAATTATTGAAATACTCTCAGCGTCTATGTTTAAGGCTAGTTCTAAGTATTCTTTAACGAAACTCTTATTTAGTCTACTAACGGCCATTACTGTACCGTACTTAACACCGAATTTTCTAAAAATCATTATTGATTTCATAGTTTTCTTGAACATCCCTTTACCTCTTATAGTATCATGCACTTTTTCTGGGCCGTCAATACTAACATAGACATAAACGTCTAGTCTTGAAAGCTTCCTGGCAACATTTTCATCAACTACTGTGGCATTGCTTGAAATAGAAACTCCTACATCATAGTCTCTAAGTTTTTCAATAACAGGAATAAGGTCTTTGTGGATTAGCGGTTCTCCTCCGCTTATTGCAACCCATTCTATTCCAAGTTCTCCTATTTCTTTAGCAAGCTTTAGTTTCTCTTTGAGGCTTAGTTCCTCTACTTCGAGATACTGTTTAGCATAACAGTGTTTACAATTAAGATTACATTTAGCAGTAATTAACCAAACCACAACATAGGGAATGTATGTGGTGCTAAACACGCAAAACCTATTCCCTCCTAGTACCCAGTAGTAATGTGAGGTACTATATCATATTTAAACCCACCCTAAAAACCCGATTTTCCATGTAAAAACCTTTATTATCACCTCCCTAATAATGTACCATAGAGAATCTTTAACCCTGTTAAAGTAAAGTTAACCGCAAGCCTGTCTAAGGTGTGGACATTGCTGTTTAAACGTAGAGAAGAAAATGTTGTTGAAATACCTTGCGATTCTAAAGAGTTTAAGAAAATTATTAAGGTTGTTGTAGTTGATTTCTGGGCCAAATGGTGTTTTCCGTGCTTGATATATGCTAGGTAGTTTAAGAAAGCAGCAAGTAAGCTTGCATGCAGAGCATTATTTGCTAAAGTAAATGTAGGAGAATGTTATAATTTAGCGAGAAAATACAAGATCTTCGGGGTTCGGGTCTTATGATGTTTTATGGTAAGTGTCATTCCTTCATTTTTGTTCTCCTTCATCCCTTCTCGGTTTTGCATTTGGTTGGGAGTGTTCAGGGTAACCCCGAGCACCCCACATCTTGTAATTAAATTGTTAGGAAAAGCCTATAAACATTACTCTACAGCACCCCAAAATAAAAACACAACAACTGTTATAAAAAATCACAAATACCAAAACAGTTTAAGGAGGCGTCCCTACAACCATGATTTTCGTAAACGGTAAACCTAAGCGCAGGATTCTAGGTCCAGTTAGCGATAAAGCTCTTGTACGCTTAGTTGAAGAATACTTGTAACTTTATTTCTAAGTTGAGGGCGAAGGTTTTTCACTTTCAACAACCTTAAACTTTAACTTCAAAGTCTCAGAACCAGCTTCTTTAATCCAATTTACCTCAACACTTACGGGATATTTCCCTTTAGCAATTTTAAGAGGTACATCATAGCCTGGTATTAACACCATCACTCTTACACATGTTTTAGTATTGAAGAAAGCGCAAGGCATAGGTATTCTTGTATCCCCTATGTAAATTACAGGGTTTACAGCTATTTTCAAGTCCCCTAAAACTTCACCTTCAGCTTTCACTAAGATCCACGCGTAGTCCTTATTTACAATAAGTTCTCCAACGTTAGCGTATTTATCATAGCCTTGCTTAATATCAGGTGGTACATTTATTTCCAGAACTATTTCTTTAGGTTTGAGCATAACTCCTTTAACCACCATAGCAGGTAATGATAAACATAAACCTAAAACTACAAAGAAAGTTACTGCAATAACTACCCCATACTTGTACACGCTGGTGCACCATAACATAACTATTTTAACTTTAACTTAGTAGTTTACGCTGCTGACACTTACACCACATTATAAAGAAAACATTTATGAAGCGCCATATAGTTTTTCTACAACCAACAATACGTTCTTAATAATCCTCTCCTCATCCATCGTCAATATTTTCCTACGTATCATCAATGGCTTTCCATTAACAAATACAGTATCTACATCATTACCACATAGACTATATACTATAGTGTAATAGATGTCGGTTAATGGCATGGTCTTGTAGGGGTCAGGTTTTAGAACAATGACGTCTGCTATTTTCCCTGATACTAGAGCCCCTCTATCATATAAGCGCATCCTAATGGCTGGTGCTAAGGTTGCTGCGTAGAAGGCTTTTCAGGTTCTAATCCGAGTTTAAAGCCTTCCTAAGAATGTGGTCTAAGTGTCCTTCATACAGCAAATTAGCAGCATCAACATCGTCTGTTACGAAAGCGTAAGTACCGATAGGTAGTTTATTCAAAGTTTCAATAATATCTTCGGTTAGTGATTTTTCTATTTCAACGAAAACCCCCTTTCCACCTTCTCGATAATAAGTTCAGGTGTCATTTGTGCATTGTCTGAGTTGGATCCTAAAACGCATATAGGCTAAGTTTACTGCCTTTCAACCTGGGACAGTGTTCTTCAATGGCTAAGCTTCTCTTCTTAGCTAAATTCATTAGCTCGAGTAGTTCCTTATCTCCACCAAGTAGCTTATTGTAGCTCATTACTTCGCCTACTGCTATAACGGATTCTTCCTCCATAAGCCTAGCCCATTCTGCCGCACCCAGCTTATTGGGTGTGTCTTCAAATTCCGATGCAGGGACGCATGAAGGTATTTGATAAAATATGGTTAAAGGTAAATTCTTTGAAATCTCGATAGGCTTTAAAACTCCTTCTAATCCAAAAAACATTAGCTATTTCGTGCGGATCGGCCACGATAGTTAAAGTTCCGTGTTTAACGAGCTCATAAGATAGCTCATGAGGTAGGAGGAAAGTGCTTTCAATATGGAAGTGTATGTCTATAAAGCCTGGGAGCACGTATAATCCTTTAACATTATATTCCCTATCAACTCTGAAATCGCTAACATCACCTATGTGAATAACGTTCCTATTCTCTATAATTACATCTGCTTCTTCAAACTTGAGTAGAAAAGGATTAAACAATGTACCATTAGTAATGGCTACTAACTCCAATACTCTTCTCCACCTACGTTAATCATTAAGCTGCACCGTAGTTAAAGGATTCCCTAATTACTGCTTCATAAACACGTATAGCTTTTGAACCTAAGTTCAGTGTTATCACTCTTCCATGCTGTGTTATTGCTTTAGCCTTAGGTGTTCTAAATGGCGATATTAAGACCAAGACTGCTACCGTCAAAGCAGCTGCAAGCACTAATATTATTTCATCTATTTTAATTCCTAATAAGCTTCAAGCATCCACCATATGTAGGAAAGTGTTCTTCTTTAGATGCTACATTTACCACTTATATCGATACTTTTATTAACACTAAGGTTTGCCATTATCTTGCTTTTTCTTATGCCAATGGCTTATTTTTAACTTTAAAGAGTTAATCTTAGAGAAGCAATTAAACTCGGTTTTATTCTTAGAAATGTTTTTCTCAGTAGTTTGAGCTTCAAGAGCTATAGGTATAGAGTACGTTACGGCTTCTAATGCAGCTTATATAACAGAGCTTAGCATTGTTCTAATATATGCTTTTTCAGTTGTCTGTTATCTCAGAGGAAAAAATGACTGTAAAACCAATATTAGCAGTTGTCTATCTATTACAGAAGTTTATCTTCTCTTAACAATATAATGAGTTATATATTAAAAATAGGTAATTCAATTGTTTTTCTTAGGTTCAGTTTTTGAATGACTCAAATAATTGCTGTAGGAGTATATGATATATTAAAATTGGTTCAACTTGAATTTTATGAAATAGTATTTACCCCGTTAGGTGCCTTACCCGTAGCAGTGTTTTTCTATGCTAACATTTGAAAAATTTATGTCGGCTTTATCTCCTCTATTCTACTTGGCAATAGCATGCACTATTATCACAAATAATCTATAACTTTATAGCCAAAAATATGTTTCGAGTACATGAGTGACAATAATTTATTTTATTAGAACACGTTTTTGCGTAAATACTTTCATAATTTAATGTTAAAGAAAATTTTTACATTAAAATAAATAAAATAAATAGTGAGCACAGCATTTATACTTTTAGCCATGGCGCTAAGTACCATATAGAATTACTAGACTACGTCGAACGTGTTCTAATAAGTGCTTATATTATTTTAGTTAACTCTGAAGCAGAAATTTCAGATTGTTTAATGTTGCTTATTTTAGGCTTTAACACAATGATTGTACATGTAGCTATGGGTACTGTAATTAACGCTAGTAGTAACTCTATAATCCACGGGTCTTTAGTTACGTAGAGTATAGGTATAATTAATGAATTAACTGTACCATGAAGAAATACTGCTAAAACGATATATTTGATATTTGAGACTAAAGAGTAAGCAATAATAAACGTTAACGCTACATGAAGTATTATAGCAATGTTTCTTTCAAAAGCACCCGGAAGGTATACTGTCCAGTCATACCCTGTTATCGCGTATGATAAAGGCACTTGTAAAGCGTATATTAAAAATGCTTCTGTTAAACCCCAACCTAAACCCAAAGATAAAACTGTCTCGCACGGGTTTCCTTTACTGAAAAGCCTATATTTTAATACTAAATATCTAAAGGTTTCTTCAAAAATACCAGCCATGAACGCTGCTAGTAGACTTGAATACGTAGGGTTTAGTGCCTTTGCCGAAAACTGTAATATAGGTAATCTTAACACTAAAGCTAATATCCATCCTCCCCCACCTAAACAAGCATCTAACCATAGCCTAAGCTTCTTCTTAGCTATAACCGTTAGAGCAATTAATCCAGGTAAAATAGCTAACAATATAGGAATAATAAGCAATATAGAAGACAATGCTTGCACCCGGGAAAACATATTAATCCTAGAAATACATTAACATTTTCGTATGTGGTGCTTAGGGAACTATGGTTGAAAATAAATATGTTTTCTACGGATTAATTGCTGGCGCCATAACAGGCGTTGTCCTAGGAGTATCTTTTCTATCTATTACTGGTACATTAAATGAATTGGTTCGAGAGATTATAATTTACCAGTTGACGGTTGCAAATGCTCCTCAAGAAGTAATAGATAAAACATTGACAGAGATAGGGAACTTAATGTCATATATAGTATGGATAGCTCCACCAGCCTATGTTTTCCAAATGCTTATTTTAGGGGCGCTGTTCGGTGCATTAGAAAGCTTCATAATAAACAGGTTCAGATTAAACGTACTAGTTGCTGCAGTACTTTCAGGCGGAATATTCATAACAACACTTACCATACTTCCTATAGCGGTCTTAACATATATTGAACCGAAAATAGTAAGCATTATTCTCAAACACATAAACCTAGCATTTATTCTAATGCCCGGCATAATATATACTACCTTACTTACAATATTTAGCGGCGTTAAAGGCCCATGGAATAAGGTGAAAGAAGAAACTATTAGCCCTTAACGGGCTTAAGGCAATTAAGAATTCTCAATGTGGATCTCCTTTCGCTAGGCATTTAATTTCATGTACAGGCACTTTTCTCCCGATAAATTTTCCAAGAACACTGCTACTGCTCCCTTTTCGAAATATGAAGCAGGTTCCTTCACATTATGCTTCATAGCTGCTTCACATTCCCAGCTTCTATATAATCTAATAATTACTCTGCTCTCTCTATAGTGAGTAATTTCTCCTAAAGCTAGAATATAAAGTAAAAATATTTTAATAGCATCTTCCAAATCAGTTGTCCCTATTTCCTTGCATGTTTCTGCAAGTTCAGAGCTCATCATCTTTCCCTGATGATAGAGAAAAAGCTAATCCGCCCTGTTTCAAATGTTTCTCTTAATCTTGCAACAATGCTTTTTCATAGCACTTTCCGAAAGAAGTATAAATCTTCTATTTAAATCATCAACTACAGGAAAATGGTAGGGATCAACCAATGTTTTAGGTAGTTAGGGCTTAACTAGGTTAGCGTGCTGAACTACATCAAGTTCTTTAAGCTTATCTTCTATTTCCTTAGGCTTTACTTTAGAATATGTAAAATCAGTTATTATGAACATTGAGGCTTTCCCGCCTAACTCTATTCTGGAAGAAAAAACTGTAGCTATAATCATTGACATTGTATTTACCTAGTACTGAAAATATTTTAGCCAAAGCTTCAGGCTTGTTTACAGCAATTATGGTAAAATACCTACAAGTATTATTCTAAAGCAAAAGGTAAATTATAGTTACAGAGTCTATTTTAACGCAATATCCTCACTAAATTTCTGGCATTTACATCATGGATATATAGTACTTTGTTGTGTTTAGCTTCTACGGTGACCAGTTTTCTATTTCAGGCATTTTTCCATAATATACCCATAAACTTTTTAGCTAGGTTTGCTAAAATAGAGACTTTAGCTTCACGTATTTCAGCATGTCTTTAGCACACTAAGTGAGCAGTTATTTTAGACATAGAATATTGTAGCTTTGTCCTTTAGAATTTTTCTAACTTCTTTAAGTACTTTTCTAGGTACAAGATATGCTTCTACAATATTGTCTCTACTTATGGCTAAAACAGTTTCCCAAGGCCTTAATCCTATTAGGTTTAGTGATTTTTTCAAGAATGGTTTAGACATTCTAGCTAAAAACTTAAGCTTGACGTCCAAAGTGTTAAGGTAATCGCTAATGTAGTTTAGGATGTCCTTAAATGATATATGAGGCTTAGGTTCTATAAGTAGACCATGCATTTTCCTATATAATTCATCAAGCTTATTAATTATAATCTGCCACTGTTTCGAAGTTAAAGGTATTGGGGAATCTGCAAGAATAAGACTTGTTATGCCGTCACTTAATATTATCCATACTTCAACAGCATATACTCCTTCAACTTCAACCTCGGCGCCTGTGTGAACCTTTAAAATTTTCTCTACTGGAATGTACTTTTCAATAACTTCCCTTAGAAGTACGGGGTTGTTTATAATATTTCTAGCGAATCCTTCATGTTCAAAAAACTCGTCATGGTAGTCGCTATATATGTACATTTCTCTCTAACCTTAGGTATTTAGTAGTTTTTATGAGTACTAAAGTTTACATGAGGTCTTAAACTTCACTGTTCGTGATAGTGTTTCAACATCATTTACTCCTATGTGAATAATTTAAGTAATGATATTAGGTAGGGTGCTGTTAGAAGCAGAAATACAAGTCTTAGTGAGCCAGCTATTACGCCTACTTTTAACATGCTTTTCACTTTAATTGCTTTTGTTGAGTAAACTATTGCCATTGGTGGTGTTGATGCTGGTAAGGTGCATGCTATTGAGCATGCCATTGCTGTTGTCAGTATTGGTGTTATGGGGTTTATTTTTGCTCCTAAAGCTACTGTTGCTGCTATGGGGCAGAATATGTTTGCCGTTGCTGTGTTTGAAGCTACTTGAGTTAGCCCGAAAGCTAAAGTGGCTACAATCGATGTTAATGTCCATGTTGAAACTTCTCCGCCAACATAAGCGTTTACAGATGATGCTATCCATTCCGCTAAGCCGCTAGCTAGAATTCCTTTACCTAGAAGTAGGCCTCCGCCAAAGAGGAAAATAGTGTTCCAATTTATTTTTCTAAGCATATCGTCAAAAGATATGAGATGCTTGTCTTCATGTTTAATTAAGGGTATAAGCATAAGGATTAAGATTGCGGGAGCATATTCTGGTAAATATCTTTTCAGCATGGATGCTAGCTCTGCTAAAGCAGTGCTTTTAGTTATTGATGCTACAACGGATAGGAGTCCTGGAGTAGTCCAGAGTGTTATTGCTAGTAGGAATACTGCTAAAACGTTTTTCTCAGCGTAGCTCATAGGCTTACCTATACTATATCTCCTAGGAGCTTCAACACCAACTAGGAATTTACGGTATAGGTAAACTATTATAGCCCATGACGTTATCAGCCCAAAAACTGCCTGAGGTGTACCGAAAATAAACCAGTCAAAAAAGCTGACAGTGTATGATGTAAATTCTTCAAGAACAGCTTTGCCAATGAGATTTGGTGGAGTGCTTATAAGGAAAAGCAGTGCACCT
>Ga0190307_1000073_pt1 | contig 33384 bp, 47 predicted proteins | sample 48700745_MG_FD_161653 | JGI IMG/M metagenome (GOLD analysis project Ga0190307, IMG submission 161653) | Hydrothermal vent sediment bacterial communities from Southern Trench, Guaymas Basin, Mexico - 4870-07-4-5_MG | ecosystem: Environmental > Aquatic > Marine > Hydrothermal vents > Sediment ... | reverse complement strand
AGAAAGCTAAGGTCAGATACTTCATTTATTATGGCAAATCCGATAATACAAAGATTAAGCTTGATGTTGGAGATGTCCTTCGTGTTGCAAGTGAGGAAGTGATTAGATACGAAAATGAAGCTCATCCCGAAGCTTCACTCTTCAGAGGATACATTAATAGAGCCATGGAGCCTATTCCAGAAAAGAATGTTTCTGATTCGCTTGATGTCTTTAATAGGCTCTCTCTGCTTGAGCCGAAGCGAGTGCCTATTGAGGAATTAATGAGATGGCATCAGGAAAGCATTAAAGAAAAGAAATTCAAGGGAAGAGGTTTGTATTTGCCAGCTCCCCACGCTGAATTGATTTATGCAGGCAAGAAGGTTCTTGTATTGAAAGATAGGAAATATAATATTGGTGGAGAAGTATTCTTGATTTTTGACCATGATAAAGCATACGGCTATGCGATGCTGGGCAAGCCAATAAAAATCAATACAAAGGCAGAATTCATTAATCTTCAGCCTCTTCACAGAGTAACCGAGGAGGAATTCAAGAAGTATAAATGGAAACTTCCTCTCTATGCATATCCGGTCGTTCAATTCATGCCCTTCTCAAGGCCTAAGAAAATGAAAGTCCCCCGAGGGATTCAGAATTTCCTTTTGGATGCCGCTGACTACATAGTCGAGGAATCGTTGTTGCCTTCTATTGCATTTCTTGGCGAAAGACCCGTTGAGGTATTAAATGCAAAATCTCTTAATGCAAATGACTGAGGAAATTCCTCCTTACTTGAAAAATCAATTATCGGAACTACTTCATCTTCGTATGGTGCTAGAGGAAACGAGCAGGAAGAGATTTCAAATGGAAACTTTACTTATGGACGCCGAAGCGGCATTAGAGGAGTTAGATAAATTAGAGGACAATGCATGCGTCTATAAAAGTGTCGGTGAGATTCTCATAAAGACAAATAAACAGAAGGCGAAAGCTGAACTCTTAGAGAAGAAAGAAACTTTTGACCTCCGCTTGAAAACGCTTGAGCGTCAAGAAAATCTTATAAAGAAGCGATTTGAGAATATTCAGGAAGAAATAAGGAAATTCTTGGGAAATACGACTTTCTAGATAGTATTTAAGAAGTTGGCGAGTTCTCCTGTTTCCATTCCTTGAAATCCCAACAGATACACGGTATTTGGTGTTATGAAAATTTGAAAAGAGCTCATCCAAATATTATATGTCTTGGGGAGGAAATTTTGCTTCTGAATAGAACAAAAATTTTCCGAAGGGCGGGAGGAGAGCTTGCCGTTCTGCAAATGGCGGAAGGAAAATCCGTATTCTATATCTCTTACCAAAATTGAGATTTAAGGAAATGACGGGATTTCCTTTGGGTTTGAAATTTGATGCAGAATGTCTATAGTCAGAGTGCGATTCTTGGAAGACGGAAAAGAAGCTGAAATTCCGTTTGATATTCTTTCATTCAAGGCGCCTAAGAGGCTCACGAAAGAGGAGTGGAAGAAGCTTGCAGAGGAATACAAAGGACGACCCCTGCCTCCCGAATATTATGCGGATTTCAAGCCAGGAAAATTTGCGGTTATCCAATGGCACATCAGAGGTATTTTACCAGAAGATAAGGAAGCTTATGATAAAGGCAAGAAATCATTTTCAGAGATAATTGTTGGGCATTCACTTCATCAAGATTTCCGCATGTGGTTTCAAGGTTTATCAAAGCCTGTTGAGTGGGTGATTTTGGATGATTCTATGGGAGCATACGAGAGATACAATTTAGGAAAAAGAGACCCGAAAACTGGCAACGTCCAAAAGTCTCTTGCTCTAGTGAAGGAGGCTGAAGCATTAAGAAGCAAAGCGAAGGGTGCTGCTCGTGATAAACTATTAATTTCAGAGAAGGACACTAAGATAATAGAAAAATACGCTCTTCATGAGTATGATAATTGGCTGCCGCCAGGCGACGTTGGCGCTAGTCCGTATGCATGGGGAGTTCTTGTTACTATTTCAATAGGCGTGGGACAGCCGGGTGTTCAGCGACAATCTCTTCACGAATATTTCTATTATCCTTCACCTGATCTGCCTAAGCGAAATCAAAAATTAATGAATGGACGAATAATATTTAGAGCATTTAAGAAACCTCGCCCTCTGTGGTGGACTTGGATAGCTGTTAGAGACTCTCGTCCATACAATCCTTATTGTGGCGTCGATCAAGGCGTATATCATTTAACTCCTGCTGAAGATTTAAAATATATAGACAAAGAAGATTATCCTGAATGGAAAGAGCGGAAGAAAGATTGTGAATAGATGGAATGCCAATTAATGCATTCAGCCCTGAAAAGAATTTTCTGAAATGGTCAAAAAGCGAAGTAATTAATTTCTTAAACAGAGCAGAATTTGTTGGGCAGGCAGCGTGGTATATAGAAAATATTTTAAGTTCAGCCGAAGCAATCGATATTTTTTCAAATCCTAATCTTCCAGCAGATGTAATTCAAGCTATTCTTCAGCACGAAATCGTCTCACTGCATAAATTAATAAAAATAATAACCTATGATGCTAGTGATTTGACTGTTTCATCCGATACAACTCTCTCCGGCGTAAATCGATATAAAGGATTGGGTGTTTCTGCTACTTTAACTGTCGATGGTCAGCCTGGCGTTCTAATCTGTGATTATTTAAAATCAAATGGCACTATCTCAAAAACAAAAACTGGTGGAGCAGGTGGTTGGTCTCCTACTGATGGAGACGGCGGTGATGGCGGAGGCGGTTTAATTATAATAACGAATGCTCTTAAAAATTCTGGTCTGATTGATGCGAGCGGTGGGAACGGGGGAGATGGCACTGATGGCGACGCTGCCGACGGAGGAAATGGTGGAGATGGATTGATTGTAAAAATTTTTTCTGATAAAGAGGGCAGCGGAGGTAACGGTGGGGGAACAGGCGAAGGGCCTGGTTCGGGACATTTCGGCGGCGGAGGTGGTCAGGGCTCCTCCTCCGATGGTGGAGACGGAGGCTCCGCAGCTAGTGTTTTGAAATCAACGCCCGAAGAACTGTATAAATTGATAAAGTATGCATTAATTGATTGGTATATAGAAAACATACTAGGAAAAGAGCTGAGTTCAGCAACTACCTTTCCCGATATAAAGGGAGCAGGTGGAGGAGGCGGCGGAAAATACGCTTATGGAGCTGGTGGAGGCGGCGGTGGTTCCGGCGGTGAAATAATTATTCTTGTAGGTGAGAGCTTTGATAACACAGGAACAATTCGAGCAAACGGTGGAAATGGAGGAAATGGAGGAAACCTTGGTGATTGGGACGGAGGCGGCGGTGGTGGTGGTGGTGGCGTAATATATATTTTCACAAAGAAAGTAATAAGTCAGGGAACTATTCAGGCACTGGGAGGAGCGAAAGGCTCAAGCGGAGATTATTTAGGAGAAGATGGGAGCGATGGAACTGTTTCTCTATTTAATATTCAATTATAAAATTAGGGATTTGCTATGACAACCGCTGTAACTCTCCTGCCCTTAATGTATGAAGCAAAAGGGATTTGGCGATACCGTCCTATTGGGAAGTGTCTTGTTGAGATAAACATCTCCGCAAGCTCTACTGAAACTGTTGTCCTTCCAGTTTATCCCGATATTGGCTGGCGGTATTTAGGAATTTCGTATTTCAGAGTATTCTCCCCGCCTGAAGCGAGAATAAGAATTTATATCTCAGATTGGGAAAATCCAGTAGGGCAGCCGTCAGAAGGATATATGCTTGCTGAGATTGATGGAAACAGATACGATGTTAGGCTCACTCCACGAGACTTCGGATTAGATAGAATCTATTGTGATAAGTTTTGGATTGAGGTTGTTCTTCAGTCCGCTCTTGATTACGAGCGCAAAGCGGTTGTCAAATTCTCTGGTATAGAAATTAGATGATGAACATGCCGTTTTGGGAAGAGGATATTATTGTTGGCGGGAATTTCACTGGAAATGCTGGAAATAACACGATTACGATTAAACCAGGCGGAAATATCTCTTTGGTCGTAAGTGAGAAATATCTTGGTAGCCTTACGCTTTATTTAGATTTTGAGGAGGATGAAGATAGACTTGAGAAGCTAACAGTTACGAATAGCACAAATGAAAAGATAGTAGCCAGCAACATTCCCCTTATGCAAATCACAAATGTGGAATTCACTTCGCCTCGCTGTGTTCCTACTGATTGGTGGATTTCTGCTTCCGTGTATCTTAACTCAACAAAGAGAGTAGTTGTATATACTGAGATATTAGATAATCCACAGGAGGAGATATGAGTTATCTAACAGCCGAAGCTCTTGATAGAATGTTTAAGCTCTGTCCGAATACCCTCAAAAACTTGGATCAAGATGCTCAAGCTCTTGCAGAAGAAGTAATCTCTAAATACAACAGCCAGCCTAAACATTCTGCTGAGAAACTCATTTCTATTGCCATATCAACGGTAGCTAAGTATCTTTTAACAGATAGAGCGAAGGAAGAAGAATTAGATGCTTTACTTATTTATTTTGAATCACTATTTGCTGGAGAAACAGAGAATCCTGTGGAAGCATTAATCGGTGTCTTCACATACTATCTTCTCGCAAAGCCGTATTTTGATAGCTATCGTCATCTGATTTCCTCTTATGTGTTTGATGAAATAGACTTGGGTGAGGTAGCATGAATGTAGGCGAGAGTGTCGAAATTGAAGATAGCTCGCTCGGCTTAATTATTTTAGGGATAATTACCGCAGCAGCCCTTTTTACTAATCATACGATAGCAGGTTTTGGTTTGCTTCTTTTGGCTCTCCAGCTTTTCAAAAACGAATTGAAATCTCTCGTTAGCTATGTCGTGGAAAAGCAGAAGTGAATGCAAAGAAGAGCTCATAAGAAAAGCCGATAACATTTGGATTTACAAGAAAGCGGAGATTGAGGAGTTCTTCGGCAATCTCTTTGATTGGTTCATGGATGGCGAAATAGATGTGGCGGAAGCAGATAACTTGCTTCGCTTGAGAATTCCGATACTCACTAGGGAAGATAGGGAGCAAATTATTCAAATGCTTTTAGATGCGAAACACGAGCTTGAGATTGAAGGAGTGATTTAAATGAGCAAGCATCTTGTGATTATATTGGATGCCTGCCGGTATGATGCATTAAAGCAAGAGCTTCCGAAATATACAAATAATTTTCTTTTGTTTCCAATATATGGTGGCTCACATAATACGCCAACATTCTATAAGAATATAACTGGAGTTGAGGATTTCGTTTTGCTAACAGCTAATCCGACAGTTGCGTATATTGGAGAGACGCATAAGTGGAAACGAGTAATTCACACAAAATCTATTGACCCATTTGATAATATAAGAGACTGCATTGAATTACTCAAGAACGAGGATAAAGTTTATTTGCATTTGATACCTCCGCATACACCTTGGCTGGGGAAGGAAGGTAAAGAGAAGTATAAAAATCTTATGAAGGAACTTAAATTTTCAGTGAATTTAAATCCTGAAAGAAGGCATTTTGGGCCGGTGGGAATTGAAAGTAAAATTTACTCTTCTATAGGTGCAGAGGAAGGACGGAAATATTATTTAGAAAATTTAAACTATGCTTTAGAGGCGATATTCACCTATTATGAAAAATTACCGAAGCCGTTCGTAGTAACCGCAGATCATGGAGAATTGCTCGGAGAAGAAGGTTTATTTGGACATCCATGGGAATGCAGAAACAATTATATACTTAGGACTATTCCGTTAGCTGTGATTTATTAAAATTAGAGAAGGAAGATGTCTATAAAATACATTCAAGTTCAGGGCACGTCCCTTTGTGATGGTAAATGCAAAATCTGTCCCTATGCTTTCTCGCCAGTTGCTCAATTGAAAAGAACTATGTCTTTGGCGGAATTTGAATTCATTCTCAGAAGATTAAAAGAAGCTCAAGTGGAGCCTTCTAAGATATGTCTCTATTTAATGTCAGATTCTTTCTTTGACAAATATCTCATAGAGCGTATAGAAATCACGCACCAATATTTTCCTAACACACTTATTGAAATCTCCTCTGCATTGGGAGCTGGCAACAAGAGATTTTTCAGAAAGCTTATAGATGCATTAAAAGATAAGCCTCATGAGATTTGGATTTCAATTCACGGTATAAACGAAGAGACATATTCATATTTATGTAATCGTGATTTTTACAAAGTTAAGAGACGAGCTATTAACTTATTAAAAGAAGGCGGTGAATTGTGCAAATTCAAATTTGTAGGATGCGGTTTTTCAAAAGACTTACAAATCAAACTATTCAGCCCTGAACAATATAAAAATTTCATTTATGAATTAATAAAGGAAGCAGACTGCCAGCGAATTCACAATATAGAACTTTCATACATACCATTCCATAATAGAGCAGGAGAAGTAAAGTGCTGGAATTGGAAATTTGAAAGAGAAATAAATGTATTCAAACCACATTTCTGTTCCCGTCCGTATGAGTGGCTTCATGTTCTTGCTGATGGAAGAGTAATATCCTGCTGTATGAATTATGCACTTGACCAAGTTTGGGGAAATTTATTTGAGCAATCTCTTGAAGAAATCTGGCGGGGAGAGAAACGCAAATCGTATATTTTGAAGCAACTTGGTTTGGAAAAAGGTGAGATTCCTTGTAAATATTGTATGTCACCTGGAGGTTGAAATGAAGCGGGTTGCGATAGTTAAAGCTTTCATGAGGCCCGATTTATTTAAGGCATGTATGCAATTCCTTATTGCTGCTCGGACAGACGAGGTTCTGGTCGCTTTTGACGGGCCACCAGAATATTGGGATGAACATAGAAGAATTGTATATGAGGCAAATCAACGCATTAATGCTGAGATATTTCGTTTCCCGTATGATTATGGTTTGAGTGCCTGTCGGAATAGATTAATTGAGCTAATCTCTGAACCTTATTTCCTTATGATAGATGATGATATAATGGTAACAGGCAATATCTGGGATGCACTTCCGGTAATGTGGATAAACAAAAATCTTGCTGCAGCTACTTTCGGTTGGCTGGAAACGAATATGTTCTATGGAATTGATGCGTGGGATATTGAAATACGGGACGGAAGAGCTCTTGCGAAAACACTTCGGTGGCCGAAGCAAATAATAAATATAAACGGATTTGTGTTTTCTTTCCCGTTTGACTTCGTGCCAAATCAAGGCTTCTGGTCTCGGAAATTCTTTGAGGAATTCCAGTGGGATGAGCATTTCGTCATAGAAGCTGAGCACGAGGATATTGCTCTCCAAGCTTGGCCGTCTAAATGGCAATTCGCAGTCTGCCTTAATGTTTTCCTTTATCACATGCATGACAGAGATGACGATGAATATAATCACCATCACCGATTTTCTAAAGAAAAAATGGCAAGAAGCTGGAGCTACTTCTTTAAAAAATGGAATTTAAGAGAATATATAGATGGTGATGTGTTTCTTCCGTATATCTCACCTACTATGATTAAAAAAGAGGAATCGGTTCGTGAGACACTTGAGAAATGGAGCCGCTTATCACCTTCACCTGCAAAAATGAAAACGAAGGAGAAACAATAATTCTCAATCTCACTTATGTTTCTCGTATTAATTTCCAGATAATAATATCCAGCTCTATTACGACTCTGCTTGATGGCTCGACTTCATTCTGGAGGACTGGCGAAGAAAGATGGCAAGCGAGAGTAGAAGGATATTGTCAAGGGATTTCTGCTATAAGAGACATTCGAAGAGCTTCGGGCTGGAGGGGAACTCTTACTATAAATGATGTTTCAGACCCCACAACCATGACAGCGGTCATAAAGGATTTCAGATACAACACTTGGAATTGCTATTCAACGCCATACTGGTATCGCTATGAAATAGTATTCGAAGAGTTAAAATAAAGATACTCTATCAACAAGAAATTGGTGAATGAGAAATGGCTCTTCAATCCATAAAATTGCTTAATACGGCAAAAGATAACATTACAAAACTCCTAACTGGCTTATCGGGAGCGTATTCGTATCAGGGAATAGGAGTCGGAAATCATACTGCAGCTGCTGCGGAAACAGATGAGCATTTATTGGGTGATGAGACTTCCTTCAAAGATGGCAATATGTCGGCATTCAAGAATGCAAACAATTCATACATAGCACAGTGGAATAGCACTTGGGTCTATAACGACCTGCCTTCAAACGCTATTTCAGAAGCAGCTATTTCGATGAACGCTTCAAATGGAACAACAGCTTGCTTGCTGAGATGCACATTCGACACGATATATTTAGATGCGGATAGTTCATTCAGTCTGATATTGCAAGTCTGTCCGACGCAGGGCTGATATGACGGCATCAACTTCTTTTAATTTCAGAGTAATAGGAGAAGTTATCCGCAAGGACGGAACTCGTATTCCCGTGATTAATGATAGCATAGAGACATTATCTCCGCTTTCTCGTTTGCTCCTTGAACTCCTTGCTAATCTTGATATTGAGCTTTGGATTAAGCTCAGAAATCTTGAGGAACAATGCTTGCTACATACGCATTCACCAAAAGAGCTGTTCAAGTTTTAACTCTCGAAGATCGGGGCTTAGCGAAAATAGTATTCGGGGATTCCGATGTCCCAGCGAGCAGAGAGCAGACTTCCTTGCAAGGCGACAACCAGATAGCGTTTCCTTTGGTTGTTTATCGTCTTGAGGATGAAGTTTATTTTTCATTTAAGTTCTCGCAAGATATTCCATTTGATATTAAAGAAATGGGAATATTCAATAGGAAGAATGAGATGATATTCAGAGGCACATTCAAGCGACCGCTTAGAATTCAGAGCTCGGATAAATATCCCCAGAGATTTGTGTTCAGATTAAGACTGGCGCAGTATCCATGAGAGCAAGTAGATGGCTTAGACGACAGTATTATCCGATATTCCTTGAAGAAATATATAAGCCGCTGTCATCTCCGCTAGCTTTCGTAAATGTTGGCGGTCTGACGAGAGAGCTGCGGAGTTTTTCTGGTGTGAATATTCTTGTTGGTTGGCTTCTTCAGCCGAGAGAATTTATTACTCATGCAATATCAATACCTTTGCAGACTCGCTATCTCTCTATAATTTATTCTCAAGCAGAAAATATTATTCATTATTTGCCTGCTTCGGATAGAAGCGCTATCTCAAGGTATCATCATATCCTTCTCCTTAAAAGCGAAGCTTGGGAACAACCGTTTTTGGCTCTCTTACAGCCTGCATTTTCATTTAACGATATAGAGCATTCCTATTTCACCTTTAAGTTTTCTTCCAGTTTTATCACACAGAAAGCAACACCCGCAGTATATGAAAGGTTGATTCTTCAACATCAACCCTCGATTCTTTCAGGTGTGGAGAGCTCTTATACCGATTTCCTTGTTCCGACTGTTTCGCTTTTGGTTGGATTGACTTTTCCTCTGTGCATTCTTGGGCGGACGGCTTTCTTTTCAAAAATTGATTCGCATCTCACTCTGTTCCTTTCACCCGATTTTCCATTCGTTTCTGCTCCAAGAAATCAGATTAGTCTTCCATTTCATCATCGCTTTGCTCTCCGCTCAGCAAAATACACGAGAGAGGATGAAAGTGATATTGCACCATTTCTTGAGCCATTTAAATTAGGTCTAGCTTTCATCTATCCAATTCTCCTTGAAACCTCGCTACGCAACATAAATAATCTCTTTGCACTCAGAAGGAAATTAATTGGTTTTAAGATTCATGAAAGACTACGAACTCCAGATATTATCTTTCTTACTCTCCGTCTTAGCACAAGCTATATTTCATCACCCGAGATAATCTCTCTTTGCATCTCGCCAGAATTTGATTATGATTTGCAAAGTGTTGTAAGATTAGATAGAAACTTAAATCTATTCCTTGTTGGTAAGCTGGAAAAGAGCTGTCTCGGATTGCTGAAATTGATAATATCGGATGCTAGCGGAGAATTTCTTTTAGATATTGCAAAATCAATATTTGACGTGATAGAGGCATACATTCTCCAGCCCGGTGTTCTAAAATTCTCACTATAATAATGGTTGAGTATCTTACGGAGACGATTTCGGTGGAAGTTACTCAGACTTGGATGGATATAGACACTTGCTCCATCACTGTTGCAGGCTGGAAAGATCCAAAAGAATTAGAGCGAATAGAAGTAGAGTGGGGCGACCAGATAATATTCAGGGGTGTCATAACTTCTTATCGCTATTCTCAGAGAGCAGGACAGACACCTACAACACAATTTATCGCTAAGTCAATTCCCTGGTATTTGACTAAACAATATGTTCCGAATGAGACTTCATTCCTTGAGGCTGGATACACCGACGACCCAACAGTGATTTTTCAGCGGTGGTGTGGAGGAGCTAATTCAAAAAGCAAGACGGGTATAGATTTTGATGAAGAAAACAGCTCACTCGTGCCGTTAGGGGATTGGCGAACGGCGAGCTATCTTCCTTTACTCTTCAATCCAGGTCGGCACACTCTTTGGGATGCGCTGCTCGCTATCTGCGATAAATATGATATGAGCTTCTTCTTTTATCCGATTGATTATTCTTCTTATTATGGAATGTTCTTTCAGCCCGAAGAAGATTTGCAATATTACTTAGATAGAATAGGAACTTTATTTACCGTCTCAAAATCCGATACGATTTCTCTTGAAGTGTATTATGACCGAGGACCTTATACAAATATAAATGATGTGAAAGTTACGGGTATGTCTTCTGGTTCGGACTGGTCATATATTTTTGCAGAAAAGAAGTCCGCCAAATTAAGAGATGGAGTTGAGAGACCTGTTGAGTTCGTTTATGAAGCGTCTGATTTAGAAATAAGTGTTGCTCAGGCGATAGCCGAAACTCTTTTAGAAAGACTACAAACAATATCTCCCTTAGTAACTATTAATTTAAAGAGACGAACTTTAACCAAACCGTATTTGCCTGGATATAATATCGGCCTCGAAGGATTTGGAGATGTTCTTGATTGGTTAAGCCTTCGCATTTATCAAGCTTCATTTAGGTTGGAGGCTGGTATGGAGCCTCAAATGACTTTGAGATTAGCATCTTGGGATGATCTATCGCATCCGTTTGTAGCTGAGGAAAATCCCTTCAGGCGATTAGCTGATGCGACTGTTGATAAGATATATAAGAGTATAGCTAAGGAATATCCTGGCGCTCTTCCTGCTGATTTGAAGATACTTCCGACTTCAGCGACAGGAATGGTGCCCGTGATTATTACAAAGGATTATGGGGATGGCACAGTGGATGTTAAGATAATAGAAACAGGGCAGGAGTTCAAAAGAATAAAAATACTATGACGGAGCAGAAAGCAAAATTCGGAGTTCTTGTCCAGAGAGGAAAAGAGCAGTATGTAATAGAGGGCAAGGAGCACACTGTTCCTCCCGAGCTAGCTCCCGCACCTCCCAGGCCCGGCTGGTATTGCACAAGGAATGATGGCATTCAATATCTCACAATTCCTTGTGAAAAGAAAGACAAAGATGCGGGTGGAGAGTGCTACGCTCATCTTCAAGGCATCTGTCAGCGGGGTGAGAAAAATAATCCAGATTCATACTCAATTGATTTTGGCATCATCCCTGTAGGTGAGGAGCCTATAAAACTTGATTTCGGTTCTTGGGATTTTGAGTTTGGCTGGCAGGATACTGGAAATTATTATGGTGATCCCTCTGATTTTAGATATTTTATAAAAGTAGATGGGGATGTTGATGCATTTACTTATTACACACGGAACGGGGAAGAACGCTCTCCCAATGAAGAATTTGAAGAATCAATTTATGAAAATAACTTCGCTATTGAGTTTGATCCAAAGACAGCAGGAAATTATACAGCTTCTGTGGCTCTTCAATTTAGAATAGTAAATTGTCCTAATTGCACTTACACGACGCTTATTCCCAGATACTATGCGTCTAATTGGACTATCCACGCCTCTTGCATAGACCGCATGCTTGAGCCCGCAAAAAGTTACGACTTTGGTTCAATTAAGATTTATGAGAGCAAAGAGGCTGACTTCAAAGTCAAGAATAACATAGACAAAGAGCTGAGCGCTGACATTTGGATTGACGGCCCTGATGTTCTTGATTTTGATATAATAGAAGGGCCGAAAGGAAGGGTTACCCTTAAGCCTTACGAGCAGAAGGATATTAAAATCAAATGGAATCCCCAAGTTTTGGGAAATCAGACGGCTAAGCTAAATATAAGCTGCGATAATGGTTATTGGGATTATTGTTATCTATTAGGTAATGCTATATCTCCTTGCTGCGAATGTTTTTCTATTTATCCACCCGATTCAGAAGAGCCAGCTAGTGAATATTCTTTCGGAGAGGTTTTAGTAGGCCAAAGCAGCAGGGCACAATTTGCGATTGAAAATTACCATTCTGAAGATGCTTACGTGAATATAAAATTGAAAGGCGATTCTGATTTTAGAATAATACAAGGCGGTGGAATCCAAAAAATAGAATCATACTGGGACGAAGGCAGCCAACCACATCATGTAACAGTAGAATTCTCGCCGACATCTCTTGGTGAGCATTCCGTATATCTCGTGCTTGAGCCATGTAACACTTCTATATTAATAAAAGGTGATGGAAAGTCAGCGATAATCTTTGACCCCTGGGAGTATGATTTCGGAGGTCAGAAAATAGGATATTGCAGCGATACGGTCCCATTTAATATAAAAAATATAGGCGATGAGAACGCCGAGGTCTCCGTTTCTATACAGGGAGACAAATCTAAAAATTTTGAGTTAGTTGAGGGATTTGAAGGCACGCTTTATGCAGGAAGTCAAGAAACAGTGCGGGTTCGTTTCTGTCCGCTTGAGGACGGTGATTTAGAGGCTTATTTATGCGCTGAAGTAAAAGCGGATGGAAGTGATTATATAAACATCACCGCTAATCTATATGGACGAGGATGTCTCCGATACACCTCTCCGTATATTGAAGTTACTCCACAAGAATTTTCTTTCGGAGATGTCTATGTTGGTAGCGAAGCGGAAAAAGACTTATCAGTAAAGAGTGTAGGATGCTACGATGCTAATTTTCAATTAGAGATTTCTGGAGATGAATGTTTCAGCATCAAACAAGCGAATACAACTCTAACTCTTAAGCCTGGTCAGATGGGGAGTTACACCGTCAAATTTTCGCCAACAAATGAAGGCAATTTCACCGCAAACATTTTAGTGAAAGGTCTGAATTGTAATGATGAAGAAATTATCGCTCATGGCTCCGCTAAGTCCTTAAGCGGTGTTTTGAAAATAGAGCCGAGCAGCTACGATTTCGATACCGGAGTGTGTAATTGGAAGTGCTCAGATAGCAAAAATTTCACGATTTATAATTCTGCCAGTGAGACGATAAATTTCACTCTTTCTATTAAAGGAAAGAACGGTGTCGATTTTGTGATACTTGACGGAGAAGGCGACCAGTCTCTTCCTCCAAATTCTTACATCAATGCTGAGGTGCAATTCTGTCCGAAAAGCGGTGGAGGTCAAAAAGAGGCTTTCCTCACAGCTGAGCCGTATTCTCCGAAAGCTGAAAATATCTCTGCGAAGATTACGGGGATGGCGTTGGTTCCGTGCCAGTTTACTCTTTCTCCACTTCAATACGATTTTGGCTCTCAGCTTATAAATACTTGTTCAGATGAAGCAGAATTCACTATCACGCATGAGAGCGGAAATCAAGCGAGATTATCTATTACTTTGGAGGGTGATGCAGAGCATTTTACAATTACAGAAAAACCCGAAGGATTATTCCCAATTCATGGTTCTGGGGCTATAAAAGTAAAGTATTGTCCAAAGTCGGCGGGGAAACATACTGCTTATCTTGTAGTCACACCAGATATTTGTGATGGCGTCTCAGCAACTTTAACAGGAACGGGAGAAGAAGCACCCGCAGCTGCACCAAAGTTTGAAATTTCACCTACAAGTTTCAACTTCGGTAGGGTTCTTGAGAATTCATGCTCTGATATCCAAAACTTCACAGTAAGAAATATTGGAGACGCAACAGGATATATATCAGCAAACATAACAGGTTCTCATGCCTCAAATTTCAAAATAGTCTCCCAGGTTGGCTCGAATAAAATATCTCCTGGTGGGTGGCACTCTTTTGCTGTTAAATTCTGTCCTGATAAACGGGGAGATTTTTATGCTAAGCTCTGGATAAACACAGAATGGGAAGGCGGAGAAATTCCTGATGTGTATGCTGATTTATATGGAGTAGGGCGATATGGCTTTGAGGCCGAATTCTCACCATCCGAATTAGATTTTGGCACAGTGTTGAAAAATGAGTGCGGTGAAGAAAAAGAAGTTACTCTCACTAATACAGGCACACGAAATATGACAGTTAGGATTGCAGTTGGTGATACAAAGAATTTCACTATCACGCAGGGAGGTGGCTATCATTATTTGGAGGCAAATCAATCACACACTCTTAAAGTAAAATTCTGTCCCTCTGAAGCAGGAAATATCACTTCTTATATAGCAGCCTGGCCTGATATAGTTGAGGACACTATTCCTTCTATGACAATACACGGGGTAGGACGAGAGAGATGCCACATTTCTATTTCGCCTGATACCTACGATTTTGGAAAGGTATATGTTGGTTCCGTCAAATACTCTGATTTAAAAATAAAGAACGAAGGTAACGGCAGCACTACTATAAATATTGAGATCTCAGGAAAGGATGCTAACGATTTTATTATTACAAGCCCCAGTGAATCAAATATTTCTCTCGCAGCGGGGCAGGAGCTTCCTGTGCAAATAAAATTTGAGCCGCAAAGTGCAGGAAAAAAACAAGCTCTGTTAGTAGTGCGACCAGATGCGTGCAATAGTAATTGGGCTTTCCTAACAGGTGAAGGAGTTCAGAAGCCCGCTTGCATGTTAAATGCGAGTCCAGCGAATATTGATTTCGGCTCGACGCCCATCCACTCTTGCAGTCGGAACGTAACAGTTAGCATTATAAATACAGATTTTGTAGAAACAGATGTTTATGAGCTTTCGCTTCGTGGAGAAAATCCTGAAGATTTTAGTATTCCAGAAGGCCCGGTCGGTGTAGTGCCGGGCTTGAGCAGCTTTGAAGTTCCAATACAATTCTGTCCCAGTTCAGTTGGCAAAAAAACAGCATATTTATGTGTGAAATCTCGCAATTGCACCGCCGGTATTACTGTTTATCTTCAGGGTAAGGGATTGAAAACAGAAAGTGATCCGTCATGGGATCCTGATCCACCTTCAACAAATCCTGTCTCCGGCAGATGGTATGCAATCGGAGCTGTGAAATCAACACAATCACCTAGCTATGGAATGGTGGTTGCTCACGCTCCAAAATCCAAATGGCTGGCTTATCCAACAAATCCAGTTTATGTGTTTTATCTCGATCACAAAGGCTGTCTTTGGATGCGAGATACCTCCGGCATGCTTTATATTTATAATCTTTATAATGGCAAGTCAAATATATACGATTTGGGCTCCGCTACTATGCCTGTTTTTGCTCTTGGAGAAACATCTTCAAACGGTGATAGAATAGAATTTTGTTTCTGGTTTGATCCAGGCTTTGTGGTTTTTGCTGAAGCCAGTTGGGGGGAAGATGGCTTGTGGCATTCCCCTTCTTTGGTTTCCTCATATCCAACGGATTTCTCCAAACCTAATATGATATATTGGTATCCGCCCTATTTCCTCTTTTTAAATAAGACTTCGGATCATCGCTTAACACTCTGGAATTCTAATGAAGGCTTGGTGAAGAGTGTATCTCTCGATTGGTCACCTCAATACGCTACAAGAACTGAGGATGGGCGAATTTGGGTGAATAGTGAAAATTCGAATATTCTTGCGAGTTTTGATGGAAATTTAGATGATATGGAGACTATAATCTTTTCCTCATCCCGAACTTTAAACGGAATAGGAAGGAACAGTCATGGAGATATTGTCGCCGTTGATACCTCAAGCAACGAACTTATAATTTTACTCGCTGAAGAGGATTATGATAAAACTCACACTGTTTGGCTTCCACAACAGTGGTTTAGCGTATTAAATGGGGGAGCAGCCCGCTGGGAGGCGGGCTATAGTTTATTTACAACAAATTCAGCTCCATTTTTAGCCATTCATCTTGAGGATTTCTTAAGTGATTCGCCCGAAAAAGGTCAAGCTTTTGGTGGTGAAATAAATAATCTTAATCTGAGAGGGGACACTGGATTATTATCTCATTCCACATGGAAATGGTCATGGAAGCCCGATACAAAAGCGATAGAAGCTTTCTTGGGTGAATGAGATGGCAATCACACAAGCAGTCATTCTCAAATCTTTTAAAAAGGAGTTTGCTAATTTTCTTGTGGATACATACCAGGCAGTAGGTGTTGGAAATTCTACTCTCGAAGCGACACCCAATTCTTCTCCTCTCCTTGGCTCTGCAAAAGTTTATAAAAGTGCCTATACAGGAATTGAGGAGATTAACAGCACAGTGCGGGTTCGCTGGGAGAGCGATTTGATACGAGGCGATTTATTTTCTAACACAGTGAGCGAAATTGCGATAGTTAAGAACGCCACTAACGGACGCAATGATGGCTTCATTAGGCTCCTTGTTGATCCCTTCCCAATTCAGGATCGGGATACTCTTCAAATCTCTGTGGAGGTGGAAATTTAATGCAAACACCATTTGAAGTAAGAGTTATTCTTGAGGTGCGAAATAAAGAGGGCGAAGTCATTTATAGGGATGAAGGTAAAGCGATAATAGGCAAAGAAGAATGTATGGAAAGTCAGTAACCCTTCTGGAAAAGAGCATTCTCATTCCGAATGAAGAAACGAGTCTTGACGAATCAGAGTGTATTTCTTTATTAGATATCGTCAAGCTTTCCATCACAGCGAGATGTCATTTTGGTTCCGATACAACAAAGCCAATCACTATAAAAATTCTATCATCGCAGGATGCGATAAATTGGGACACCGAGCCTTTGCTCTCTTTTAATCTTCCCTGCCGACCCGGTGAGGATGTTCAGAAAACTCGTTTGATGTTTCCTGATGTAATGTATATCAAAGCAAAAGCACAAAATCCTAATACTACCGGAAGTGTAACAAATCTTGTGGTCTCAGCATTTGTTGCAGAGCCATGAGAGTAAGATTTAAATTAGGATACGAAGCAGTAGATACAAAGAATTATCGGAGATTCGGACAGCAATACCTTCATTATTATCCAACGGATGGTGTTCTTCGGAAAAGCAAATGTGCGATGAAAATAGTGCCTGAAGATCCGCCAGCTCCTATTTTCGCACAAAATACTGACCGGCGATGGCGAAGATGTTTTGGAGCAATAGAGCTTGGGGAAGCAAACTACGATATACATGAAATATCCGATATTGACACATTCACTTTTGCGAGGGACGAGGAAACCCTAAGCAAGCAAATTCTATTGAATGCCGACGACAGGTTACAAATTCTTCTCTTCCTCGGCACAGTGGAAGCAAACGAAGATATAATTTTATATCCGAGAGAAACAGAAGAAATCGGAAGTTTTGATTATTCGGTGGAGCAGAGCGGATTAATATATTTTAATGAATTCACTGGACCATCCTCTATTAATGATTTTGAATACACTCTCTCGGAGAATGGAACTATTTACTGGTCTGCAAATCACAGCGGCTCAGTGCGAATAGAAGCTGGAGAGACGACTTCATTCAAATTTTACTGCACATTAAACACTTCATCTTCAATACTTACGGAGAGCGTTCTTAATTATTATATAATAAGGAATGGTGAAGTCTCGCTCAAATTTGGATTTTGGAAGGAAGGTAACTGGCTTGCTTTAAAGGAAATAAACGAACAATCTGGATTTCATAGCGCTGTGATTTCATCCGTTTTGAGTGAGCCGGTTTATTTATTATTAGAGGGAGAAATCGATGAAGATGCGAGCTTAGAGTTGGATTTGCAAGGGATACATGTTCATAAGAAAAATAGCCCGCTTTTGTATTTTTATCCAACTGAGTAGAGATGATAGGAAACACTACTGTTCTTTTGGAAACTCCGGCTCTTCAGCCCTCAGGTAAAATAGAAAGCGAAGCACTTGATTTATCTAATGTAGTCAAATTATCTCTTACAGCTGAAGCTCAATATAACATGTCTAAAACTTGGGAGAGCCGGGGCTTACACATTTCAGTTTATTCCTCCTATGACGGCACGAATTGGGATATAACTCCTTACGCTGAATTTAATGCTCCCTCAAATCTCTCAAAAACAGTAAGAGCAACAATTTCTGTTCTTCCCGACCCAGCGTATATAAAATGCGGAATAATCAATCAAAATAATAACGAAACAGCGTATAATTGTAAATTGATAGCGAGATATTCAAAGAGTGCATTCTAAAAATGACTCTATACGCCTTAAGGGATGATACCTGCGTCTTGCATCTTCCCATGAACGAGGGCGAAGGCTCGGTAGTTTATGATCACTCACGATATGGGAATAATGGACAAATTATTGGTGCAAATTGGACAACAGGAAAATTTGGCAACGCCTTGAGCTTTGATGGAGTAGATGATTATGTGAGAGTGCCCAACCCCGAAGAAATTCGATTCCCAGCAAATTCACCATTCACAATTGCAGTATGGTATAATAGTGTAGATAGCTATTCAAACGGCACGGGTTCTCCGCAGTATATATTATTCAAGAAAGGTGCAGGTTACTTTTCTATTGCTGCTTTATCATCTGGTAAAAGTGCGTTTGAGTGGAATACAATAGTCGAAGAGGGAAGCCTCATAACAGATGGAAAGTGGCATTTCATTGTTGGTGTAAGAAAGGAGGATGGAGAAGGACTCTTATACACCGACGGTGAATTGGTAGCAAGCGGTGAATTCGATAACAGAGAGGTGGCTAATGCAGCAACGGATCTATATATAGGTCAAAGAGACGATGGAGCATACAGAACGGCGGGTCTTATCGACGAAGTCCGCATCTACAACAGGGCTTTGAGCGAAGAGGAAATTAAGTCTTTATATTTATATTATCAAAACTTTGAAGTCCGTCCTTGCATACTCTGTCCGAGACCCACAATTTAATGATAATCTAAAATCCTGAGATGATATGAGGCTGATAATCAAATCCCCTGAATATTATGGAGTGGCCCCAAACTACATTAATCGGAGTATCTCTGGTGAAAGCGAGGAAAGGAACATTCTTGAAATATTGCTGAAATTTGATGAGGGAGCGAGAGTATATCATCAAACAGCTAGCGTTCCGCAATTTGTCGGCTCAGTGAAAGAAAGATATAATCAATTACAAGGAAAAGTAACAGGTCATCCTATACCGAGGTGATAAATATGCGTATCTATTTAGAAGCTCTGGAGAAAATAGAAAACGCTACTGAGGTTGGAGAGTTTGATTTCATCCGTTTAGATGCAATCGATAAAAATGAAAGTGAGGTTCTGAATGACTTAAAGAGCTTGCTTGACCCTAACAAATCCTACACTATCAGAAAGCATTATTGCAAGCACGAGGAAGGCTTGCCATGCGAAGTAGAAATTTTGGAAGCATAGCGATAATTCTATTTCAAATTCTTTAATTGGTTGAAATGCAAACCAATACGACAGCAGTTTTGGATATCGCAAATCTTCCTCCCAATACAACTAGTGATTTGTATGGCCCGGTGAATTTAGGAAATTCTATAAAATGTGCTATCACAGGACAGGCATTCTTTAATCAGAGCGCAGTAGATAACGTAAGAACGATGATATTATCGTCTTGGGATGACTCCAGCTACGATACAGAGCCTTATGCTCAATTTGATATTCCCTGCAATCCGAACCAAACGGTGCGAACAACCTATGCAGTTCTTCCCGACCCGAAATACATCAAAGCTCAGGTTGTGAATTTGGATAGTAATTATACAGCGGAAAGTGTAAGAGTAATTGTTACATATACTGAGCCATGAAGCGATTTACTGGATTAATCGGAGACGCAGAAATCTTAAGAAAAAGCTACTGGTGGTTGTATCAAACAGGCTGGATTTCAAAGGACAGCGTGAGCGAGGAAGATTATAAGGATTTAGGCTTGAAATTTCCAGATGGCTGCGAGAGATTTGACAGAAAGGAAATCAGGGAAGAGCGCTATGTAAGAACTCGTTTAGGCAAAAGGATAAGCTTGGAGCAGCTCAAAGATTTAATCTGAAGAATGTCGGATTCTAACTTTCTTCCAGTTCCTTCAGGAGGCAAAGAGACAGGCAGGAAATTTAAGTTGGAAGATGTCTTAGAATGCTTCAACAAACCAGCTCTCATTCGTGAATTAATATATCTTGTTGGAGGCACTGTGGTGCGAGGTGAAGGAAATGATGTGGATGTTGTGATTAGAGCTGGCGATTTCCCGCCTGCTCTTACAGAAGCTATTTTATTTAGATTATTTAGAGCGTTTTCTTCACACTTCAATATACCTTACGATGAGACACCAAAATATTTACACATCACGATTAATGATTATGGGCCTTATACCGATTACATTCCCCTCTTCTCATTAGGCTTAATTCCTCGCCAGCCCGTCAAAATATTCCGCATGTCTCATTCCGGTATGGAGATTATAGAGAAAAGTCGTAGGGAACTAATAGTTGGTGGATACGCTGCTACATCTGATATAGACGCCGTGAAGGAGCGAATTTCGGAGAAGGCTCTTCAATCTATATTTAAAAGTTTTAAGCAAACGCCGCAAGAATTCAGAAATCTTATGTGGGATCATACTTCAACTCAAATTGGTGTTCTTCTTGAGAAACATGAAGATAAAGAAAGCTTTGTGGATGAGAAGGGTTGGTATATAATAGGTAAGCTAAGATATGACATTCCAGTTGCAAAGACGATAGCCAAGAAGATTATTGAGAACCCCGCCGATTTTGGTTTTTCTGTAAAAATTGGAGTTCCTGGTGATGAGATTAGGCAAGTCTGTTTAGGCGATGTATGCTTCACGGAAATTGAAGAGGCGTATTTCATAGAAACATCAGTTACCCCTAATCCAGCAAATCCAGCCACTAAGCCGTTAAAGATATTAAATGAATAAAGATAATTCTGGAAAGCTTAATCAGGAGGAATGGCTCTCAAGAGTATTAAAATTTTGAACACTGGCAAGGAGAACATAACCAAGCTGCTAGTCGGTATGGATAGTCCCTATTCTTATAAAGCGATTGGCGTAGGGAATTCAGCCACAGAAGCAGCGGAGACAGACGAGCATCTCTTGGGATCGGAGACAAATTTCAAGGATGGGAACACATCTTATTACAAGAATGCTAATGGCTCCTATGTTGCTCAGTGGAATTCTACTTGGGTTTATGATGATTTGCCGAGCAATCAGATTAGCGAAGCAGCAGTAGCTATGAATGCTACTAATGGAACAACCTCATGTCTCCTCCGTTGCACATTTGATACTGTAACACTGGATGCGGACAGTTCATTTGCTTTAACACTAAGAGTAATTCCGACACAAGGCTGATGACGCAGGCAGCCTTAGGAGTTGAAGTAATAGGAGAGATAATTCGCAAAGACGGACAAAGAATTCCTGTAACCGATAGGGCTATTCCTGAGCATATTAAGTTTCTTATAGGATTCATTCTAAATGAGAGAGTGAAGGATTTAATCTCCTCAACTTATTCTTATGAGAATATGATGCGAACAATTTATAGTATATTCAATTTAAAATAATGTTTGTTAAATGTGGCAGGCACGGAAAGGAACAGCAACTCTATTTCGTGCTGATAGAAGATGGGCCGCAATACCAGCGGTTACTCCATCACTAACGGTTGAGGTTTTCCTGAAGATAACACAGGAAAGCGTAATTCCTGCGCCACCTCTCGTTGCTTCGGCGTTCCTCAATCACTTGCCCTTCTTCGCCTCCGTGATAGATGAAGAATGCGTCGCAGTTAGCAAGATTTTCAAGGAATACACTTTGCAATCAGCGTCCTTCTTAGGCGATTTAATTAGTCTTCTTGGGGAGTCTCAGTTTTCGGTATCTGACGATTATTTCACTCCGATTAATTATATTAGCATTGGAAGCTCGGAGATATTAGCTTCTCTATCTTGTTTCTCTAGTCTGCTCTCTCAATCCCGCCTTATTACTGATTTCCAAGAACCATCTCTTTTATTATTATTAACATATTTTTCTGGGGAGATACCAGGGAAAAATATCTATTCTGTCTTATTGAGGTGTAATCCGCTTCTTGCAAGCAGTATCAGCACCGCTGTCCAATCTTCATTGTTATTTCTTTTCAAAGTCTTAATTTCCCGATTAAATTTCTTTACGACATCTTTTTCTGGATTGACTTCTTGTGAAACAACGACTGCCTCCTTGATTTCAAAATCACTCCTTTGCTCGAGCTTAGTTTCTTCTATAATATCTCATGAATTGTCCTCGAATTTAATTCTATTTATTTTATATTCTCAATTTCTCAATTTCCTTTGGCATAAATCTCTAATCTTTAAAACTCTAATGGAAGTCGGCGGTCTGCATTCGTTGATAGGAGCGATTTTAATAGAGCTCAGCTCTGCATCTGAATTCAAAAGAGCATCAGAATTCACAACCGAAATTCTTACTCTGCTTACGAGCTCCATCCCGTTCCCCAAACCTGTGATTCCCTATGGTGGGATATTCTTTACTAATCTTGGAAGAATATACGGTTATTCAATTATGGATTTAACCAGAATATATAAATATTTAATGGATATAGAATCGTGAGATGTCTGTGTATTATCTCTTTTCGGATGAAACACTTGTTCTTCGTTTTCAGATAAAGGATGAGAATAATTCTATCTATTTGCCTAGCGAAGCAAACATAAATCTCAGTTATCAATCAGACTGTGGAGTAGGAGAATTTAGTGAGGATAAAGAAAATAAGTGTGTGTATTTTTACTTCAAACCAAATGCCTCGGTCTCAGAAGTGGGATATTTATCTCTTCATCTGAATGGAACGGTTCAAATGGGCGAGAAGGAGGTTAGCTTTCGTGATGTAGAAAAGATACATTTATTATTCAAATCATAATGAAATTTTAAATGAAGCCAAAAGTGAAGGAGACATGCCGGGCTTGTGTTTTCCATCTACTAATACATGTCAAATATTCACTCAAAAAATTATAGATGCAAGCGGTTCGGCTTCCTTTGTCACGCAAAACGAATGTTATAGCCTCGCTATAATTACAGTGAAGGCTTCGTATGACTCTGCAGCGAGTAAGGGCGTGCGAATTAGATGGCTCTATTCTGCGGACGGACAAGACTTCGACAGCCCTCACGATGCTGAGGATGCTGGGAACTACGAAGATCTCACTTTTTCTGCGGGCTCCACACGGACAAGGACCTGCCTCATCCCTTTATTACAAAAATTTACAAAGATTGAAATTATCAATCTTGATGAATCCTATAGTGTTACTGTAGATGTGTGGCGAAAGTTAATTGGTTGAGATGTCAAATGAGCTGTCTCTTTGGCTGGCGTGGAAAGCTTATAAGGAAGTTCAGAAATTGAAGGCAGAAGGCACAGGGATAACTGAAGAGAACGCATTATTACTGGCATTAATATTGTAGGTGAGAGAAATGGAAATAGTCTCAGATATTGTTTCGGTGGCGGCTAATGGCTCGCTTAATATAAAACCGGGAACTGGCGAGAAGTGGATAATTATGGTCATAACACATGAGTATGATGTAGAAATATATCACACGGATGGCACAAACGCAATCAAAATTGATTCCGCTACTGGCAGCGGTGCTTGGACTAATCTGCGATTTCCCATAAACGAGAACAAATATCTGCAGGTGAAGAACTTGGACTCCGCAAACGCAAGACTAATCGGCTACTCGGGTGTCAAGGTATGAAAGTAGTTTTAAATTTCAAGGGTCTAAGTGAAAGGGACATAGAAAAATTCGTCAGGCACTTCAAGTGGAGGTCGTGGAGTCACAGCACTTCGGATGAAGAATTAAGTGTTGAAGTTAATCTTAAAGATTTCTTTCCGAGTGAAGTTTTAGAGAGAGTGAAAAGGATTGAGGTTGAAGAGGAGACTGAGGCAAGGGCAAGGGAGATAGAAAGATGGCGACAATAAGTGCGGAGAAGTGGAAAACGCAGAATATCATAACGATAGAGCTGCCGAGTGCAGTGGAGAATCTGCAAAGCACACCGACTTCGCTGCCGACTTCAGAGCCTACAGAGTCGCAGATTTCCGTAACCCTTGCGGAAGCAGATTTACCCGTTGTCAAGCTCAGCGGTTCGCCAAACATTCCAACGATAACATACATCGCACTCGTTTACGCTGGCGGGCAGAACACAGACACCGCATCGCAGACAGTCCATTGGCGGATGCTGAAAAACGGTGCCTCTCTCTCTGACGGCTCTTTCTCCGTTTCAGCGAATTATTACTGGACTATTAGCGCAGGATTCTTTGATGTTAATGCTGGCGACACGATTGAGCTCAGATTATGGGCATCATCCACAAATGTGAATTGGGATTACGACGCTCACGTCTGTCAATGCACGAGACCGTTTCCTTACGCAAGCGGAATCAGCAAAGTTCTGTGGGTTCAGACTAAGGATGTCGTAGCACATCCGACTCTCTCATCAGGAAATCCCCATGCCGTATCATATAGCTACTATTTTGTCAATCCACAAACGGGACAAATACTGAGAGAAAGTGGAAAGAACGAGTATGAACAAATTGAGCGGTGGAAAGAATATGTTTTCCAAGTTTATTTAGGAGATTACAGCTATTCAGATGAAGCTATGTATAGAACAAGCTCAACTTACAGACCTTACTATAATAGAAACTATCTGCCTACTAAAATCCTAATGAGAGAATTAAAACTATAGTCCTTAACGGAAGCAATGAGCTGGATTTCTTCTTTGCTGAAGCCTGCATTCGTGATGTGCCCGCCAGTTTATCTCTCCAATAAAATCAAAAACAACAAGTGGATGGAGGAAGACAATTCAACTATAAATGTAGGCAGAGCTCTCTTTCAGTGGAATAATCTCTACGAGTTGATGACAACGGATGCTATAGTCTATCTTCTTGCTCCCAATCCAAATCTTCAAGACCAAACATTCGTTAATTCCTTTGTAGTGCTGGCTCATCGTCCTGATATCGTAATTCTATCAAATTTTAGAGCACCCGGCAGAGCGGGAGAGGAGCGAGAAGTCGCAGGCTTGCTTACACGATTGGGATTTAAAGTATATCAAGCGCCTCCTTACATGGAAGGCTGGCCCGAGCTCAAAGTTATACATGATAATACCTATGTTGCTGGATATGGCGAGCGTTCCACTCTTAAGGCACAGCAATATCTAGCTGAGGTATTTGATTACAAAATCATACCCGTGAGGACAAGTCCATATCTCTACCATCTGGATTGTTTATTCTTTAAGCTCTCTGATGAATATGCAATTGTAGCTGTGGATGATATTCCGAAAGAAGCAGTGAAAGCGATTTCACGGGAGATTGAGATTTTGCCAGCCGACCATAATGATGCTATGCAGGGCATTTGCAATTCTATAAAACTTAGGCGAATAGTCATAAATGCTTCAAACGTGGATGAGTTGGAAGGCGAAGACAAAAAGATAGAAATAGCAAAGAACGAGAAGCTTAAACAATATGCGGAGCTTGCAGGCATGGAAGTTGTCTTTGTGAATTTATCAGAGTTCCTCAAGAGCGGTGCGCTGGCATCCTGTCTGGTAGCGCCTCTCAACTATAGACATGAGGAGTGAGTTGTCCGTAGAGAACGAAAAACGATTTTCCTGCGAGTTTGAGATGCTCAAACGGAGAGCAGAGAACTCTTCTTTTCCTGAGATCCCTTCTCTCAACTCAAACTAACTTGTTTAGGTGTTTCTCCTTTGAGTAATCAAGGAAATACGGATGGAGATGTCTTCTTTTGCGAATGAATTCGTCAAGTTGAAAGGCAAAACTCACTTCCAAATATTATATGTCTTGGTGAGCCTATTTTCAAAATTATATGACGCTTAAAATCGTGTTTCTGTTCTCCTTTCCCTTCTATCTCAAAGGAAATTTCTCAAATTCCGCAAATGACTGATGAGAAACGATTTCCTCAGAAGCTCGGATTTCCGCAAGTTTCAAAGATTAGATTGGGGAAGTATATTCTCGGAATTCTTCCTCCGAGACCCGCTCAGGCACGCTTTCTATAACCCTTTTATATTCTATGCACCAGCGGATGGTATAGTTAATTATTGTGCATTCGTTAAGCCAACGGAGAAGATATTATTTGAGGGCTATTATATCATAACTCCTGAAGAGCTTGTGAAGCTTCCGATATTTAAATCGCCTCATTATTATGTCCTCAGCATATTCATGACAGCAGCCTCCGTCCATATAAATCGTATGCCAACCACTGGGATCATAACTCTCTTGCGAGAAATTGAGCCGCTAGCCATTGATAACTATTCCATGCTACCATTTGAGAGGGCGTATTTTGACGAAGAACTTCCTGCGCCCCAAGCCGCTTTATATCAGAGATTAAATGAGCGAGTTGTTCTTGAGATATATTATCCACGATTTCAATATTATTACATAATAGTCCAAATTGCAGACAGAGATGTTGATATGATTAACAATTACGCTGATGAGGGCGATAGTCTAAGCCAGGGAGAACGATTTGGAGAAATCAGATGGGGCTCGGATGTTATCCTTCTTTTGCCTTATGATGAAAGATTTGAAATTGAAAGCCTAGTAAATCCCGGCGATTATGTATATGCCGGCATAACTCCAGTATTCACAATAAAGCCGGTATCTTCTAATGATAGGAAATAAATATTAAATTTTAGGAAACAATATGCCTGAGGAGATTGAAGCTTTGGAGGCACTAGAAGAGGAAGTCGAACAAGAAGAGGCGCACGCTGAGGAAGAAATAAGCAAGGACTTAGAACAGAAAGTCAGTGAAATTGTGTCTAAGCTTCTTGATGAGAAGCTGAAGGAGAAGAGCGAAATTGACACGAAGGAGCTCGCTAAAACTATTGCAGAAGTTGTTACGAAGTGCCTGCTTGCGATTCATCCTTCTGGTAAGATGAGTGTTTACCCGATGCCAGCGAACATGCCTGTTGTGCTTTCCGCACCAGGCGTATATCCGTTCCCAGCGATGTATCCATATCCAGCACGCTATCCGTATCCTGCCAAGTATCCTTATCCAGCGAAGTATCCCTATCCGAACGCTCAGGAAGCAAAGGAGGAGAAGGAGAAATCTCTGACAGAAGAGAAGTCAGATAGTCAGGCTGATGAAAAACACAAAGAAGAGAAGCACGAGGAAGCTAATGCAGAAAGTAAATCAGAAAGCACAGAGGCAGCTGAAAATACAGAGGGTATCCATAAAGAGATAGAGAGTATCAAGTCGCAGCTAAGTGAGCTTGCTGAGACAGTTAATAAACTCGCTAACGAACCAGTGCGTGAAATTGAAAAATCCGCCGTCGAAGAGGAGAAAACGGATGAGCCTCAGCTGAAAATACCAGTAAGAACAATTTCAGACAGAGTGGAGCTTGAAATCGGATGAGATTATAATTATAATACGGATTTTATTGATACACAAATCCTATGCTTATAATGAAATCCTAAATAAAAAATAAGAAGGAGAAATGACACAAATACTCTTTTGGGGCAAGGAGCTTGTTGCATACCAAGCAAACGAAACCGTTTTTGCAGGAAACCTTGTTACATTCGTAGCAGATAACAAGATAGGCATTGCAGATGCGGCTGAGAATCCAATTGGTGTTGCCCTCGAGGATGGTGTTGCAAATGAGATGGTTACCGTTGCCCTTCCACCTGCTGAGGTCTATTTGAAGGCAGCATCAAATGTTACCCATGGCGACGCAGTAATACCAGCAAACAATGGGCAAATTCAGCCCTGGGATGGCTCCTCGGCCAAGTTCATTATTGGAGTTGCGAGGGAGAATATCGCTAGCGGAAATTCAGGCCGTGTTCTGCTTCTATAAGGCTTCTAATTTCTAATGATATTATTCTTGAATGAAATTTTAGAGTGAAGAAAGATGGGTAAGCTTGCTGCTCTTTTGAAGGCGCTATCAGGACAGACCCTTGAGGAGAGAGAGCGAAAGTTGATTGAGCTTGAGGCAGATGCAAACATCACCGCTTTGGTTCCTGAGCTTGTCTATGAACAGATAGTCACCGGTGCGGAGGAGGCTCTCTGTATGCGAGAAGTTCTGAGGAAAGCGACGGTTCGAATGGACAGGCCTGAGATGAAGGTAACAGTCTGGAAGAGGCCTACGAGAGTTCTTCCACAGGTTGGTGATGTCGGAACTTTCCCAAATGCAACGGTGGGCGACTTTGAGGTTGTTACTCTGTCTGCAAAGAAATACGGTGAGATTGTTCCGATTTCTCAAGACTTAATTGAGGATAGCCTTTTTGACATCGTCGAAATACTACTTCGTGAGGAAGGTAGAATTGCAGAGAACACACTTAATCAGGTTGCTATCGATGAGATCGTCACAAATGCGTCTCACAATACAAGTTGGAACTCTACTCAGCCAGTTACTCAGATCGCAGAAGCAGTATCAGCGATTAAGGGAGACAACTTCACACCTGATACTTTGATTCTGACGCCCGAGGCTCTCGCTGACATGTTCATAGATCCACACTTTACATATCAGTATATCGGGGAGGTCGGTAACATTCGGAGTCAGGAATTGAAACAGCCAATACTCGGTATGCGTGTTTTCGTGCTTGGCTATCCGACGGACTACTTTGATTACGCTAGTAATAAGGCTGCCGCCGTTGTAATAGATAGCCAGCGTGCAGCTCTATTGGGCATTCGGGAGAATATTACGACTGACAGAATCGAAGATCCATTGAACGATCTCGTCAATCTCAAAGTTTGGATGCGCTTCGATGTCAAAGTTGTTTGGAACAAGGCGATAGCAGTGCTTAAGCTGCCGTAAGCGAAAACAGTGATAAGGATAATTCAACTTTCTTGACTTCTTGAAATGCAGATTATAATAAGAAGAACGGGAATTCCGCTCACCAAGCTTGCAGAAAAAGTCTATGAAGTTCATTACGAAAGAAATCGCCGAGCCGCAGCCGATGATTTATGGAAATGTATTCTTGAAGAGGCGCCCAAGCAGCCTGAGAACAAATGGTCAAAGAATAGATTGATTTCTTGGTTAGAAAGAAATAGAACAAGATGCATCTCTTATAAGCGAGCTGGAACGCAGAGAATAGTCCGCATTGATTTATCAAATGCTCCAAATATTTATTATATTATAAATCGCTGTAAGCCTCATATCATACGACCAAAAAGAAAACAATGCTTGCATTTCTTTAAGGAAGGCAAGGAGTTCTTTATTTATTCTCAAGTTAATCATCCCGGCAAGAAATCAAATAATTTTATTTATAGAGCTGCAAGAAGATATTCTGCTAAATATCTCTCGAAATTATCAAGAATAAGAAGATGAGCCAGAATTACAGCTATGGGAGTGTATGGAATTTGATAAGAATTCTGAATATCGAACCGCCAGGTGATTTAGAAAGAATAGAATATTTCCTTGAGCTAGCAAACAAACGTATAGCATCTTGGTCTGGTCTTGATATTTTTCAGGAATTATCCGATGATATGAAAGGAAGGATAGCCGAGCTTTACGCTGCGTATCTTTATAAACTTTCAACTGCATCAGTTAGTGGTCGTCTTCCCGAAGATTTAGAATACTGGAAGAAGGAAGCTATGGAGCTCCTTGAGAGCAATTTATTGACAGCTTCTAAACCATTTAAATTGTTATTCTCTAAAGATAGCGTGTAATGATACTACTGATAAATAAAATATCCTTATGAGGAATGGCAACTTATAACGTCGGTAAGGGCACTAAGGGAAAAGTTTGGGTGAATAACCAAGAAGACCCCGTTGCACGGAGAGTTTCTTTTGAGAGCTCAACAGACAGAGACAAGGTTTATGCCATAGGACAGGAGACACCTGTTAGCATTGTTACGGGAACTACAGAATTTACGGGAAGGTATGAGAGATATTTCACGCCTGACCAGATGACGGTTGGGGGAACATCCATGACACTCGCTCAGCTCACAGGTGCTTCAGGCGACCATCCAGGGAATGTTTCCATGACGATAAGTCCTCAGCCAAATCAGACATTCTATTTGAGTGATGTGAAGTTCTATAACTACGCTTTGGAAGTAACGCCTGATGATGTAGTTGTTGAGACAGCAGAGTTAGAAATAGCGAATGTGTCTCAGCATCTGAGCTAAATTAAATAAATATGGATAAAATATTAATTTTAATTGGTGATGGAAATGAATCTTGAAGAATATAAAAAGTGGAAATCCCCAAAGGAATTAGAGCTTCCTTCGGGATTGAAAATCAAAGTTCGTGATTTATCGCCTTGGGATTTATTAGTGGCTGCAAGCAAACAGAAGGAATACAAGCCCAACGACCCGCAGCTCATTGAATATCTTATGAAGAAATTTATTGTTTGGCCACAGATAGGCAAAGACTGGGAGATTGAAGACATACGCCCCGATGACTATGTCTTCCTTCAGAATAAGCTTTTTGAGAGTTTTTCTCTTGAGAGATTTGATACTGCAGTAAAATCTGTAGAAAAGATAAAGGAGGAAAATAAGGATTTTTCCGAATAGTTGCTCGTATGAGCAAGGCTCTTTCTATCCGTCCTTCTGAATTTCTTGATCCTTATTTTGAGGAGGATGCAATCACACGATTTGCTATAGATTTGATCGTTTTGGTTTCTGATGTTGAGGAGCATGAGAGAGAAATCCCGAATATAGAAGAACAAACAGATAGTTTAAGAAAACGAGATTTAGAATTTAAGAGAAAATATAATATAACTCTTGAGCAAGCGAAGAAAATAGTATTTGGAGACAGGGATGGCAGCGGGGGGCGGTAATAATGTTTATGTGGATATTATATTTCGTTTGCAGGCAGAGGCTGCTAAGCGAGCGGAGCGTATAATAGGTAATCTTATCAAGAAAGGACAGCTCGCAACTCTCTCTCTGCAGAAACTGAAATTTCCTGAGCAATTCCCTAAATCAACAATAGAAGCCACTAATAAAATATTTAGATATTCACAGAAAGTAAATGAAGCTCAACGAGCGTCGAGTCAATTATGGAAATCAGCTGTGGCTCCGCTCACAAAATATTTCAGGCAGCAAGCGAGCGCTCTCATAGAAGACGCCTCGGTATTAGAAAGCTATACAAATATGCAATGGGACGCAATTCGCTCAAATAAAGCCATTTTGAATGAAGTTAGAAAATTAGGCGCAACGGAAGAAAATTATAGAGAAATACTATCAAAGAAAGCGAATGAGCTTAGACAATATGCTGCTTTATATTCTCGATATGCAAATGATTTAGAAAAAGGCGGAAATCTTTTGCGACAGGAACTGATCAATCAACGGAAGCTCTGGAGAATATATCAATTAACAGGCGTGCGGCTTGAGGGCTTAAATGAAGGTCTAATTAGACATGCACAGGTTCTCGACTCAATTCTTCCAATGAGTGAGAGAACCTGGCGGCCGATGTCAAGGGAATTGAGAGCTCTTGCCTCGGGATTAGATGCTCTCAATAAACAATCAGCTCGCAACCTTATGATTTTAACGAGGAACGCAGCTGCAGCGGAGGCTTTTGGAGAACCTATAGCTGTTATTGACAAATCCGCCTCCCGTCTTTTGCGAACTTTATCACCGCTCAATTACCAGCTTGCTAGAATGGGAATATCTCAAGCTATTACTTCATCTTTTTCTAAAGAGCTCGCTGAGGGGCAGGCGAGAATCACGAAACAGACCCTCAAACAAGCAAGTGCTATTGCTGAGGCTGCTGCTAGTTTTGATAGATTAGCTATTCCAACTCAAAGAAATTTAATTTTAGGTTCTCAGCTTTATGATATTTATAGAGGAAATTCCCGAATGGCTCTTCAACTGGAAAATTCTATAAGAGAAGCCACTGGTGTTTTAGATTATCATTCAAGAGGGCTACATTTAGTAAATAGGGCTCTGCGGGCGCAGAATGCCAATTTTGAGATTAGTTACGATACATTAAGAAAAATCACTGAAGAGGGATGGAGTGCATTTACTACTGAGCAGAGAGCTGCTCTCGAAGCGATAAGGGAGGCGTATCAACAAGAAAGACGATTTACAGGCTCTCTATCCGCTCACCAAAGAGCTCTTCTCCAATTGATTGAGGCAACGGATGAATATGACAAAGCACTTCATTTCCAATTAAGAACAGCGCAGGATGCACAATTTCTATTGAAGAGGTTACAAACAGTTGGATATGAAGGTCTAACCGCTGCTGAGAAGAAAGCAATTCAAACAGCTCGTGAAAGACTTCCGCTCACATGGGAGATGGATGAGCGAATGAAATCTACCCTTAAGCGAGTTTTAGATTTAGCGGACGCTTATACTCAACAGAATACAATTTTTGGCAGCTTAACACGAAGACAACAATTATTTTTAGGCGCCATCACCAGAATACGAGGAGGAATGAGTCGTGTCTCAAGGTTAATTGACCGTATCTCAATTGGCTCCCTCAAGCTTCTCGGTCCCATCTTCCTTGCTACAGCCGCATTTAATACTTTCAGTAGAATTATTGGAGAATGTGTTTCTTCCTTCACTGAATATGAAGACAGACTTATTGATTTGCGTGTAGCCGGCGAGATGTCTCTTTCCTCTGTAAATAGATTATCAGAAACATTTATTTCTCTTGAACGAATTCTTCCTATTTCTGCAACCCAGCTTGCTCAGATTGCAACTCTAGCAGCAAAGGCTGGGGTTACGGGAACAGAACAAATTAAAGCTTTTACACTTGCGATTGCCAAATTCACTAAGGTAACTGGTTGGAGTGCTGACCAGGCGAGTGATGCACTCCTCAAAATCTCACGAGCCTTTAGCCTTCCAATTGAGAATTCCGAAAAATTAGCTTCCATGATGCATCATCTTGCAGTTGTCTCAGTCGCTGATGCAAAGGATATTGTGAATGCAATGACTCGTGTAGGTGCAGCTGCAACTAATCTGGGTATTTCAGCAGACATGGCAGCTGCGATGGCGACCACTTTAATAGATGCTGGAATGGGAGCAGAGCGAGCTGGAACCAGACTTCGAGCATTCTTTAGGGAGTTTTTGGAAAAATCAGACAAGGTATTAAAAGCTGTAGATACATCTAAAGAAGGATTTCAAGATTTTGCTGATACATTAGAAACAAGACCAGGAGAAGCTCTTATTAAATTTATAGAATATTTAGCTAGCATCACGGATGAGGTTGAGCGTTCCCGTATTGTTTATTCTATTTTCGGAAGTGTTGCATCATTTGCCGTCCTTACTCTTGTTGAGCATTACGACGAATTAACTAAGCGAATGCAAGAGGCGGAGCGAGAATTAACATACGGAACACGATTAACTGAGGATTTCTCTGTCTGGATGGATGCAGCTTCCACATCAATTGCTAAAGCAGAGAACAGCATAGATAGATTACAGCGAGCTAT
>Ga0190307_1000071_pt1 | contig 33672 bp, 36 predicted proteins | sample 48700745_MG_FD_161653 | JGI IMG/M metagenome (GOLD analysis project Ga0190307, IMG submission 161653) | Hydrothermal vent sediment bacterial communities from Southern Trench, Guaymas Basin, Mexico - 4870-07-4-5_MG | ecosystem: Environmental > Aquatic > Marine > Hydrothermal vents > Sediment ... | reverse complement strand
AACTCCAACTCCAACTCCAACTCCAACTCCAACTCCAACACCAACTCCAACTCCAACTCCAACTCCAACTCCAACTCCAACACCAACACCAGACACTACCGGAACTACAGAAACTACAAACGATTTAAGAGGCCCTGGAACAGGAAAAGCTTTTGATTTTATATCAGGAGACGCTTTTAATCCTACAGATTACGGTTGGTCAACAGATCAAGATTTTTACGGGGCTCTTCAAGATGATTTATCTGGGACGGTTGATTCTCTTAATAAACAAGGAGTGAATGCAAATGATATTGCTTCGTATTTAACTTCTCAAGGCTGGGATATCAGTGGGGCAGATATAGTTAATAATTATGGCATGAACTATACTCGTGATCCTTCTGGAGAGTTTACGCTTCCTAACGGTTCTTCCACAGGATTAACAAATGAAGATTTAATGTTAGCTTTAGGGAATGATCCTGAAGGCACTGGAAAATGGCTTGCAGAGAATGGGGTTTCTGCAAAAGATTTACAAAAATGGGGCGCTGCACAAGGCTATGATGTGGATATTAACGATATTGTATCTTTGTATGGGTTGCCTCTTGCAAACGTTACTTCTGAAGATTCAGATGAACCATACGTACCATCATATCAACCGCCGCCTGTTTCAGATGAACCATACGTACCATCATATCAACCGCAACCAGTTACTCCGACTGATGTTATTCCTTCTATTACTGATGTTCAACCATATCAACCGCAACAAAATGAATTAACATCGAGTAATTTAAATGCTTTGCTTGATGAAAATTCAGTTTATATGCAAAATGCAAGGAAACAGGGAGAACGACTTGCACAATCAAGAGGGTTATTAAATAGTGGATTAGCGGGAGAAATGTCGCAAAAAGCTGCTATTGAAGCAGGTTTCCCAATTGCTCAAGCAGATGCGAATGTTGTTGCTAATGAAAATCAAATCGCAAATCAGGCTTATTATTCAGGGCAGTTATCTAATCAAGATTACAATCAAAATGCCGCTTTATCTTCTCAAGAATATGGTCAGAATGTTGGCCTTGCAAATGTAAATAATGCTGCAAATATTGAACTTGCAAATGTAAATAACTCTGCGAATGTTGAACTTGCAAATGTAAATAACGCTGCAAATATTGATCTTGCAAATGTAAATAATGCGGCTGATATACAACAACAACAAATAGCTGCTGATACTCAAATAAAAACAGCGAATATTAATTCTTCCGGCAAAATAACAGGAAATGAATTAAATAACGCAACAACTGAAAAAGAAAACTTTGCAAATCAATACACAGATTATATAACTGATTATAATGCGCAAGTGAACGCTATTCAAACTAATCCGGATATTGATCAAGAAACAAAAGATATTCAAATTTCTAATTTAACAACTGTAACTAAGTCTTCTATAGATAAACTTGCCGAAATATATGGTATTAAAGATTTTGATTGGCAAGGGCTTGAACCAGATACAGGGATAACCTTATGATTAAAATTTGTAAAGATAAAAAATTAATAAAATCAATTTTAACTCACCCAAAAGTTTATCCATGGGTTAAAGATGATGGAGTTATTAGTCTTGATAATATCGTGGTTAATAATCCTTGTTATCTTTGGTTGGTAAATGAGACTCAAAATGGTTTAATTTTGCTTGAAAGATTTAATAGCACTACTTGTTCAGCGCATATTTCTGTTTTACCTGAGTTATGGGGTAGAGCAAGGTTATTTGTGAAAGACGTTATTATATGGGGCTTTAAAAACACATTGTATTATAAAGTGGTTTGTTTTATACCTGAAAATAATAGGTGTTCATTGAGATTGGTGCAGGATCTTGGCTTTAAAAAAGAAGGAAGATTAAAAAAAAGTATTTTACAAGATTGGACATTCTATGATGAAATTATATATAGTTTATTTAAGGAGGATGTAACATGGCAGGCGCAGTAGCAGCGGTAGGTGCATGGGTAACAACAACAGTAGCTGGAGCTTTAGGCACAAGTGCAGTTGCAACAGGTGTTGCAGCGGTTGCAGGAACAGTAGCAGAAGGTGCTGTTGTCGGCGCTGTAATTGGCGGAGCAACAGCTCTTGTTACAGGTGATAATGTTTTAAAAGGTGCTTTGCATGGTGGGATTGTAGGTGGAATTACAGCAGGAGCTGCAAGTACTTTAGGGATTATTACTAATACTTGGGGAGTAGACGCCCAGCTTGCAAGTATGGGGTTAGAAAAAGGTGCTTCAGGGGGGCTTATAAAAATAACAAGTGGAAGCAATCTTGTAAGTAGTGGAGACTTAGCAGGGAAAAGTATGTTATCGTCTTCAGAAAATTCTCCAACTCAAGCTATAGAAGCTTTTGGGGAAACTGCTTCAAATGCACAACAGACTGCTTTAAATACACCACAGATTGTTAACCAAGCAATCACAGACACATCACAACTTACTTCGCCTAAAAAAGGTTTGTTGTCTGGTTTTACAGACTCAGAAAAGGCCCATATGTTAGGTGGGGCGGCGCAGGGCGGATTACAAGCAATTGGTAAATTGGGTTCTTCTATTTATGACGCAAAAAGCCAGGAAGGAATAATTGATAAACAACAGAGGATTAAAGACGCTCAAAAGCAAGCCAGCATTCCATCTTTATATAAAATTCAAACACAAAACACAAAGATTCAATTGCCGGATTGGTGGGGAACATCTGTTAATGCAGGTGATAAAATAATCAATAATAATCCGAACATTAATACAGGGACAGCTTTAAATCCAGTTGTATAAGATTTAAAAAAAAGAGGATAATAATAATATGGAGCAACTAACCGGTTTATTACAAGGGCAAACTCAACCACAAATAGGAAATCGACCACAAACACCTCAAATGAATAATACAGGAGGTCAAAGACAACCTCAGCCACAAATTCCTTCTCAAGCGCAAACATCTCAAATTAATAGTGATCCGAAACAGCAAGGGAAATTAAATAGACAGTTATCTATGTTTATGGTTAATGGGTTAAAGGTTTTAAGTGATAAAAAATACACAAAAAAGATATTAAACGTTATTAAAACCGGTCTTCATGAGCCTTTACGCACAATTGCAGACGTCTTGTTGGGGATTGTTATCTCTATGGTTACAGATGCAAAAAGGAAGGGGATTAAACTCGATAACGGTATCATTGCCCATGGAACTAATTTATTGTTAGGGCACTTTTTACAGATGTTAGAAGCCGCGGGAATGAAATCTTTAACAGATGAAGAAAAACTTGCTGTTTATCAAATGATTGTTGCACAGTATTTAGATACTGCTGTTAAAATGGGCTTAATGACTAAAGAAGAGTTAATGCAGGTGAGTGAACAGTTAAAACAAACTCCACAAGGTCAAAAAGTAATGCGGCAAAAAGATGAAGGGCAATCAGGACAGCCTCAGCCAGGGCAACCTCAGCCAGGGCAACCTCAGCCTCAGCCGGGACAAGGACAAATGCCTTCACAGTCAGGACAGCCAGAGCAAAGACAAGGACAAATGCTTCCTAAGGGGTTATTGAATAGAGGGGTAATGTAATGAATACTGGACAAATAGCAGGCGGATTATTAAGTGTTTTTGGTAACGCAGGGGCTGGAGCGGCAGCTGGATACAATTCTGCGTTAACTAAAGAAGAAGATACCGAAATTGAAAAAAAGAAACAAAAAGCGCTTAATAAATTTAGACTCTCTTTAGAAGGTTTAAGAGCTCAAAATAATATGGAAGCACAGAAACAACAGCAAAGTTATGAGATAGGACAAAAAGGATCAGGGTATTATTTAAACGGGAAAGAATTAACACAATCAGAATATAATCAATTAAAAGAAAAAGAAAAAGAAAAAAATCTAAACACGATTCCTGGTTTATTAAATACTAATGAATATCAAAACGAAAAACAACAGCAAGCAATAGATTTTTTTAATAAAACGCACCCGAAAACGCCTGGAAGATTATCATTTGAAGAAAAAATTTATCAAGATTTTATAAAGAAGGGGATGTCTCCGGAAGAAGCAGCAGGAAAATTATTTGCAATGAAAAGAGGAGGAAGAGGTGGAGATAAAAAAGATAATGACTTGGAAAATAATAATGATTATTTAAAAGGGACTATGCTTGAGTTTAGTAAAGATATAACATATGAAGATATTCTAAAATTAGATGATAGAGCACGTAAAAGAGCAAAAGAAGAAATTGAAAAATTAGAATTAAAAAATGAGCAAGTTACAGAACAAAGAGAAATACAAATTAAAAAGGCAGCTCAAGCTGTTGTATATGCTAAAGCTGGTCATTTTCGAAGAGAGACATTAAAAAACGGGGTAGAGGCATATGTACATAGGAATAAGAAGACTAAGAAGATAGATAGCCTTTTTACTTTACTTGGAGAACCTATTGGACTTATAACTGGTAATAAATCTTTACCGGGGACACCAGGGGTAACGGGAAGTTCACCTTCTCAAAAAACGAATGAAGCTGTAAAAAAAAATAATCAAAGTCAAGTAGATGTTTTATCTAAACAAGCATATCAGCCATTAACTATTGAAAATTTACAAAAAATGGTAAATCCTCAATATACAATTGATACGCCTTTATCTGTAATGACAGGAAATAAAACTTATACTGAAAAGAATACTCCTTCACCCTTAACCCGTGCTCAAGAATGGATGGGACAGACTCAACGTTCCGATTCAGAAACTCCTCATATAGGAGAAGGCTCTATAGAAGCGGCATTACGTTATGTAAATATTGGAAAAGAAAGTTTACAAGCTCGTAAAAATGTTGCAGAACAATTACGGCAACGTTATCCTGATTTATCTGATGAACAAATAGCAGATATGGTTTTAAAAGCAGAAAAGCAATCAACAGGGATTTTAAATCCTGGATTTTAAATCTTGTTGGTTTACCGTTAACTCTTTCAACTAAAAATATAGGATATTTTTTTTATGCCTACACCTATAATATATAACGTTTCTGATTTATTTGATGATGATACTCAAATAGCAGATAACCTTTTTGTTGATAATAAGATTAATGATAATCAAACTTTATCACAGTCAACGAACACACAACAATTACAACAAATTGATTTACCACCTGGTATTCTTGCAGATATAACAGGGGATTACAGAAATTATCAACCAGAAACACTTAATTCTGTTATTGAACGTGGATTCATCGGAGATGTGGCATCAAACCTCGCCAGAGGAGCGAGAGATTTAGTTGAGCAGACAGGATATGGGTTAAAAACATCTGATCCGGAAGGCGGAATTGATTTTGTAAGAAAAACTGGACAGAAAATTATAGATTATGCGAAAAAAGCAAAATCGTGGGATATAATGCAGCCAGATGCTTCTGAACAGAAGGGTGAAGGTGTTTGGAGTGAAGGTTGGAAAAGTGGAATTAGGAGTGCTGTTCCATCAGTTGCTCCTTTAGCTGCAGGCGGAGCGGCTATGTTGGCAGCGCCTATATTAGGAATAGGAGCGGCAGGAGCGGCCACATTAGGAGTTTTAGGTTCAACAGCAGCTACTCTTTTAAATTTTGGGCTTGGAACATATGGGCAAAAGAAAGAAGAATATCTTAAAAAAGAGATAGATGAGGAAACGGCTCATACTGCGGCTTTAAAACAGGGGCTTATTGAAGGGGGGATTGAAGAAGTTTCTAATCTTTTAGGAATATTAACCTTTGGTTTCGGAAAGGTTGCAACTCAACCATTAAAACAAACGGCAAAAGAATTATTAGAAACTCCATTTTCAACATTTGCGAAAGATTTAACAAAGAATGCAGTCTTAAATGAAGTCCCAACAGAGATGTTGCAAAGCGCTCTTGAATCAAAAGTGGATGAGAACTTAGGATTGCTTCCGGAAGGTGAATGGCAAAAAGAGGCTGTTAAAGCGATTATTCCTACTTTAACAATGTCTGTATTGTTTGGTTTAGGCATGCAGGGCATGAAGAGCATTCATGTTAAACAGATTAAAAATCAACTTAATGATAAAAATCCTGAAAAAAGACAAAAAGCTGTTATAGAAGTCGCTAAAAATATTAAAGATGATGAACTAAGAAACGCTTGGATTAAAATGTCAGAGTCTGCAATACAGACAGGAAAAAGTATTGATATTTATGCGGATTTTACTGACTTTAATATCCCAAATGCAGAACCTGCTGATGATTTAACAAATCTCGGAAGTAGCGCAGATTGGAAAGCGGACAAGCCAGAAGATGGATTAACTCCGATTGACAATGCACAGTCAGCAGAACAAGCATTAAAAGAATTTGAAAGGATTAATACTGATACTCTTGATTCTTTAAAAAATATTCAAGGAAAGACAGAGCAAAATCTTGATAAACTTTATAACGAAGCTGCAACTGGTTTAGGGCAAGATCAGAATTATGATTTTCAGGATGTTCCCTTTGATGTTCGTGCGGATAGACTTTTAAATCAAATCGATAACGCAACAAACAATATGATTCAACAGTTTCAAGAAGCAAAAAAAGATTTATCTAAAAAAATACCGTCTGCACAAGAACGTAATCAGGAATTAATTAATCAGCTTGATGTATTTGATGCTCAGAATGAACAAAATGTAAGTAAAATACCAAATAAAGATTTGCCACAACAGAAGCCGTTAACCCCTCAAGAATTACGTCAACAGGAAATAAATCGACAGTTCCCGGAAACTCCGGAAGATCAAGCGAAGAGGGATCAAAATCAAGATATAATAAATCAATATTCAAATTGGCAAAATAGGAGAATTAACGTCCCTGAATTTACTGAAACGCCAGCAGAGGACTTTTTAACTTCTAAACAAAGGGCACAACTCTTTAAAGAACGTCAACAGGAACGACAGAGGGCAAGAAGAGAACAAGGGTTATTAAATATAAAACAATATGAAATAAGCAAAAACGATCCGGAAAAAGCAAAAAAAGAAAAGTTTTTTCATGATTGGGCTGTAAAACTTGGTGATGAAAAAATAAAGAAAAGACAAAAAAATAAAATTTATCCAGGAGATGTCAGGCTTGGGCAGAAGGTTGTTCCATCTAAAAAGCCAGGATTGTTAAATACAGAACGACAGGTACAAAAAATATCAGCAGATATTAAAGAAGAGTCAAGAACTTTTGAAGACTTTTTATATAATACTATTGCAGATAAAACTTTAAAAGAGATTAAAGCCTCTACTGCTGAAATGGAAAGAAAATTTAAAGAGGCTAAAGCGGCATTACCACAGGCACAGCAAACAAACGTGCAGGCTCTTGTTGATGAATATAATAAGCAACAGAGACAGGAAAAAAATAAAGATATAAGAAACGATATTCCTTCAAAAGCAGAAATTTTTAAAGGCTTGGAGGCTAAAGGCTTCTATGGAACAATAGACAGGGTAAAAACTGGGAAAACTTCTCTTGAAGATGCTTATGCGGAATTAATGGGAAATAAACCTAAAGTAAAAACTCAAGATTTTGATAAAAAGAAAGAACCCCTCATTATGGGGCATACTTGGAAAGAAATCAAAGGAAAACAACAAGGACAAGATGTTGGGCAGATAATTTCACCTAAAAAGAATTCTGCCGTTAAACAAACTAAAATTCCCACAAGAGAAGAGTATATCAAAGCGCACCCTGAGAAAAAAAATCCAAGTAAAGATTATGATGATCTTTTAATGTTTGAAATGATTGAAGGGAATATTTCTAAAGAAGAGTATGAAAAACAACATATTTATTTGCCAACAGGAGCAAAAGAACTTTACGCAGAAACGAGAGCTGAAATAAAAAAACGAATGAAACGTGCTCGTGAGGAATCAAGGAAAAAACATCCACTTGAAAAAGCAAATGAAAAAAATCTTACATATTTTGAAAAAAAGACTAACATTCATTTAAGAAAACAACATATTGATTTTTTAAAGAAAGAAGAAGAAACTTTATTAAGAATACATCGAGACACAGTTAAAGAAGCTTTGCTTGAAGGGAAAAATGTTCCTAAAGCAGTATTAAAAGATTATCCAGGTTTAAAAGAGGAAGTTGAAAAAGAACTTAAAGCTAATTTAAAATCAAAAGAACCTAAAGAAGATTCTATCGTTAAACAAACTCCTCTTCCCACAAGAGAAGAGTATATCAAAGCGCATCCTGAGAAAGAAAATCCTGATAGAGCTTATGATGATCTTTTAGAACAAAAAAGATATGATGGCGAAATTTCTCAAGAAGAGTATGAAAAATTACACATGTATGGGCCAATAGGCGGAACAAAAGAAATTTATGCTCAAACAAGAGATGAAATAAGACAAGAACAAAAAGAATTAAGAAAGGCTTTAAGAAAGAAACCAAAAAGCGAAAAAGCTCTTTCTAATTGGAGACAAAAAGTAAGCGTTTTAAGGAGAAAAGCTGATATCGAAGCCTCTAAAGAACGTGAGCAGAGATTGCTTGATGAACATAGAAATATAGTCAAAGAAGCTGCACTTCAGGGTAAATACATACCGGAAACTGTTTTTAAAGAATATCCAGGTTTAAAAGAGGAAGTTGAAAAAGAACTTAAAGCTGAGACAAAAACGCAATTATCTAAAAATAGCAATTCAAAATTTGCACAGCCAACTGCAGAAGGCAAAGAAGCTATAGTATATATTACTCCTGAAACATCAATAAAGATAAGGTATGACGTTGTAGAGGCCAAAGATTTAAAAACTTCTCATGATATTAATGGGAATGTTAATGAAGGTTTTCCGAAAGAATTACAACCGAGAGATAGAAGCCGTGCTGGATCGATCCTGCAAGTAAACAAAATTAGCCAAACTTTAAATCCGAAACTTTTAGGGGAAGCGCCAGATGCAGGGCATGGAGCTCCAATAGTAGCACCTGACTCAAATAACGTTGAAGCTGGGCATTGCAGAACTCTTGCTATTCAAAGTGCATATGAAAAAGGGGAGCGTGGAATTGAATATAAAAAAGAATTAAAAGAAAATGCAGAAAAATATGGGCGATTAAAAAAAAAAATTAATAGTATGGAACAGCCTATTTTAATTCGAAGACGAATTTCAGAAGTAAAAGATCTTTCAGATTATGTTCAGAAAGCAAACGAATCAGACATGGCTAAAATGTCAATTACGGAACAAGCGAAGATTGACAGCGAGAATTTAACACAAGCTGATTTATCTTTATTGAATCCATCTCAAGAAGGAGACTTAACAGCCGCAAGCAATAAAGCGTTTATAAGCAAATTTTTATCTAAAATGTCAGAAAGTGAACAAGCGGGATATGTTGCAGAAGACGGAAAAGCCAATAAACAACTTGTTGATAGAATGCAAGCTGCTATATTTCATAAAGCGTATAGTTCTGATAGATTATTAAAACTCGCTGCTGAAGAAGCTAATCCAGATATAAGAAATATTTTAAATGCCTTACAAGTGGCATCAAAAGAGTTTGCCAAAGCTCAAGGCATAGATAATGGCATTACAACAGAAATTGGTTCTAAACCTATTATAGACGCAATAGAATTAATTAAACAGGCTCAAAATGAATATCCTGAATTAAAAGGCGGAAAAGATAAAAATAAAACAATGGCTCAGCTTAATCAATTTTTAAAGCAGGGTTCTATGTTTGAAAAGCCTGTTGATAAAGATACAGAAAGGATTGCTTTATTTATAGCAAAAAATATCAGAAGCGGGAAAAAATTAGGTGAGTTCTTTAAGCACGTTGGCGAAATAATTAAAACTAATCTTCAAGATAAAAATCAACAGTCTCTTTTTGGAGATATAACAGAGTTAACAAAGCAAGAAGTGTTAGACGCAGCTTTTAGACGAATGGAGGATAAATATAATGACAATCAAGGAACATTCTTTGGTAAAGAAGATGAGCAAGAAGCAAATAAGACAACTCCGGAATTTGATTTTCACAAAGGCGCTCAAGAAAACAAATCAGAACCTGAAGCAGGGAGAACAGCCACTGGTGATACCGAAGTAAAAAACGAGTCTTTACCTGATATAATGCCAGAGTACGATCTGCATATTAAGGATAATAAAGATGGTACATTTGATGTTTATCAAGAAGATAGATGGCATGATAAAGGTTCTAAAAAAGGTACGTTTGCTAATAAAGATTTATTGAAAAAACTTGGAGCAAAATGGAACTCGATAACAAAATCATGGAGGTTTAATTATGACCCAACACAAAAAATCAACGCAGAACTCCATGTTGAGCATGAAGGACTGTCAAAATCTGATGAAAGATATAAAGCTGCAATATCAAGTAAACAAGATATGGGCGGAGCAAAATCCGGAAGAGATAGAAAAGAGAGAGCCAACAAAAAAGGAACAATATCAGATATTAAGAAGTGGGTTAATTCTGATACGTCCGCCGCATTAAAAAAAGGGCTTAATTATGGTATTCCTAAAAAAGTTATCAATCAACAAATAGAAGATGTTGCATTAATTAATAGAGCGTTTAAACAAGACAAAAAAATGTTTTTACTTGCTAATGAAGCAGGAACAGGAAAAACATTTGTGTTAGGTGCTGCAATACAAGAAATGAAACGTAACGGAGCGAATAAAATTTTATACGTTACAATGAATAATCAGCTCATAAAGCAAATAAAAAAAGACCTTACGTCTTTTGATATTGATAACGTTGATTTTAAAACTTATGCGAAAATGAGGAAGGAAAAGAGTGGAGAATATGATGTTGTAATCTTTGACGAAGCACACAATATAAAAAACCTCAATTCTCAAAATGGGAAAAAAGCAATAAACTTAATTAATAAATCTAAATTCGCTATTTTTGCGTCAGCAACACCATTTGAAAATCCAATCGAAGCGGGATATTTATCCGCTACTGGGGTCTTTGGTTCTCAAGGACATTGGAATTGGGCAATAGATCATGGAGCGATTGCAAGAACTTTTTATGATCATAATGGAAAAAAACGACAACAATTAATATGGCCAGAAGGGGAACAAACTGAAAAAGCGATTAAAGCACGAAATTGGTTTATAGACCATGGTGTTATGACTCAAAGAGATATGCAGTTATCACCTGAACAATCGCATGTAGCGGTTCATGCTGTGAATGTACCGAAAAAAACAGCGGACTTGTATTCCAAAGTAAGCGTTGCCCTCGATAGAAAACAAGAAAGTTTAAATATGGGCGAGCGTGGGCAATTTGCTATGTATAAAGTAGGGCTGCAAAAAAGAATGTTAGAGTCTGCTAAAATAGATGCTGGTATTGAAGCGGCTAAAGAAGCGTTAAAAAAGGGTAGATTTCCTATTATCTTTGTTGAAACAAAAGCAAAAAGAGAACTTAATATAAAAAAAATTATTGAAGATTATGAATCTTGGCAAACGAATCCATTTGAACCGGACGGGGAAAAAAAACGTCCACCTTATTCTAAAGCAGTGTATAATACAGCATTAGCATTAAAAGATGCTGGAATAAATGAATTAAAATTAGAACCAACTGTAAAAAAAATTATTCAGGCATTCGGAAAAGAAAATGTTGCTGTTTATACTGGAGAAGTATCAGAAGGCCAAGCTAAAGCTAATTTACAAGCATGGCGTAAAGGAAAAAAGAAAATACTTGTAGCCACTATGGCAAAAGGCGGTACAGGGCTTAGTTTACATGATACTAAAGGAGACCATCCAACAACACAAATTAATATTAACCTACCATGGAAAGCCTCCGGTGTAGCACAAGTATCTGGAAGATCAGCGAGGTATGGAGTTATTGGTACACCTGAAACTCATTGGATATTTGCAAAAAATATTCCTTTCGATAAAGAATTAGCAAATAAAGTATCAAAACGTATGCAGGATATGGGGGCGAGTGTAAAGGGAGATATAAACCAGCTTACAAAAGATGTTAAAAATTTAAAATTTTCTGTAGCGAGTAAAACAAATCAAAATACCCTTTATTCAAGAGAAAATAAAAAACCATGGCCTAAAGATTTTCCGAACGCTATAATACACACAAGTATTAAAAAAATGAAAGCCGATCCGGATTATATTAAAGCAAAAGCAGGGGATATTGAAAGTGCAAGAAGACTTGTAACAAAATTAATTAAGCCTAAAAAAGTATTAGAATTATTAAAAAAGTATCCAGATGCTATTATAGTCGCTCCACATGCTGTAGAAGAATCAGGGAAAAATGCTATACCAGCAATGATGGCTGAAGCGTATAGAGATGCAGGTTTTAAAGTGAATGATGATATTATTCAAATTAATACTCCAAAAAGAACAAAGAAAAACGGATTTTTAAGACTTGCAATAAGACCAATTTTTGATGGTCATGTAGAACCAAACAGAGAATATATTTTAATTGATGACACAATAGGGCAAGGCGGTACACTTTCGGAGCTTAGGCATTATATTGAAAATAAAGGAGGTAAAGTTGTTTCAACTTCTGCCTTGACATCCGGGATTTTCGGGGCTAAGATAAGTATTAGACCTGAAACTATTAAAAAAATTATTAATAAGTTTGGAAGACAAGAAACAGAGGAGTTTTTAAATGAGTTTAATATCGCAGGAAAAATCGAAGCTCTTACAGAAAAAGAAGGGCAAAAGATCTTCAGACAATCTAATCTTGAGTCAATCAGAACAAGAATCCTTGAGGAGGCACAGGAAGCTAATATCTCGCCAAGGACGTGGGAAGTTCAAACACCTGTTTCAGAAAGAATAGTTAATAAAACCAACCTTAAAGAAGATTTAAAAGAAGAGATTGCGAAAACAATCCATCCGGACGCACAACGCAATCTTAGAATTGATATATATAATTCCTTCGAAGACCTAAAAGACACCCACCCAATTTTTTCAAAAAATGATGATGTTGTCGGGGCTTATGATCCTGGCACAGGCAGAATTTCACTCTTTGCAGACAAAATAAACAAAGATGAAGTTCATAGTATAGTTATGCATGAAACAGTCCATATGGCACGTGATAAGGGCGGATGGAGAGCTGTTTTTGGAAAAAACTCTGACGAAATTTTAGAACAAATAAAAAGGAATATAAAAGATGGCACAAAAGACGAATGGATACAAGCTCAGGAGCAGGCACGTAATGCAGAAACACCAAAAGAAGATTTACTGGAAGAAACCATATCGTACTTCCTACAAAACAGAGATAATGCCAAAAAGGGGATTTTTCAAAAAATTAAACGAGCCATTGCAGGTTTCTTATATCGGACAGGTATTAAAACAAAAATTACAGATGATGTTATTCACAACATGGCAGACCGTATGCTCAAAGATAGAGCGATGGGGAGGGGTGTAGATAGAAAATCAACAGCGAAAGCCATTAAGTTTGCAAAAAAGAAAGCTCAAGAAACAGAAGACCATATCCTGCAAGATGAAGATGATGTTTTTACGAGGGTTAAAGACTTTATAAGTGGAAATAAAAAATTCCTCGGTGAAAAAGCCATTGGGGAAAAAAGAGACTTAAACATGGTTGAGCATGTTTTTGGGACCACAATGTTTAATGCGGAACATCAAGGCGGAGCATATGAAAGGCTTTACAAAAATGTATTAAATAAACTTCACGAACATAAATTATTAAAACAGAATGAATTAAGAAATGAAGGCGATTATTCTTTATTTGAAGCCGGTACAAAATTGAAAAAAGAAAAACCGTCTTTATATAAACGAGTGAATAGATATATTGTTAAAGACGATATTGACGGTTACGGATACACCGTAAAGAAAAATAAAGATACCGGTTTATATGAAATATATAATCCCGAAGGAAAGCGTGTTAGCGAACCTATGATGTCTTTTGATAAAGCATACAAAACAGCTTTTGAGATTGAAGCAAAAAATAGTAAATTAACAGATCCTGAAAAAGAAATATTAATAAATCACCGGAAAATGGTTCTAAAACTGTATCATCATTATGCTGACACAATAAATGAAATAATTAGACAACATGAATTAGCAGGTGTTGAAGTTCCAAAAGTTACAATCATTAAAGAAGGAAAACCGGTTAAAGTAAGCCTTAAAACAGCTATGATGGAAATGGGAAATAGAGTCGGATATTATTTCCCACGTATTAGACAATCAGGGGATTGGAAAGTCGAAGCGACAAAAGAGGGCGCACCATCTGAAGTTAAATTTTTTAAAACAAAATTTGGAGCACGGCAATACAAAGCTCAAATGATACGAAGAGGATATAAAACAACCTTTTCTGAAACAGGGACATTATCTGAAGATATTTATCAAACTCTTGCACCCTTGCTCGCTCAAGAACAAGTGATTAATAAGGCATTTGAAAAAATGTCCACAAGCGAAGATTTTGACGCAAGTATGGCTGATTTATTTGTTAAACAATATGCAGCAGTGATAAAATCTCATGGATCACGTTCAAGGATGATTGGAAGGTCAGATGCAATGGGAATGGAAGTTAAGAGAGGATATGAAACAGACCTTGTTCGAGCCATGGCAGGAGCAACAGATGCTGCTGCTGGAGGATGGGCAAAACAACAAGCTGCTATTAATGGATTAAAGACTATTACAGGTAAAGACTTAACATATCCTGATTATCTTATTGATAATCCTGACGCAACTTATATAGATTATTTAAAAGCCACTAAAGAAAGAGGAATTGACGCCTCAAAAGAGCATAGAGCATACAGAGAGGCTACTGCGGCTTTACGTGATGTATTAAAAAATAACGAATTTGCAGACAACGTTATCGCTTCTTTAAAAAGTGCAGCTGTTGTGAAATATCTTGGTTTTAGAATCCCGTCAGCGATTTTTAATACGACTAATATGGTTTTAGGTGTTCCCGGAGCTTTAGCAGGAGAGCTTGAGATTTCCATTCCAAAAGCTTTTAAAGTAATAGGCAGTGCAGGGAAAGAATATCTTGCATATAGGACAGGGAATAAAAAAACTCAATTAACACCTTTATTTAAAGAAATTGAAAAACGTGGACTCGATACTCCGCAATTTAATCAAGAAGCCGTAGAAGCTTTACAAACACGGACAGAAGGTGCTTATAGACAGCTTATAGATAAATCCATGTATTTATTTGGTGTTACAGAACGTATTAATAGAGCATGGACAGTGGCTGCTAATTATAAAGCGATTGCAGAAAAAGCAGGAAAACCATTGTTTAAAAATGGTGAAGTTAATGAAAAATGGCTTGAACAAGCTGTTGACATTTCTAATCATGCTCATGGTGATTATGGGAAATCTAACCGGATGTATGTTTCAAGAGGAGATAATATTGGTGCTCATACTTTGCAAACGTATAGCGTTTTTATGACATTCTCTCAAACATATTTACAGGAAATGGCGAGGCTTGGCCTTGTAAAAAAACAATATGCACCTGCATTATATATGGCTTTATCAGGAGCATTAATTGGCGGAGTAGGAGCGACTGTCCCGATGAGTATTGCTAAAGCTATAGCGAAGTTATTTAATACAGACGACCCTGAAGAGGCTACAATTAAAGCGTTAGGTGGTAGTGATTTTGTGAGATATGGATTACCAGCGGCATTTGGATTCTCTACAAAAGGGACTCTTGCCATGAGATTTGAACCGCCTGAAAAATTTATTGATATGTTCGGTGCACCGGGATCACTTGTTGAAGACGTCTTTTATGGATTAAAAAACATTTCTCAGGGTTTTTATGGACAAGGAGCTGAAAAAATATTACCAACCGCTTTTGGTTCACCATTAAGAGCTTTACGGGAAAGAAAACAGGGCGTAACAACACGTAGCGGTTCTCCTATCTTTTTTGGGAAAGAGCAAATTAAAGCAAATGATTATGATACTTTATTAAGGTTCTTTTCCTTTAATCCTACTAATATTGACAAAAAAAAGTCCATTCTTTATAGTGAATATTCATTAAAAAAAAGATATAATGAATATAAAAGAGAATTATATAAACGATATAAAATGTTTTATTTAAGCCCGCCTGAAGATAGAGACAAAAACGATTTAATAAATTTATACGCAGATATAAGAGATTTTAATAAAGAATTAAAAAACAAAGATATACTGGATATAGTAACACCTATTACACCTAACACTTTACGTTCAACGCTAAGGCGAGCATTAAGACCGTCAAAACGTGAAAGATTGAGATAATTTAACAAAAAAAAGAGGATTTTATTATTATGCAAGAAGTTATAAACACAACTATTGATAATAGTTCATGGACAGAAATTAAACTCAGAGATGAGCAACATTGCGAAGCATACGGCTTTCATTCAAGAGCTGGCGAAGATTTTAAAATAAAAAAAACATTAGGGTCAACAGAATATTTTACAGTTTTATCCGGAGTAAGCATTTCTATTACAGAGCATGTTTTAAACGGCGGGACGTTATTTTTTGCTCAGCTTGTGAGCGCTTCAAGTGATGTTATTGAAGTTATTATTACAAAATAATTAAAATTCACAGGTGAAAAAAATGTTCCAAATAGGCCATGATAATTTCCATTTAGATTTCAATATAAGAAAAAACGGGATATGTTTTTCAAATATTTCTCATAAATTCTGCTCCTACACCACAAACACTGAAAATCAATCAGCAGATATAAAGCTATCCCTGCCCGCCGGAAAGAAGATCACTATTTATTGGGGTGATGGTGCATCAACTGTTATCACAGGTGAAGTTACCATGACAACATATTCTCATACATACGCCGATATTGGGACATATAATCTCACTGTTTCAGGGGATTATAATGATATTACGTATTTATTATTTGATGGTGATGGTAGTTATGGTGGGGATATAAAGTATATGCCTGATAATTTAACATATGTATATCGTGAAGGTGATAATACTTTTTCAGGAGATATTATTTATTTGTCTAATGTAACATATTTTAGAATTACAGGACAAAATACAATTACAGGAAGTATTATCAATTTTAATAGAAATATGTATTATCTTAAACTTTTTGGCCCCAATACTTTATATGGACAATTAAAAGATTTACCACCTGCACTACAGTATTTAATATTAAGTGGTAATTTAGATTTAAATGGTGATGTTGCAAGTATCCCAGATCAAGTCGTTTATTTTTATCTGTATGGACACAATACAGTATCAGATTATACAGGAAAAACATGGACAACAAATATGTCTGTGTTCAAACTTGTCCCTGTATCACCCGGCGGTCTTTCCTCTGCTGAAATTGATCAATTAATAATTGATCTTGATGAAGATCTTGACTGGTCAGGAGGGGGAATAATATATCTTACTGGTACAAATGCTCCTCGTACAAGTGCAAGTGATGATGCAGTAAGTAATATTGAAGCTGAGGGCGGTACAATTTTTACTAATTAATTAAAAAGGAAAACAAATCATGCAATTAATATATAACGCCACAAAGAAAGAAATAATAGCCTTATTTGACGCACCTGACCTTAACATGAGGACAGGACAGACAGTGTTTGAAGGAACATTAGCAGAATGTAAAGCCAAAATCGAAGAGCTCAACCTTACAACTTCAGAAGAGAACCCAGACCCGTATATTGTTGAACGTATATTCCGAGCCAAGAAAGACCAAATCAAAGACAATAAAATGCCTCTGATGCCGGATGATGATGTACTCCCTCTTGATGAGCTTGAAGGTATCAAGGTTCATGAGGACGAGGAATATACATACATGAAATGTAACTTAACGAAAGAGAGTCTTGAAGCTATGCTGGAAAATACCGGTGAAGATGATCTTAATGCCAATGTTGTTGTTGGGTTGGGAATTACAAATGCTTATGTGGGTGAATCTAAGGCAAACATCTAAGAGGGATTAATGGTTATGGCATATTGTGACGAACATAAAGAGTTTAAGGCGACAATCCGGAATAACGAAAAACGTATTGATAGTCATGATAAGATGATTAAAGAAATTTCAATGAAACTTAATTTAATACTCGGAGGTATTATTTTGTCCCCATTTCTTGTCACAGTATTTTTGCTTTTATTCAAAGTTAAAGGATAAACCATGAACATTTTTGATAATTTAAAAAGATTTAAAGCAAAGGAATTTCCATCTCAGAAAGAGATAGATATGACAGATCCACGGTTGTTTAAAACCCTTGATGAATATGCTATTGATTTGGGGTATCTGGTCTATCCTTCTAAAGCTAAAGGCGCTTTAGCACGGGATTACGGCGATTCAGGTTCAAGGCATTATGCAATTGGAAGATTATCAACAGCTATTGATTTTTTTCCTGATTGTAGTATTATAAGGGCCTTTCTCACAGCTCTTCATTATTTTGGAGGTATTGGATTATACTTTGATACTCATTTTAGAAAAAGACAATGGGTGTTACTCCATGGTGATTTAAGAAATCATCAAAGAATATGGTGGCGGGAAGACGAAGTTTATCATACTGTAAACACAAATGCGGATTATTGGAAGTTAATTGAATTAATAAAGGGAGAGTCTATTGGGTAAAGATTTTAAGAAACTTGAAGAGTATTTTAAGAAAGCTAAAAGTAACCATATAGCTTTTCAGGGTTACTGTCATTCATGTAAACAACTTACTACTGTTACTATTGATTTAGAAGACGATGGTAAATTGAAGATTAAAGGAGGAGCTGTTTATTTTCCAGATATAATTCCTATTGATGAAGAACAAGTCCAGGATTTTTTCATTAAATGTGATTCGTGTTTTAAGGATGATCCGGTTTTAAGAGATTACCAGTCTTGTCAGGTATGGTCACGTGTTGTAGGTTTTTACCGACCTGTTAATTCATTTAATAAAGGGAAAGTACAAGAGATGAAGATGAGAAAAAATTTTAAAGTTCCAGAAAAAGAAATGTTAAAAGTTGCATAATATCAATGTTTTTAATTATGTTACCGAAGTTTGTTTCGGCAACATAAAAGGTTGACAGGTAGTATTTAATTTGTTTTATTAACAAATATTAGCATAGCTAAAACAAAATTAAATTTTGACAAATACATATAAATGGTCGTGATTGGATTGAGCAAGACCTTAAACGGACATTGGAGTTAAGTGAGAATACTTAATGTTGATGGTGTCAATAATCGTTAATAAATATTAACCTTTTACAATCGGAGATTTACCATGGGTTGGCAAACAACACTACTACAATTATCACCTTTGATTATTGATTTAGCAAAAATCGCAGAAAAAGCATTTGAGCATAAGCCAAAATCAGGGGCAGAAAAGAAACAATTTGTATCTCAAGCTGCAAAAGATATTCTTGCAGGGGCAGGGCAAGTTACAACAGGTGGTGCACATGAAACTTTTGAAGTCATTGATAAAGTTGCACCGCCTTTGATTGACACTATTGCAGGATTTCTTTTTTCTAAACATGAACAAAAACCCCCTGTTGATGAATTACCTGTTGAAAAGAATAAAGAACATATTTTTAATGCAAATCATGCAGAGATGTTGCTAAGAAAGATGGAGAAAATTTAATGAAGAATGCTTGAAATGATAAATGAAATGGAAAAATATATCAAATCGGCGGACACTCTATTTGATTTAATTTTATCGGAAGTGCAAAAAAAATAGATTCACAAGTAAAATTATAGAAGAAAATATTTTAAGATGGAAACGACTAGTGAGAGAGCATGAATTTATCCATGAAAAGAAATAAAAATTGTTCCAATTGTGGACGATATAAAAAGAATTGCTTTTATCTAAATATAAAAAGATTGGCTGAAGAAAAACAGATATTTTGTCCTATGTGGACACCTGTTTTTTCTCAGCCTAATTTGAAAGAAAAAGTGATTGCAAAATTAATTAAGTACGGGTAATGGATTCTCTTCAAAATAAAATGTATAATATATTAGCATTATTTTCCCCCTTCTTTTGTGATTATTTTTACTTCCCCGTAAAAATCACCTTTAGAATGTTTACTTTTACCTTCAAAATGAAGAAGCAATTCTGAAAACACATCTGATATATTAAAAAAGATTGTTTCAGCTCCATAGCCATCTCTTATGATATATCCATTTTCTACTTTTTTAATTTGAAATGTCATTTTTTTTTCCTTCTTTTACTTTTTTTGCCATAGATATGATTCATTCACTTTTCTCCTTTAAATCTCCTTTTTTTAAAAATTAGTCCTATCATCAAATTTATTCGGATTAATTTTAAGGCTATTGTAAATAGAAATGCAACAGAACATTACAGCACCGAGATGATGTTTTTTTATGTTGTATTTTTCTTCTGCAACTGGATCATAATCCTCATGCTTAAACATAAAAGCAAATAAATGCCTAAGGGCTGCTGCACATAATTTCAATACAGGAAATCCAAGTTTCCATGAATCTCTGTAATATTCTTGTAATCCTTCTTCGTATGCAGGTAAGAGCATCTCATTAATAAGATCATAAGGTATAAGACTAAGGTCAGGTTTTCTTTCTTCAGAGTCATGTTTAGGGGCTTCTGAAGGTACATTTGAAATATCCCCAATTAATTCATTTGGTTTTGGAAATTTCATTTTATTCTCCTTTTTTAGGTGGAATATAATCTATGCAATAAGGAACGATAGGATTATCATCTTTTGTCCCTATACAACAATTCTGCATATATTTTCCAGTATTGTCATAATAAGGGCATTTTATATTATTACAGTTTATTCCTTCTGCTTTTTCTTTTGAGTATGTATTAAGATATTGTCTAAGTTTCATTTTAACTCTCCTTTCAATTAAAAATTCTTTTTTCTAACTCCTCAAACGTCATTTCTTTTAATTCTTTCTTTTTACGTTTTTTCCGAGCTTTTATAACATAATCCGGAGTTTTCGGCTTCAAACCACGTTCTTTTCTCCTTAATTTCCGTTGACGCTTTATTTTCTTTTTTGACATTTTTAACTCCTCCTTATTTATTTAAAAATCTTTTCTTAATATTAATCCGCAATAGTGTAAATCCAAAACCGTGAAAGCCCATTTTTTTGAGTTATCATTTCAATATTGATGATTTTTTCATTATCTTCAACAAAATCAGTAATCGTTTCGTTAAGAATTTGAGATATATTATTTTTAAAATCATCAATTAACCAAGTTTCACTTCTAATAATATTTACTTTCTTTTTTGACATTTTATTCCTCCTTCCCCATTCGGATTGTATTGAAATTTTCATAATAAATTTTTCGGTATTTTAGGTAAAGGCATCCAAAAAATAGGTGGTTCTCCATTATCTTCAAAACTACTATTATCATGCTTCCTCCACGGGTCTAATGGCCTATAATCATAATCCCAATGTCCAACACAACATCTTAAAGGAGTTGTAGTGTATCCACTTTTCCCAAATAACATAATATATGTTCCATCTTTTGGTGCAGTTTCTATTGGTAATAATTTCATAACTTCCTCCGTTGTATTATAATTATTATTTAAAAATCTTTTCCCATTTTTTAGCAGCAACATCACCTGCCCACATACAAGGTGCAGGCATATATCCGCCACGTTCCAAATACTCTACGATATCATTCAGAGTATCAATGATTTTAAAATTATATTCGAACTCTGAATTTTCAATCATTGCCAGGCAAAAAGAAAGATAAGTCATTATATGCTTTTCTGACTTGTACCAACCAGCAGCTTTCATAAACTCTTCAAGTTTATCTGTCATCTTCGAGATTTGAACTTTCGGAAACATAATTTTATTCAGGTCTTTTTTTGTTTCTTTCTGCAAGCGGGCGCATAAGTTTTTAAACCTGCCGTTATGCAGTTTTTTACTTTTCAAGAAGATCGGAAGTCCAAAAATCAAAGATAATTCTGCGTAATGTTTCATTCTATTTTTTCCCTTCTATCTTTGATATGATTTTCTTTACTGCTTGTTTTGCAGCTTTTCGGCCATATGACAATCCGCATTCAGGACAAAGATTGTCCGATTTTACAATTTGTGGCGGAGTTGTAACTGCAATCAACTCTCCGAATTCTGATGATTTTATAAGTTTTTCGTAACAAACAGGACAAATTGTTATACTATCTATTGTATTATCTTTCTTAAAACCTAATGCAGGCATTATTTTATTCCCTTTCTTAATATTTTGATCTATTTTTAAAGCTTTATATCTTAAACAATAATGTAAGCTTCCTTCACAAGCATCAATTAAACCTCTTTTTTTATAACCTTCTGCCATAATTAATGCCATTTTGTCTGAAAATTTATTTATCATGCAATAACTTAAAGCTTTTTCAAAATGATTTGGATTAGCATGAATATTTATTTTAATTTTCCCTTCCTCTCTTCTTTAATATATTTCATCGGACATCCATGTAACTGACGCCTACCGCATACATATTTTACTTCGTCGTTATAATAAGCGATCCGGGGCGTATAACACGGACGTTTAAGGCAAGCATGAGAAAGTAAATCTACCGTTATTTTGTGAGTAAAGTCTTTAACTTTCATAATTTTTTCCCCCTCTTTTTTTTTATTTTTTTACACTTCTTAAGCCGATCAAAAATCTCCAACATTAATTTCTTATGATAATAAGAAAGATTAATTTTATCTTTATTTTTTTCATAATATTCTTGTGCAGTATTATTGAATTTATAACCCATGGCTGTCCAATCTATAATCATATGAATCACGTCCAAATCAATTTCAACTGATTCATAATGATGGGTGTTACAGTGTTTATGATGTTCTTGTGCTTCAGAAAAAAACCAACCTACTTCATTTTTAGTAGGGAAAAATTCTTCTCTGTATGGGACAAACTCTTGTTGAGAAAATTTAGAAAGATCATGATAACAAACATCTTCCCGTAATTCATGAAATAAATAATCTTCTTTTACCCACCACATATCCTTACACGCTTCTGCAACTTCCTGAAAAGCTTTCCTGACGTTATTTATATGATCTTCAAGATAATTCAGATATTCCCTTGTTTTTTTAATATACTCATATGCTTTCATTTCACTCTTTTTTATGTACATAATATTTTTCCAATCACTTCATCTTCTTTATCAGGCCGTGCTCTGAATAAAGTTTTTAAGTCTGTATACTGCAATTCGTTAATCGCATCCTCAAAGCCATCATCTTCTTTACCAGGCCATGTGCCGAATAAAGCTCGCACATCTGCCATTGGCTTTACATTCTGCACCTCTGCCAATTCATCAATGGTCAAGCCACCGCCTTGCATTATTTTCACTTGCTGGGCAGTTAACGTTCCGATTAAAAAATCAGGCTTGTCATTCATATTGACAGGCGGAAGCCTTTTTGTCCTCTCTTCAAATGATACAATATCTCCTGACGGTATCATTTTAAAAAGTCCATTTCCGATTGGGTCTGCGCCGTAATCTTTCATGATTAAATCTCCTTTATAAAATTTTAAGTTTAATACCAGCCATGGAAAACATCTCTTCCGACATGGCATCGTTGTATTCATTTCTGAAATATACTTTTCTGATACCTGCATTTATAATCATTTTAGCGCAGATTGAGCATGGCTGATTAGTACAGTAAAGAACAGAATCTTTAACTGAAATTCCATGATATGCCGCTTGTATAATGGCGTTCTGCTCAGCATGCACTCCCCTGCAGAGTTCGTGGCGTTCTCCTGAAGGGACATGTAGTTTTTTTCTTAAACATCCGGTTTCACTGCAGTGAGTAATTCCTGAAGGCGCACCATTATAACCAGTACATAGAATCCTTTTATCTTTTACAAGAATAGCACCTACTTTACGTCTGATGCAGGTTGAACGTTCTGCAACAAGCTCTGTTATTCCCATGAAATATTCATGCCATGACGGTCTATTCATTTTTACTCCTTTATAGTCCTACAAAACGCATAGCGCAGTTATAAGAACAAAAAGCATAATTTCCATTAAAATAAACTTCAGATTCAGGAACAACTTTTCCACATTGATCACAAGTAACGTTTCCATCAAAAGGAATATACTCACCTAAACCTTTTGATAGAAATTGTTTTGCTGTAGGATCAACAATATTTCCTTTGGAGTCAACACACCACCAGTGTTGCTGACGTCCAAAAAGTGGGCAATCATAATAGCCCCGAACTGCCGTCAAAGAAGAATCTTCCTTTACAGCTTTCTCAACATATTCTTTACATTTTCCCCTATACTTTCGATAATCTGTTTCCATATTCTCCTCTTAATAAGCATTTTCCAAAAAATTAATTTCACTTGTATCCATTAAACCATAATCTCCTTGATTAGCAATATCTTTCTCAAATCCTCCTTTATATTCATTTTTGCCACCTAACTTTTGTATCTTCATATAATTCTTTAGTATTTGTTCTTTCTTTACAGTCTTCAACGATCCCCTTTATCCATTCAGAAAAAGGGGAAATATATTTTGCTTTAATTACAGGATTATTTCTATCTTGTACGTTTGAAATTCCTGCGAGTGCTTTTCCAATGTCTTCCATTCTCTTTAAATCCCCTCATATTTGTTTATGCCATATCCACCTTGTTTGGAAATTTCTTCCTCAATCTCACGAGGCCAATAATGTTTACAGTTCTTACAAGGCAACGCCTGGTATCTATTAAGATATTTATTCAAGCATTTTTGCCGGAATCTGCAATCTGCTCTGTCCGGGTCCCGCAAGTCTTTGTTCCAGAATTTGGATTTAACGGGGACGTTATTTATAACAACTCTTTTTTTAGTCCTATCTTTTCGTCGAGTATTCCGGCAAGCAGGGCATGTAACTCCGTTACGAAGTGTTGCGTTTTTTGAGAAATACATTTTTCCACATCCACATTTCTTAAATGAACCAAGATATTCCCCTTTAAGTTTATGGATAGGACAAAATTTTTTATTTGCTTTATACTCCGTTTTCTCAAAAATAGACCTGTAATAAGGCCTACCTTGCAACACACAGCCACATGTGTATAACTTATACGCTTTTCCTGGCTGCGGAACTACTCCACGTTTTTTTATGAATTCCGCAGCTTGTTCCGGGGTTTCTATTTTTTGCATTTTTGCTCCAATTGTATTTTGAGGTTAAAGTTTGCACTGGCGCTCGCCCTTACTGATTATCAATGAAAGAAATTGCGCCTTACACGAGTTTCGAGGACGAGCCATAACCCCGACCAGTGCCCCGGGTGAAGGAGCGGCGCATGATGAAAGATTGTTATTCGCTTAATGCTAATTCTTTATTATGACATCTAATTAGATGTTCTTTTCTTTCTGCATATGGCATTCCAATTTCAATAAGACCGGTATTAATGATTTGAAGACGATTAATTTCTGAAAGTTCTGCGGCGCATACGGCATCTCGTACATTGTCAACATTATGTTCTTTCTTATATTGCTTGGCAGACATGCCAAGTACAATACGGTTAATGAGGTCAGCTTCGGTGGAATAATGATAAAACTTAACCGGATCATGATTTTTCATCACAGCAGCTGTCATGGGAAGAAACCCTGTTTTGGCTTCCAATCTTTTAGTTTTCCAGCTTCTTTCTTTTTCGATTCGTTCTTGTGCCCATTTATGAAGATTCCGGCGGAATATTGGTGAAAGCCAGCCTGCAAATTCAAATGCTAATTCGTTATGAAGGTATGTTCCGCCGTAACGACCTTTTGTGATTTTGACTAAATCTTCATATTTCCAATGGTGACCCTGATCACCTTTAGAATTGATATCCTCTAACACAATTTGAATATACTCTTGAGTCGGCTTAATTCTTAAAAATTCTACTACCTTTTTTCCAAACGGTTTTGCCATTTTCGTAGCGTTGAAAAACATCTGCTCTGTTTTCCTTAGAAGAGATACGTCCACCATTACCTCATTCTTGTCAATTTCTACAATTTCATACTTAGTAGCCATTTTTAAATCTCCTGTTTTAAATGTTATTCACTAACCAATTCATTATCCGAAGCATCCACTGACCGTCTTAAAATGTACTCAGTGATTGCCACTCGAATCTCACGAGAAACACTCCCTTGATTTTTTCTTGCCATTTCATTTAAAATTTCAAATACAGATTCTGTTATCTGTAATGAAACTATTTTCATTTTTCCTTTACCCATTTTTAATCTCCTTTTTTTATTTTACTTTAATGTAATAAAAGGCTTATATTTTTTATTTATTTTTGTCAAGCATAAAAAAAAATAATTTTTAAAAAAAATTAATAAAATCCTTGACAAGCATTTTTTTTTAAATTAGAGTCGTCAATATAGTTCATTTGACGAAGCTTTAAAAATTTTAAATCTAAAAAATTTTAAGCTTCGATTTTTTAATATTAAACAATAAAGAGGAGAATAAAAATGGAAGGAAAAGAAATCAATCTAACTTTGCCAATCGTATATTCCGTTGATGAACAAAAAATAATTCAACTTAAACAGAAATATGCCGTCTTGCCTACCGATCTTGAAGTTAAAGAAAATTATACATTCATTAAAGAAGGGATTGCAAAAATAAGAAAATGCCGAAGCGAAGTCGAGCAGCGCAGAAAAGAGCTCAAAAAAGACGCTCTGGAATATGGGCGTAATGTAGATTTTGTTGCCAAAGAAATCAAAAAAAGGCTTTTGGCAATAGAAACCCCTATGAAACAGCTTAAAACGGATTTTGACACAAAAAAAGAGATCGAGAGGCGTGAAAAAATCCGGAAGGAAGAAGAGCGCCTGGAAAAAATCCATGAAGGGATTGCCGGCATTAAAACGCTTATAGATGTAGGTATATCTCAAAAATCAACCGAAATTCAGACCGCCATTTCTCAGCTTGAAAACAATAACGTTGAAGACTGGGCGCAAGAGTTCACAGAAAAAGCGCTCGAAGCCAAAAAAAACACGCTTGCGAAGCTGAATGAATTATACAGTATGAAACTTCAGTCTGAGCAGGCAGAAGAGGAAAGGAGGAAAAGAGAGGAAGAACGCAAAAAAAGAGAGGAAGAGGATCGCAAAGCTGCGCTTAAACTTGCTGAGGAAAACAAACGCAGAGAAGCAGAACTCGCTGAGCAACAGCGACAAATTGAAGCGCAAAAAAAAGCACTTGCTGAGCAACAGCGACAAATTGAAGCGGAAAAGCGTAAAGCCGAACAAGAAAGGCTTAAAGCTGAAAAGCTTAAAAAGGAAAAAGAAGAGGCTGAAAGACGTAAAAAAGAACAAGAAAGGCTTAAAGCCGAAAGACTTAAGAAAGAAAAAGAAGAGGCTGAAAAGCGCAAAAAACTTGATCAGGAGTATTTTTATCAAACTATTGATATTATTCTGCCTTATGTAAAATCAAAAAAGGCAGGAACGACCTTATTAAACGAAGTCAGAAGTAATAAAATCGCTCATCTTAGATGGGTGTAATCTTAAAAAACATAGGAGATTTAAAATGGCTAAGAAAGTAAAAAACGAAAAAGAAGAGACTATGGAAATTGCACCGGTTGCAGCACCTGAAACAGAGTTACAGGTTGATAACAATGCAAGCGAAGACCTTGAATCTTTTTATGAGGAAGATGGGCAAGATGAAAATCTTGATTATATTCCCACTTTAAAAATTGCACAAAAAGGTGAGTTCCTTGGACAACTATATTGTCCTGATATGGAGCAGGCATGGGAAAGCATGAACGTTGCACTTTTAAGAGTATCGAACTCAAGAGTCCTCTGGCCAGAAGATTTTAATAAAGAGAACCTCCCACTGTGTCGGTCTCATGACGGAATAACACCTGCAGGTGATATCCCGGAAGACCCGGAAGCAGAAGAAGACGATATTGTTTATTTACAGCCCATGGCGCAATCTTGCAAAACTTGCCCTTACGCAAAATGGGGCAAAGGGAAAACACCGCCAAGATGCCTGGATGTGCGTGATTTACTTATAATCGACCTCGAAACCAGTATCCCTTTTTTTTACTCAGTGTATTCCATTGCACTTTCTCCTTATAATCAAAAGCTAAAAAAACCTTTATTAATGCGTAAGATGAGCCTAACGGCTCAACGGAAACGTCAGGGCTTATCTCCGGCTCATATTTCAATGTTCTCTTTTGACCTTTCAACTGAGCTTGATTCAAGAGCATCCGGCGACGCATATAAGCCTGTATTCAGTAACATTACAGAGCTTGATGATGAAATGAAGTTTTTTACCGGGACAGTAGCTATGCAGTTGCGGAGTTTTTCTAAGAGTAAAGATTTTACTCAGGCCGAAACAGAGGAAAACGAAGATTTTGACAATGACGAGGTAGATGACTTTTAATATAAATTTATAATATCAATGGGAACGCTATAATGGCGTTCCCATTTTTTTTAGAAAGGAAAAAAGAAAATGATAAAATGTCAAGTGTTAGGAAGTGGCTCAAGAGGAAATTGTGTTGTTATTGATATTAACGGGGCTCTAATGCTTTTAGACGCTGGTATTGGAATAAGAAACACAAAGAAATATTTAAAGCAATACTGGGATAAAGAACTTAAAGATATTAAAGCCGTTTTTATCACGCATGACCATAAAGACCATACAAAAATAATTCCAAATTTAATTAAAAAAAATATATGTGTGTTCCAACCTCAATCTTTATCCTTCCAAGAGTTTATTATTACCGATAAACGAGACGGTTCTCAAATTATCAAGGTACAAGCCTTTCAAGCCTACCATGACGCTTTCTGCGTCAATTACAGAGTTACAGATATTAAAAACGATTTATCCTTGCTATATATTACAGACACGGGTTCTATCCTATGTGATTCTTTAGCCTATATGATTGAGCCTGCTGATATAATTATATGTGAAATGAATCATGATGTAGATACCCTTTTAAAAAATAATATTTATCCTGATGATCTCAAAATAAGAATTGACGAAACACATCTGTCTAATGAACAAACACATGATTTATTGTCTCTGATCGCCACAAAGCGTCTTAAATATTTTTGTGCTTACCATTTATCAGAAAAGAATAATAACAAGGGTATAGTCAAATACGAAGCTTTCAGCGCACTTAAAAACGTTTGCCCGGATTATAAAATTGTAATTGCGGAGCAAAAGCAACCTACTGAATTCATGATAGTTATGTGAAAAAAAGGTGATAAATATGAAAAAAGTAAAACAGGAAGAGTTAGTTTTAAAGGGAACTATATCTAAAATTAAATTCAAAAGTGCAGACAATTGGGCTGTTTTTGAAGTTTTTACCCCTGATAATGATAAAACATTGAATAATAAATTTAAAGTAATAACTGGTAAAAATACAACTTGCACAGGCGTTTTATCTGATATTATCGATGTAAAAACAGAAGTTGTCTGTAAAGGGAATTGGGAGCAAACAAAATTTGGTGAACAATTTAAATGTTCGAGTGTAAGCCCTGTTGAAATTAAGCCTGATTCAGAAAAAGGTGTACTCCGGCTATTAACATCACTTCCTGGCATCGGAGAAATTAAAGCAAAAAAAGCAATAGAAGAGTACGGATATAAAGACGCATGGGAAATTGCACAAACTTATCCGTCTGTCTTTGGTATATATAATCTTGAAACAGCTTTGGCGGCACGGGATAAAGCAATTAAACTCAATTCCGGTGCAGACTTTAAAGCAATTTCGTTTATGCTAAGTATCGGTCTAACAGACAATCAAATTCAAAAAATACTTAATAAATATACTCCTGCGGAGCAAGCGCTTAATATTGTGAAAAATAATCCTTATAAATTGATTAATGATATTGAGGGTTTTGGTTTTCTTACAGTTGATAAAATTGCCCTCAAAGCCGGAATTAAAGTAAATAATTTATCAAGGATAAATGCTTGTGTAATGTATTGTTTAACTCATTCTGAAAAAAATGAAGGCAATATTTATATGCATGGAAAAAAGATAATTAATATTGTCTTATCAACATTAACTGACTCAGCCACTAAAAATAATGTTAATATGTATGATATGCCCAGTTATGATGATGTAAAGAAATGTTTATTTCAGATGCAAGAAGATGGATTGGTTATTATTGATAAAGAAAAAGTTTATTCAAAAAAATTATTACAGGCTGAAAAAAAAATACTCAAAAAAATAATAGGAGAATAAAAAATGAAACTTAATTTACCTGTTCCTGGCAACGCCGCACAAAGGCTATTGTTTTCAAACGTCGGAAACGAAAATCCAAACGAATTTTACCTTTTGATGACCTTCCATAAGAGCAAAAAAGGGGGATTCGATTATCCAGCAACTACCGAAGAATGTATAAAAGCCCTTGCGAAGAAAGGATATACTTATAAAGAAGATTAAAAAAAATAATAAAAAGGAGTTAAAATGTTAGATACTTCCCAACAGCAAGCACTTGATAATATTTCACAATTAAATAATAACATTTATATCTTGACTGGAGGACCCGGTCGAGGAAAAACCTTCAGTGTTATCCAAATTTATAAGATGTTAATTAAAAAATACAAAGAGTTTGATATTTATTTTTGCACACCCACCGGAAAAAGCGCGCAAGTTTTATCTGATGTATTATCTGACCTTAATGTTCCGCATACTCCGCAAACGATTCATCGAATGTTAGGGTGTCAAGGGAAAAGATGGATATATAACAGAGATAACCCGCTTTCTGCTAAGTTTGTGATTGTTGATGAGTCGTCTATGATTGATTCAGAACTTATGGCGAGGCTTTTCACTTCTGTCTCACCTGATTGTAAATTTTTATTGGTAGGGGATGCAGACCAACTATTTCCTGTAGGGGCGGGCTGTCCGTTTTTAGATATTATAAAAATTAATCATAATAACTGTGTTAATACTCTTGCTATAAATCATCGTGCCGCTGAGGGTGGTATGATCGCACATGCAACGGATTTAATAAAAAAGGGGGAAATGCCAGTGTGGGGTAAGAAGGGTGGCCATACTTTATGCGGAGAACGAGAAGACGACCTGTTCCTGCATAATATTGAAGATAAAGAATTAATCCCGGATAAAGTAAAAGAAATTGTTACGCCTTGGTACGAAGAAAAAGAAGACTTTATGGTGTTATCTCCTCAGCATTCAGGAGTTTGCGGCATAAATAACATAAATACGGAGCTGCAGGCGTATCTCAACCCTATTGTGCCCGGAAAATCTTATTATAAGGTCTCTCCATGGCTGACAATCAATATAGGAGACCGGGTAATAAATCTTAAGAATAATTATAAGCTTGGAATTTTTAACGGGTTTGTGGGGATAGTATTAAAAATTGAATATATTGGAAAAGCATTAAAAGGGATATTAATTGATTTTAATGGGGAAAAAGTTTTTATCAAAAAACCTGCTGATATAAGAAATTTAGCTCTTGCGTATTGCGTAAGCGTGCATAAAAGTCAAGGCTCTGAATATAAAAAAGGGATCGTTATCCTGCATTCATCACATTTTTTTATGCTTAACCGTTCGCTTATGTATGTTGCTATTTCAAGGTTTAAGGAAGAATTGTACGTGATTGGGGACACAAAGGGGCTTAATAGGGCATTAAAAAATAATACAAAGGATAAACGAAATACATATTTGCAGCAACAACAATATCAACAGGGATAAAAGCTTATGAAGATTGAATTTTCAATAGCAAAAAAACAAAAAGGAATCCTAACAAAGATTCTATCATTAGATAAAAAAACAGGGAAGATTGTTAAAGATGGAAGCCAGTGCCGAATGAATCGAGGAACAATAACTTGTTATGAAATCGATTCTTTTCAACGCTTTCAAAAGGCCCTGATTCTCTTAAATAAACAACACAACAAAGCCCTCGTCCATGGCATACCCAAAAACTCATATCCTAAGCAGACCTTAAAGCTTATTAGCAAATCTCAATACACAGGTAAAGAGACAGATACAATCACCAGAAGTAAAGAACATATTTGCTACCCGAACGGACCGGGAGTCCTGCTTTTTGATCATGATGCAGCACGTGCTGATAGTATCGCAATGAAAGAAGAAGCAACAAAAAGCTACAAACCTGAGCAACTGATAGAAATTATTGCAAAGGTTCACCCAAGTATTGCAAACGCTGCGTATGTATCTTCAGTGTCTACGTCCGCATGTATTTATGATAAAACAGGTAAAATGCTCCGTGGAGAGGGCTCAGGAGCTCATATTTACCTTTTTCCGGAGCAAGCAACAGATATACCTCGATATCTTGAAACGCTCGGGAAACGCTTAATTTTGGCTGGATATGGAAGGATTGAAGTGTCACGCTCAGGGGCAATGAATATTCGAACAATTATTGATCTTTCTGTGGGATCGCCGGAAAGATTAGATTTTGTCGGTGGGGCAATATGCAGAGATGGACTGACTCAGAAGAGGCCAGAACCAACTTTAAAAGAGGGAGACCTGCTTGATACTTTGTCGTTATCTGACTTAACAGATAATGAAGAGGAACAATACCAAGAAGTCATAGAAAAATTAAAACAAAAAGCGACCCCTTTATCAGATAAAATTAAAGGGGTTTACATTGAACAAGAGACGCAAAAGCTTGTAAAAACTCGAAAAATAACACTGCAAAAGGCAAAACAAATTATTATTGATAGGCAAAATCATGTTTTACAAGATGATGATATTCTATATTTTGCAAAAAATAAAGGAAAAGGAATATCGGTAAGACAAGCTCTTGAAGAGCATAAAGAGTATGATAAGCAAAGCCTTGCCGATCCGCTTGAGCCTGAATATGACGGGAATAACCTGACTAAAGCTATTTTTTACTACAATCAAGGGAAAGGAGATCCTTGTATCCACTCTTACGCACACGGAAGTTGTAAATATGTTTTTCAATCAATGCGGAGTATAAGTGAAGATATAACAGAGCCTTTAAAACCTAAAAAGAAAAAACCTGAAAAGAAAAAAACCGAGTCTGAACGTTATCCGAAAGAAACGCTCGTAAGGCTTAATGAACTTAATAAAGAGTTTGCGGGTTGTTTATTAGGGGATAAGTTCCGCATTATCCATCACCGCATAGATACAATTCTGAAGCAAACCTCGCATGTCTTTTTACAAAAAAACGCCTTCCATGATTTTTACGCAAATGAACACCGACCAGTTAATACAGAGAACGGACAAAAATTATATCCTATTTCAAAGCTTTGGATGGAATGGCCTGACCGAAAAACATATAAAGAAGTTGTTTTTTATCCCGGGAAAGAAAGCTTGTCAGATTCAGCATATAATTTATTTCAAGGTTTCTCTATTAAGCCGCAAAAGGGATCATGGTCTCGTTTAAAAGAGCATATATTTAATATTATATGTGCAGGTGATAATGAACATATGACATATCTTCTCAACTGGATGGCAAGATGTGTGCAGGACCCGGCAGGCAACCGTCCCGGTGTAGCTATTGTTATGCGTGGTGGAAAGGGATGTGGAAAGGGTATTTTTGCTAATTATTTTGGTAGAATCTTTGGTGAAGCGTATATGCCTATCTCGACATCGCAAGGATTTGTAGGGAGATTTAATTGGCATCTTGCAAAGTGTTTATGCGTGTTCCTTGATGAAGCAATATGGTCAGGTGATAAACAGCATGAAGGGCAGCTTAAAGCGCTTATCACCGAACCTGAAATGATGTATGAACCAAAAGGCGTTGAACCTATTAAGCTAAAAAATTACATGAACGTCATCATGGCATCTAACGAAGATTGGGTTTGTCCTGCGACTATTGATGAACGTAGATTTTTTGTTCTTGAACCTCTATCTGAAAAAAAAGGGGACACTGAATACTTTAATGCTATTTGTGATGAAAGAGACCATGGCGGAGTAGAAGCTCTGTATTATGATTTGCTTCATCGGGAGTATGATATGGATAGGCTGCGGAATATTCCGAAGACAGAAGGTTTAATGCGGCAGGTTGAACAGTCGCTTGACCTTGTTACAGGTTTCTGGGTGTTTGTATTAGAGCGTGGAT
>Ga0190307_1000070_pt1 | contig 33749 bp, 31 predicted proteins | sample 48700745_MG_FD_161653 | JGI IMG/M metagenome (GOLD analysis project Ga0190307, IMG submission 161653) | Hydrothermal vent sediment bacterial communities from Southern Trench, Guaymas Basin, Mexico - 4870-07-4-5_MG | ecosystem: Environmental > Aquatic > Marine > Hydrothermal vents > Sediment ... | reverse complement strand
TTACCATTCTACCTAAAAATGTTTAAATTAAACTTTATAGATGAATGATATTTATTTTAATCTAAAATATCTTTGATAAAATGGTGTCTATATGAAATGGGTTACTAGAAGTTTTCCTCATGTTGATCGTACAGCTAGTGCATGGCTTATAAAGAGATTTATCGATCCTAAAGCAGAGTTTATATTTATAGATTGGCCTGATGAACTGATTCCGGAGGATGCTATTCCATTTGATATTAAGGGTGTTGAACATGGGCATCATGATAATAAATGTACTTTTGAGACAATTGTTGAAAAATATAATATTACTGATCCGATTGTACATAAGATTGCTAGACTTGTACATGCAATGGATTTTGAGGGCGAGTTGGAGAAGGTTCCTGAAGCCAAGGGTATAAGGATGATTATATCTGGACTAAGATTTGCTGTTGAAAAAGATATGGATGCATTGGAGATAGGATTTAAGATATGGGATGCATTATACTCCTATTTTAAATCAAATGAAATATTGGAGAAGTATTCTGAAAATATTTTGTCAAAAATGAGTAGATTGGAGAAATATAGATTTATAAGGGAAAGGGTTAGGAAGACTCTAGCCTTTTATTAGGGAAAATATATGTATAAAATTTTTTTACTTATATGTATAGCAGGATTTTTTGCAATACTTAGTTCAACGATGTCTAAATCACCTACACTTCCATTATATGCTCATAGTTTAGGTATACCTATAAGTGAGATAGGATTTATTGCGGCATCTTCAACAATCATAGGTATATTTACAAACATAGTTGCTGGAAGACTTTCAGATATATATGGTAGGAAAAAACTATTATTGTTAAGCGGATTCTTTTTTACATCTGCTCCAATATTATATTTCTTTGCAGGGAATGGTTTTTTACTAGCTATTGTTAGAGCTTATCATGGATTGGCTACAGCTATATTTACTCCAGTATCATTTGCATTGATTGCAGATATCTATAAAAAAGATAGAGGTGTAAAGATGGGCTTATTCTCTTCATCAACATTGTATAGTAGATTGATTGCCCCAAGTCTGGCTGGATATTTAATAACGTTCAATGGTTTTCATGCAGTATTTATTACATGTGGTTTAAGTGGGCTAATCGCATTACTATTATTTATAAAAACTCCTAGAATAGAGGAAGATAGGAGGAGAATTAATAAGAGTTTTGGTAAGGGATTTAGAAAAGTTTTTTCTCTACCACTATTATTAATGTTAGCTATTATAAATGCTTCAATATATTTTGGTTTACAGGGTATAGAGACTTTTCTACCACTTCTAGCTAAAGATATAGGTATAGATCCATTTATAACTGGAATAATATTTACAGTTGAAATGGGTGTAATAGCTTTTCTAAAACCATTTATGGGAATTTTTTCGGATAAACTTGGTAGAGATAAACCAATAATATTTGGATTAGTTTTATCATCGATCGGAATTCTACCAATGTTTTTCATAAACAATGTTTATATAATATTTTTATCAATAATAGTGTTTGCCATAGGTGTATCGGCAGTAACGGCTTCTCTAACACCTCTAGCTTCAGAACTTGTTGAAAAGGAATATTATGGAGTAACTATTGGTGCATTAGAGACAATAAAGGATATTGGTCAAGCAATGGGTCCAATAATTTTAGGAATAACTATATCTACAATTGGATATAAAATATCTTTCTTAGCAATATCCACTATACTATTAGCTACACTAATATTATTTAAAATCTGCGGAAAATATTGATAAATAAAAATATATAGGATAAATTCAATACTATATACATGTGATGAAGATATACATATTTCCATTCATCCTATTATTAACCTCAATACTATATCTCTCACTACTCTTCTATTATGATGCGTCTAGATGTTGCTGCGCTTTTCTCATATTGCTTGGAATAATAGTTTTAACAATAATATTCATAAAAATTATTGCAGAATTATTACCGCCTCCCCCTCCACCGCCTCCACCATTCTTCCCATTCTTCATTCACAATAATTCTAACAACTCTTAATGCTATACATTAAAGTTTTAGGAATTTTATATTAAAGAACTTAAGATGTTTTCTCTATAATTAAAATATATAAACTATTAAACTCTCTAATTATAATATTTATTAATAATTCTATTATCATTCTTCTTGCATGGTTAAGATAACTATTATGTGCCAGAAGTTATTTTATCTCAGGATTAATTGGAGATTTCTTTAGGGTTCGTGATCTCTGGGGTAGTGAGGTAGTATTATATGATGTTAATAGGCATGCTTTAAGAATTATGGGTAAAATAGTTTCTAACTATATTTTAAGTGAAAATGTGGATCTTGAAGTCTCTTATACAACCGATCTTAAAGATGCTTTAGAAAACAGTGATTTTGTAATAACTACTATACGTGTTGGAGGCTATAAAAATATTATAGAGATTCTGATGAAATATGGTGTACATGGTATAAGTATTGGAAAAATCTCTGATTTAATCCTATCCATATTAAGGCTACATTTAGATAAATATAGATTATTGGCTCAAGGTATAGTGGAGAGGGATAAGGATTTAATTATACAGGCTATAGCTTTAGATCCCTTTACACCTAGTCCGAAAGAGGCTGAAAGAATATTTGATATTTTTATAAAGTCTTCTGAAAAATTTTTACCAATAAAGTTTAACTAACTTTACCCATACATTTATATCCATTTTCAGTAAACATATTTAATGCCTTCCTACATGCTTTCCTTAAATATATAGCTCTTTCCTCGGGTAGTCCATCGTATGTGAATGTTCCAGCCCCTCTCTCTATTCCAGCAGGATATTTTAATTTATCTCTATCCCTATGAGGTGGATAAAACTCTATATGGAAATGATAGTATTCATATTCTTTTCCATCGGTAGGTTTTTGATGTATAGCCATAATATATGGAAGACTAAATCCAAATAGTAGATTATACATTTTTGTAGTTACTTTTAATATATCTGCAAGAGCATATTTTTCATCATCATTAAGCATATCTATACTCTGTAAATGTCTCTTAGAATAAATATGGGTTTCAAATGGCCACATTGCAAAAAATGGTATAAATAGTATAAAATACTTATTCTCATATATTATTCTCTTTCCAATAGTTTTTTCAAGAGAAATTATATGACAGAATAAACATTTACCTCTATTTTTCCAAAACTTTCTTGCTTGTCTAAGCTCTCTCTTAATTTTAGGTGGAATAAATGGTAATGCATATATTTGGGAATGTGGATGATGAAGAGAAACTCCTATAACTTCACCCTTATTTCTAAACTCATATACATATTTTATCTTTCTATCTGAGCCAAGTCTAATATATCTATCAATAAATACATCAACCACTTTTTTCAATTTATCTAAAGGAATATCACATAAATCTCCTTCATGTATAGGAGTTTCAACAACAATTTCACAATAGCCGTATCCAGGCCTAACCCTATAAATATCAATACTCTTAACTTTTACTGTAGGATTAGTTTTTAATGCTGGAAACTTGTTTGAAAGAACCTTTACATCCCATCCATATCCAGTTTCGCTACTTCCGGGGCAGAATGGACATGTCTCCGGTCTCCATGGACGTCTTTTCCTCTTTGAGGCAACTATAATCCATTCACCTAAAACCGGATTCCATCGCAGTTCATTAGACATCTAGACACCCAATTCTTCTATCAATGCTTTTGCAGTCATTTTTACAGATTCCATACTATTATATTTTGGTCTCCATCCTATAGACTCTAATTTCTCTATACTTAGCAACATATATTTTACATCTCCCTTCCATCCTCTTCCCCCATCCACACCACCAGTTGTATAGAACTCTACATTTCTAAGATTCATCAACTCTACAACAATTCTAGCTATATCCATTACAGTTATACTATCCTTATTTCCAACATTATACACATAATATCCCTTTCTACATCTATTCCATATAAATGTAGTAGCATTTATAGCATCACTAATATATAGATACGATTTTCTCTGAGTACCATCTCCCAGTATTTCAAGCCTCCTAGGATTTTTCTTCAACTTCATTATAAAATCATATATAACTCCATGTCTAAGTCTGGGTCCAATAATATTTGCATATCTTAAACATATTCCATTAAAACCATATACATGACAGTAAGACGATATCAGTGCTTCACATGCAAGCTTAGATGCACCATAAACAGATATGGGTTGTAGCGGAGAATAATTTTCAGGTGTAGGTAGAACACTTGCATCACCATATACCGTTGATGAAGATGCAAATACAATTCTTTTAACATCACTTTTCCTCATACTCTCCAATATATTAAATGTACCGAGAATATTTGATGAGAAATGTATTTCAGGATCTCCTAGTCGAACCTCAGGGTTGGCCGCAAAATGAAAGATAGTATCGTAATCGTCTAATACATTTTGTATATCAATACGGTTCCTAATATCACCTTTTATAAAATGAAAAAACCTATTCTTTAAAGCATTTTTAAGATTATCTATATTACCAGCGGAAAGATTATCTAAACATGTAACTTCAAAACCATCTATTAGAAGACGTTCTACTAAATGACTGCCTATAAAACCGGCGCCTCCTGTAACTAGGAGTTTCTTCACATAATACACCGGTAAACTAATATTTTACTATTTTTCCTCCAAGCCAAGCTTTACGATAGGGTCCTCTACTTCTCTTCTTTTTACCCTTACCTTTCTTCTCAATTTCCTTCTCAATTTTATCTATTTCTTCTTCTATTTCATCTTTCTCTTCTATTTCCTTGTTAAAATCTTCTCTTTCCTCCTCTGCTGACATTTATATCACCAACTCCTATAAATATATAGAAGTATTTAAAACTATTGAAACCAATTCAAATAGCTTAAGCAAATACATGATAAAGATATAGCATTAGCAATAGAGATCGTGGATAAATGGTATCCATATATTTCATAAAATATCTGCTATAAAGTATAGTAATTGACAGAATTCATTATGCATTGATAATGATATAACAATATCTATATTAATTCAACTTTATTAAAGCTATATCTTAAATATCGCATTGGTTGGATTTTTCGTGAAAAATTTTTTCTTCAAAAAGATTAAAATTTAATCTTTTTCTTAGTTCACTAGGTAATATCTATGCGTAATCATAAAAATGGGGAGGAATTTAATGGTATAATGTCTATGCTTGCTGATATGGGTGCGGTAATAGAAGAATATTTGAAGGATAGAGGAATAGCGATACTAATGGTATTATTGATATGGATGTTTATGTCAACACCATTTGCAGAAATAATACTTACATTGCTGATAATAGATATATATTATAAGGCTCGAGGAAAGGTTTCTGAAAAACCTGAGTTCAAAATAGATACAAATGCGCTATTATATATACTTGGAATACTATTTATATTCGCTGGAATCTATTGGCTTATATCGGAGTATGTATTCATAGCTATTCCATGGCCGGTTCACTTAATAGTGGTAGGGTTAATTTTAATAATATTCGGTGGATGGGTGAGGAGAAGTGGACGATAAATACTATATAGATAAGGGTAAAAATAGAATATATAGCGGGATAGCATTAATCATATTGGGTTCGCTATGGTTTTTAGCACAAGAGGGTTTAATAAAATGGTATCATATACCTCCGCTTTTCTTAATATTTATAGGATTTATATTGATTTTTAAGGGACTTTATAGGGGTAGGAAGAATGTATAGAAATTTGGAGAAAGGTTTAATTGAACTAGGATATTTTCTAGTAATGTTTGGAATATTTATCTTAATGCTATTATATATGCCGTGGAATATTTTTCCAATAAATATGAAACCACTAATAATAATCTCTACTGGTATATTTATACTAATTATTGGATATATAATGATGAGGGTGAAAAGTTTCCTAGGATTCTTATTTTTAAGAGCGTTATCGGGACTTGCTTTAATTTTCGCGATATTATTAATACTTACATCCATTCTCCCAGTATCTATACCATCGATATTTTCATCAATATATACATGTAAGGCTGAAAAATCTTCTACATTTGTAGAGAGTATTCAAGATATATCTCGAATTTATTTCAGATTTGAAGAGACGAATGTAGAGTTAATTATAAGGGGGTGGTCTGAAAATCAATGTAAGATAGATGTAATGTTAACTGTATATGGGTTTACAAAATTTGATGTAGATAAAATTATAGAGGAAACTAAAATAGTACTGTATTCTAATAAGTCTGATGATGTAATTGAATTGAAGCCTGAAATAATTTCGCCGTCCTGGCATTGGTCTAAGATGAACGTTAAAACTATCCTATATGTACCATATACTATTCTATTAAACCTGGATCTAGATTTTATAAACACTATGCTTAATATATATGATGTTCGTGGAGAAAGGATTTATATAGAAGCTGTAAATGGTAAGATTAGTATAAGTAATTCGAGTTTCAATGAAGTTTATCTTAAATTAGTTAATGGTAAAATGAATATAGAGATGGATTCACAAAATTCTCTTATAAAGGTGATTAATGGAGAAATTACGTTAAATATAGTTCCACTGAGGAGTGGAAAATATATTGTAGAGGGTACTAATGGTAAAATAGATCTATATTTAGGAGTAAATGAAGACGTTGGATATAGTATATCCGCGTCAACTAGTATTGGCGGGGTAAATATGAAGGTATCTGAACTAAATATTGTCGAAGAGAAATGGAATCGTATGTATATTATATCAAAACAATATGATTTAAAACCGATAAAAATAGAATTAGATATAAAATTAACTGTGGGCAAGATAAATATTGATAAGGGATGATTTTTGGAGAAACATTTAGAGGAGATATTTGAGGTATTAAGCCATAGAATTAGAAGAAAGATAATCAGACTTATAGGTGAAAATAGAGGTATAACTTATAGTGAGATACTTGGGAGACTAAATATAGATACAGGTACATTAAATTATCATTTATCTAAAATGAAAAACTTTATTGTAAAAAATGATGGAAGATATTTTTTAAATCCCAATGGCTTAACAGCATATAGAATACTCAAATATGTTGAGGATATTGAAGGAAAACCCGTAATGGTTGAGAAAAATAGAGAGTTTAGTAAAACGATATCGGATTTCATAAATTCATTTTTATATATCTATATGAGTCCTATAAGAGCATTTAGCGAAGTTAGAGTAAAGCCCAAAACATATACTTTTATAAGCATACTATTTTCCTCAATTTTCCTCCTACTTTCAATATATTTATATAATTTTTTCACAGCTTTTCTAACCTATCTTATACCATTGATTGGAACAATATTTTTAGTAAAAATAGTTTATAAGACCAGTTCTCAATACCTATCTTTTTAATAAACTATGGATTAGCTTTATCTCCAGCTATAATCTTTCTATTAGTAAAATTAATATTATTAATAAATATAAATAATTGTATTGCAGCTAATTCTATTGAAGAAATAATAATAAATTATTTTCTAACGAATATTTTTAGACCATTATTAACAGTAATATTTCTCGGATATCTATTAATAGGTATAAGGGAGTCGTATAAACTAAGTAATAGTCAGTCATTTGTAATAATAATCTTAATATTATTTCTATCCAAAATAATATTCACGGCATTAAATATAAATGAAATAATATATCTAGGAATATAGAATAATTATGATGGTGATGAGGTTTGCTAGGACCGATAGATGAGGAACCTGCACCCCAACTGATGTAATTAATAATTATTACAGTATATTCATTAGTACTTTTCTAAGCCTTAATTCAAGCTTATCGGCGATATCCATTTTATTCTCATAAATATTTTCTTTCTCAGGCTGATCACCTATTTCCCAGTTCTTTGGAACGGGTGGAATATATTTTTCTTTAAGTTCATATAGTTCTGGACTAGATTTGTCGATTCTTTTAATTATATTTAGTCCAAATGTATATTTACCTATTGTAGACGGCCATAGATATAAACCATATTCCCTGGTTCTTATACTCCACGATCTACGATAATGGCCAGAGATAGCTGTATCACGTAAATAATCATCTTCTCCTAATATGATTTTCTTTAAGCTTTTTCCTTCAAATTTAGGATACACGCTCCACCTACTTCTTTTCTCAGATATTTCAAGAAAGTCTAGAATTGTTGGAGCAATATCTACTGTCTGGACAAATGTATTTATTCTTCTACTCCTTCCAGATTCATTTGGAGGCTTCATCAATAAAACTATACGAGAAAGTTCTTCGTAAGGCCATGGTCTAACCTTCCTTATGATTCCATGCTCACCTAAGGGTTCTCCATGGTCGCTTAACAATATTATTAGAGAATTATCCCATAAATCTTTTTCAATAATTTTATTAAAGAATATTCCAATCCATTTATCAACCAATGTTATTTCTCCAGCATACTGTGCACGTATATGTCTAACTTCATCCAGGGTAAAGTTTTCTAAAAAACCTCCTCTAGAATTTCTTATAGAAGGTAAAATGATAGGTAATCCATCATAGTCTTTAGGAGCATATAGATTATAATATTCTTCCGGCGGATCCCATGGTTCGTGAGGATCAAAACTATCTAGCCATAGAAAGAGGTTGTCTTTTACCCCTCTTCTCAACATTTTTTCAATCCAATCTATAGCTTCTCTAACAACCTTAGCTATAAAATGGTCTTCCTCATTCTTCCAGTAATATCTATTCTTTAGATATTGAATAAAGACTTCTCTATCACCCTCTGTAAGATAGTTTTTTACACTCCATTTAGATAGATCTATATCCAGGTTTTTAACGATATATGGATCTGACTCCTGTCCTCTTATAAAACATGTGTAATCAAATCCTCTTTCATATCCCATCCTAGGTTTATGCATATGATAAGTATCTGTAATTAATGCTGTATGAAATCCGGAGTCCCATAAAACTTCAGCTAAAGGTATGTCATCTGGTTCTAAATGTTGCCATCCTCTACGCATCAACGTATATCTTCCAGTAAATAATGCTGTACGAACCGGAAGGGTTGGAAGACCTTCTGAATAAGCTTTCTCAAAAATAACACATTCTTTTGAAAAATCATCTATATATGGTGTTTTTATCCAATGATTTCCATAGCATCCTAAATGGTCCGGCCTTAAACTGTCAAGCATAATTACAAATATATTCATATACTATCCACCTATTCTCGAAGCTCCCATATAAAGTAGCAACAATCATCTCCTTTCATTAAAACCTTTGGTCTAGAAAACTTTATTTTTGGATTAAATCCTTCAGTTACAGCTTCATCGCCACTGCATATAAGTTTATATCCAATATCGGTAGCATTAAGCTTTCTAAAAACATCTGCATGAATACATTTCTTTACCTTAACTTCTAAAGCCTTCCTACTTTTTCTAATAACTTCAAAATCATGTGCTTCTTTACTGAAAAGACGGAAAAGATATTCTGGATCCTTTCTACCCGTATTTTCTGCGATTTCTTTCCATCGTTTCCTTATTTTCTCATGTCTCCATCTCATTAAGACGTCTAACGCTTCATCTCCATATAATTCTTTAAGAATGTGACCCATAAATGCAAGCAACATGTCACGATATATTCTTATCTCTCTTCCAGACATAAAATCTACCATTACTATATCGACTACAATGATATTTAAACATTAAATTGAGCATTGCATGGTATATAGTTTAGACTGAGATACGAAAATATAGGATAGATATACAAATAATATTTATTTGCTCATAGCTTCTAGAATTCTCTTGCCCTCTTCCATAATTGTATTATACGTGTTAGGTCTATGTCTCCTAAATTCGGCTATAATTCTATGTAGTCTTCTTGCAGTTATTTTATATTCTATAATTTTACTACAAATCGGGTTTTCAGGATTCTCTCCATAAAACAATCCTCTCCCAGCTAGGTCATAATTAAAAACTTTACTAACAAAATATTCTCCAGGATTACTATATTTCTCATCTTCAACTATTAGATCATATAATCTAATTGTACTACCAACTTTTAAGTTATCCAGATTTCTAGATAGATATCCATATATTCCAGGTCTATGTCTGACAAGTTTAGTAATATTTATAATATTTATCTTAGATATGATTCCCTCCTCAGCCCTTGTAATTTTAATAACCCTATCATAATCCATCGAAATATATGTTGCAGCAAGCATGAGATAGAATAATTGGCCCATATTTATACTGAATCCGGTACATGGGGCTCTAAATCCACCCTTAATAGGCTCTTTAACAAATATTTCCGGAAACAAATATACTAGACCGGCTGGGGAGATCTTTGTCCCCTCTCTTCTAAGAGGTATTCTGGTAATAGGTGGAGGTCTACGTCTCGGCGGAGGACGAAAATATCCTATAAACATACTATATATCATAGTTATTATAAATATTTACTAATATTTATTTTTAGAGCAAATTAATACCCTCAGACTATTTTCCTAAGAGTATTTTCTAGGCAATACAATGACAACTTTCTCTAGCTTTTCTCATCCTTTTATTTTAACCCAAGGATAAATGTATTAATCTTAGACGGCGAGATAAAATATGGAAAACTTTTTCTAACATAAATAGTAGAGATATCCTTAGAAATGATATTGATATTCAAAATAAATTAGAATATTAAGTTAAGATTATTATTATGTTTTAAATGGTGTGATGAAAAAATAGTTTAATATTTAGGAAGCTTTTTTGAACAGTTTAACACCTCTATACCGATCTTTTTAAGGGCGTATTCTACCTCTTCCAGATAGTCCCCATAGCATAGCATCCAGTGAAATCCTCGCATTTCCTTTAGAAGCATATACCAATCTCCATCTATCTCAATGTCTACCTGAGATCTACATATGTTCATTGAGGGATTATCTATAATTCTACCCCTAAAGATAAGCCATTTTCTCCCCTCAAAATCTGGATCAATTACAGTTACAATCTGCCCCTTTTTCATATATACCTTTGGTGCAGCGCCATAATCAGATTCAAAATGTGTTACAATGTCAGCTTTCTCAAAATCCTTACCATTCATTTTCCGTGGAGCAGTACAATGTGCCAATGTAACTATACCGTGATGTGGAGTTGTGGGATCGTTTAAAAAGACTGGTTTACTAGAAATGTAGTGAAGCAAGATTCCAGATGGAATTACAACGAAATCTGATTCACAGAAAGCTAGGTATCCATCATCATTAAGCATGCTTAAGACTAGACATGCGGTTGTCTCAGCAATAGGCATAATCGTACCCATACATTCTTTCACAGTTATAGCATTTGCATTATATTCCTTTAATAAATCCTTAAAAACATAATATAATATAAATGCATTTACAACAAACTTGAAGTCTGTTTTAAGATTTACATTATATTTATCTAAATATTCCCTCGCCTCTCTCTCGGCGAGTCTAACTAATTCTTGATTGCTCTTAGCCTTTCTAAGCCTTTTCTCCAGCTCCCTATATGTAACTGTTATTATATCTAGATTCCACTTTTTTCTTGCAAGATAGGGACCGTTAATATATCCTAAATAGCCCCATCCACTAGGACCATCGATAGCTATAATTTTTGAATTTAAAGTATTTTTTAAACCATATAATGCTCTTAAACGTTTAAGGAGAAGCTGATAGTCATCTATAACTATGTCATCTATACCTATATCTCTATAGACTATTTGATCAGTATGATTTCTTAAAAACCTTGGATGAATAATCTCATACCATAAATATACTGGACCAGATCTATGTCTAATGAAGAACAGAGTCCATTTACCCATAGTAGATAACTTATTTAATAATTGACTGGAACCAGAGGAAGGATATATTAATACGACATCCATTTTTTCATCGATTTTCTCAGCTTCCTCAATATTAGATATAGTTGAAAGTGGAAGAATATTTAGTTGGAAATCAGCTCTCTCCCTAAGATCTTTAAGCTCATTATTTATACGCTCAACCTCTTCCTCCAAATCTCTTCTAGACTGTATTCCACCCCAAGGTCTCCAGCTAGACTTCTCCCGTTTCTCAAAAAACCGGTATACTAAAATAGGTTTCACTATCAACTCCATATTAACACCAATAAAATATTATCTATATTAACTATTATATAATGTTAAGGTAAAAATCATCTATTTTTTCTAATATTATATATGGCTATAACCGAGAACAGGGATAGAACTATGATTAAAGATAATCCAAATGGACACATAGATTCCTCTGCAGTAAACTGCTGTGTCTGACTTGTACATCCATAATAATAGCTGTTTCCATTCCAGGTTGCAACAACACTATAGGTTCCCTTTGTCTGTGGAGTATAGGTTGCCGAAAATGTTCCATCACTAGCCGTAGATGATGTCAATGTATCTGTAGCGCCATCAGGTTTTGTAATTCTTATGGCTATAGTGACTCCACTTATCCCTGTCCCAGCGGATGATTTAAGTTGGCCACTAATAGTTACCGGTTTACCCTTATTAACCTTGGTTGAAGATAATGATATTGTTAGAGTAGATGTTTGTTTAACTATCTTGGTTACCGTTAATTCAGCTTCACTAGATGTAGCGCCCATATATTCATCATCTCCCTCCCAGCTAGCCCTTAAATGATATGTTCCAGTATATTGTGGTTGAAACGTAGTTGTATAGTGTCCATTGCTATCAGTAGTCACTGTGCCAAGAATATACCATGTACCATCCCTTCTATACTCTATTTTCACGTTAACACCGGGTCTAGGAGGAATAATTTCTCCAGAAATAGTTGTAGTTTCACCTTTACCTATAGATATAGGATTACATGAAATTGTAATACTACTTGATTTCTTTACAACATATTTGAAAAACAATGCTTTTCCGGAAGATGTGCCTACAATAACATATTTTCCATACTTTGACATACTTATGGAATAAACTGTATCAATATCCGTTGAATGATAAATATATATTGGAGTCAAACTATTCTTCGAAACAAAATATATGTATTCATAGCTACCAATAACAATATATTCTCCATTATAGGATACATCTATACTATGTACATCTTTTCTACCCTGGAAAGATTCACATGAATATATTTTTTCACCATTTATCCCATATATATTTACCTCACCATTTCTTGCAACGATAATATATTGATTATTACTGCTGATCTTTACCTTCTTTATAGTAGTTCCTGTAAAGCTCTCCATCCATATTGACTGATTACTATTCTTATTAAATACATACAGCTTATTGTATACAGCTGCAACTATACGATTTCCACTATAAGTTATATCGACTTGGACTACAGGTTGATTAACTATGCTAAACCATAATGGATTCTTACTGTTTCTACGGAACAAATATACTTTATTTCTACTTGTCCCAGCAACAATATATTCTCCATTTCCAGAGATAGCTATATCCTTAATACTACCTTTACTAATGTCTGTACTCCATTCAGGTGTACCTGAGCCTCCAATTCCCTTAAACAAATATACGTTTCCTCCTCCATCACCCGCAACAATATAGCTTCCATCATCAGAAATATCTAGACCTTTAGGAGTATGGTATCCAGTATCATATACCCATATTGGTGTAGAACTTGTTTCTGAAAAGAAATATACTTTTCCATCACTTGTATACGCAGCAAAATATTTTCCATCCCTACTCATAGCAACATAATATACTGCTGAACCTGTAGGATAATACCAGATAACATTTTTACTAGTATTATGGAGAAAATAAATATTTTTATCATCACTCCCAACCACAATATTTCTACCGTCATCAGATATATCTACACATCTAGTCCTGAAAGAAGCCTGGAAAACCCATATAGGATTCAATGTCTGCTGTGCATGTAAAATTTGCATTGAACATAGAGACAATATTAATATAGATATCAATCCCATTACAAAGATATTTATTTTAATCCTACATCACCTTCAAAATTAATAATATATTTTAATATATTTATAAATTATTTTTGATTCTACTATATTTTCTAACATAATTTTATTTCAGAAGTTTAATTAAAATATATTTATTAGTATAGAAGATTTTATATTAATTGGAGAGATTATGGGGGAAAGCGATTTCTATCAAGATATTGTTGACAAATATAGTTCATCGTTAAAGGAGTTAGATAGACTTAAAAATTTCAGTGAAAAGGTGTTAAGGCAGTTAAATATGGAGATTAGGGAGGAAAATAGGCGGGCAGCATATATATTAGCATGGCTGGTTAGACTATATGCCCGTAAAGTTGGTGTAGCAAAAGTTTTGAAGGAATGGTTTAAATGAATATTATAGAATATGTATTTAAGACTATAAATATACTTGAATCATTAAATATAGAATATGTTTTGGTCGGAGGATTTGCATGTATATTGATGGGAATAAATAGATTGACGGAAGATATAGATTTTATAATTAAGATTGATTCATATGAAAAAGCTTTAAAGCTTGCAGAAAAACTTAATAAGAATAGTTTTAAAGTTAGTTTAAGTGAGGTTTTAGGAGCATTTAAAGATAAAGGACATTTCACAATATTGGTTGAAAGATATAGGATTGATTTCAAAATAGCTAGCAGCACTATAGATTTTATAACTATAAGGGATGCAGTCAGTATTACCATAGATTCCCATAAAATTAGATTAGCTAGACTAGAAGATCTAATAGCCACAAAAATAACCGTTCTAGGATCACTTAAAGATATAGAAGATGCATTAAAACTAATGATTCTCCACTCTGATAAGATAGAATGGAAACGCGTTAAAAAGCTTGCTGGAAAAAATATAGGAAAGGAGATCTATAAAATTTTAAGTCAAATCGAGAAAGAGTTTAGAGATAATATTGAAGTAATGAGAAAGATAGATGAACTCAAAAAACTTTTAAATATAATTAAAACATCTAATAATTTTGAATTTTCATAAAATTAACTCTTATTTTAATATAGAAAAATTTATTTTGTATTAGTACCTATAATTATATTATAAATTATTGGTGACAATAATGTTAAAGAAAATTTTTTCTTTAACATTATTACTATTATTTCTAATAATAGTTCTTGAAAATTATACGGCTTCTCCAGACGGTTATCCAGATATAAGAATTAGTGGTAATGATGATTTTAAAAAGTGTAAATATGTTATTAGGGGAGATGGTACAAAATCAAATCCATATATAATTAGAGTTGATATAGCAAATTGGGTCGAGATTAGAGATACAGATAAATACTTTATACTAGAATTTTCGAAGATAACTCTAGGCATAATGCTTGATCATGTTTCAAATGGAGATATATGTGGAAGTGAAATTACAGAGGAGAAAAATCTTGGGCTAAGCATTTCTTCATGCAATAATATAAATGTGTTTTCAATAAAAATAATGAATACAAATAGATCGGGTCCAAAATCTATTTGGATAAAAGAGTCACAAAACATTTTAATTAAAGAGGTAACTATTTTAAATTCGCAAGGAATCGTTATAGAAAATTCTAGAGACATCGTTATCGATAGAGTTTATATTAAGAATAAAGAGAGTATGGCTGGGATAAGTGTATATAAAAGCAATGTTAAAATATATCACTCAACTATACTTGGTCCTAAAATAATCACATTTACTGGAATAGAAATATATGGTTCAAAGAATTGTGAAATTGCTCATAACATTATAAGATACTGTACTACTGGAATGAATCTATATAATTCTACCGACTGTCTAATATATGATAACTTTTTCGCAAACAATAGTATAGATGCACTTGATAATAGTGGCGGAAAGAATAAATGGAATCTGGACCATAAGATTCCTGGAAAAAATATTATTGGAGGACCATATCTTGGAGGAAACTATTGGGAGAGATATAAAGGTATAGACTTGGATGGAGACGGTATAGGTGATACAAATATACCATATATATCTTTACCAGGATATCCATGTCCGCTATGTATAAAAGATTTTATGCCACTAGTATATTATAGTAAGCCTCCTGAAGGACTAGATCTATTCATAGGATTATTAAATGTATCGCTGAGTGAAAGATATATTTCTCCTGGAACAATGCTTACAGTAATCTATACTGTAGATAAGATCGGTAAAATGGAGGAAATAGAGTCGACATCTGAAATTACTGTTCGTGAAACAGTTTACCTAGTAAAAACTATTTATGGAGAGAATAATGCAACTAAAATGGGTGTAAAAAAAGTTTTATACAATAATCTTAGAGATATATCTTTAAATGAAATTGGAAATTCCTTTTCATTTACATATACTTTTCCCATACTCAATGTGAGCGATGTCAATGGAATTCTTGTATGTATACAGGTAGATGTAAATAATGTTATAAAGGAGGTCGATGAGGAAAACAATTATAGATGTGAATCATTACCATTTGTATTTAAATTTCTACCGGATATAATGATTGAGAAGATGGATTTAGTATGGTCTCCACTAATACCGTATCCCGATACACCACTATATTTATATTTAACTGTTCATAATATTGGTAAAAATGTAACTGGAGTATTTAAAGTAAAGGCTGTATTACATATATATGTAAATGAAAGTAACAATATTGTTGAAAAAGAAATATGGTTTGAAAGTTCATGTAACTTGAGGCCGGGCGAGTCTTTAACACTATATCTTCCATGTAAATCGAAAAACGATCCATATATTGTTCCGGAAAATGTTGTAAATGATTCAGAACATTTAAATTATATTGAGGTATGGGCTGATTATGAGAATGTAGTTGAAGAAATATCTGAGGACAACAACTATATATCAAAGTTCATTAACATTAATCCCGAAGGCCCTCCATCATATACTGAGCCATGGAACGGAGATTTAGAGTTAAAGATAATAAGAGTTGATAAACCAATATATCCTGGAGGAGTAATTACAGTACATTTTAAAACCATAAACACAATTCCTATATATCGATTAACCTATGAAGTTTTAACGAGATTTGAGGTAACGTTAAGACATAATCTTTCTGAAACACCATATACCTTTAATCTAGCCTCACTTTTCACAGGATTTGGAATAGAAAACGGTAAGCCTGCAGCATACTTTATATTAAACATACCGGCACCATATTATTCCTCAGAATATGCTAGACATATCTATCTAAACCTAACCTTAACTGGAGGTGAAGGGGGAAACCCATTATTTGGATTGAATAATTTTGATGAAACTACTGTAGACCTTATGTTAGTTCAACCAGATCTAGAGATAGTATCACTACTTGACGTATATCCAAATCCGATACAATATGGTGTACCAGCTAGATTTTGTGTTAAAATTGCAAATAATGGAAAGGGTGTTGCCAAAAACTTTAAGCTAAAAATATATTTCCGTTCATATCCAAACCAGGTAGCAGAAATGGTTCAAGTCAAGGATATTGATATATTATATCCATATAGTGAGACAACAATAGTTTTTACATTTTCAAGTATTAGTGAAGAAGTAGATGAAGCATGCTTCATAGTTGATGTCGAAGACACTGTGGCTGAGAGTAATGAAGATAATAATGAAAAATGTTTTCGAATACGGTGTGAGATGCCTAACATTGTCGTAAACAGAGTTTTACAAGATGGACAGCATGTGGGAATAATATATGGAGCGCAGTCAGCACCAATATCATTCGATGTAGAGATAAAAATATATTTTGGTGGATCTTTCAGCAAACATATAGATGGATTTAAGGTGAAGTTAAGACTGTTAGATGAGTATGGTTACATGGTAGCCGATTTAGGAGAATATGAGGTTAACGATATATATGTAGGAGGATCCGCTGGCTATAGTGCAACAAAATATCTACATATAGATTGGAATGTTCCAGAGGATATTGGCGCCGGAGACTATGTTTTAAAAATAATTGTAGACTCCGAAAACCAAGTTCCGGAGGAAAATGAACAAGACAACATATATACAATACAATTTAAAATTAAACGGAATTTGCCTCCATTGATAATTCTTCGTCAAATAAATCCGTCATTTAAAAGAACTACTAGTGAAAACCAACCACTATATATTGTCCACACAGGTAGTGTGGAAATAAGGGTAGATGTAACCGATTTACACCCTGGGGATCTCAGGGGATTGATAAAGTATGTAAACTTTTCAATATATTGGGAGAACCCGAACGGAGAATATAGTGAGGAAGACTTACTTTACTTCAGTCCAAATTGGGTGTGGAAGGACTACATCACGCTTCATCTTGAGTACTACTGCAATCTACCCCAGGGAAGATATGTATGGGTTATAAGTGCAATCGATGATGATGGAGCAATAAGTAAGCTAGAGATAAAGGTATATGTTATAGATATAAGCATACAATTAAAAGGATTGGTCTTTTATCCACCTGAGGATTTGTTTAGCGTAGATAACAGTGCAAATAGCGCAACTCTCTCGATTAGAGTAAGTTCCATCCACCCCCATACCCTTTTATTTAAACTTAGAGGGGACGTAGTGAAAGATCTCCTGCAGTCAGCTGGATGGAGTAGCCAGGAGGATCCAGAAGCTTTTTCATATCAATTTACACCTTCAGAGGAAAGTTTAGAGGAAGATATAAACTTTCCTCCAATACCCTTATCACATATAACTGATAGATATGAATTTATCTCAGGATATAAGGGAGGGAGTAGAATGAATTTATGGCTAGATATATACGTTTTCACGCAGGAGTTTGGAGAAATACTTATAGAATCAATAGACTTATCATTTAATGTTGAACAACCAATAATAAGTGTATGTTATGCATCAAGCGATAATCCTATAATGCCTGGAGAAGCACATGACCTAGAAGTTTATGTAACTAATGAAGGTAATGAAAATTATCTGATTCAATCTTTCAGAATTATTGAAGAATATGGTGAAGAGAATGATCCCATAGTATATCTTCCTAGAACCTATGGTTATTCTATTAACATAGATGGAACTGGGGTGATGTTTAGAGGACTAGATCCGGAGGAAGTTATTGAAGAAGAAGATGTTGCAAAATATTTAGATTATGAAGGAGATGTAGTTATAAAACTAATATATAAATGGACTGATATACATGGTAATGAACATAATTCACTTGCACTAGGATGTGGGATTCTACGTACAACACCTTTCGTTATCCAGGTAAAAAGGAATAGCGAATTATGTTTTGTTAGATATATGGATGTATGGAATAATTTTCCCCATGATATAATGCTTCAAATCACACCGAGAGATGTAGTTATGAAAACATCACCTCTAAACAGGTTATATGAGAATCCGATAATAATACTCAGAACCGACTGGGATGGAGAATCCACAGATTTTAATAGAGCCACACTTCGACCTTATTCGCAATATTATGAAGTTAAACGTTTCATACTGTTCTTCGACCCTACAAGATATACATACATATCTACATATAAAAGCGTCATATGGCTAACAGTATCCTACGGTCAATACTCGTATGATGAAAATACATATATAATGGCCATAGATATAACCTATGAACAAAGACATTTTGTACATACTGGCTACTCTCCAGTCCTATATGGTTTCCACTTTAAAAACTATAAACTTCCGCTACAACTGACATTCCACTGTTGTGGAATGTCTTGGTGTAGTGGGGCTTCTTTCTATTATAGAGAACGAGGAAAAGATTACTTTCCATCTTGCCGCTATGAGGAGGAAGAAGAAGAGGCTTGTGAAAAGGCTGTAAAAAGGCTTAAAAATAATTATCCAGTAACTATAAAGAGGAGTGATGTAAGTTTCGTAATAGAAAAAATGCAAGGAGATCTTGCTATATGTTTATGTATTCCTAATTCAAATAAACGAGATGTATTTAATGCCATCATACATGAGTTGAATTCGAGAAGATGCATATTATTTTGTGTGGATAGAGCCGATCCCAATTCATACCCCTCTTGCCATATGGTCTTGCTAAGCGGTTATATAGATACAGGGGACTCTGTTTACTTTTATGGATATGATCCAAATTATCCTGCTTCCGAAAAATATATATGGCTTAAAAAACCATTTGATGCAATAGGGATAATCCGTCCTATTATCAGGTTTGATAGAAATAGCTGTAATTTCGTATATTTACCTGCCGGAACAGTACCAGGAGTTAATTGGAGGAATGTTAGACCATAATTATGGGGAGAGGTATGGAGAAAAAATATCTCTACCTTTTTATATTGTTTTTCCTTTTTTCAGAGCATGTTATATGTCAGCCTGACTGGTATACCTTTGGTGGAAGTATTTATAGGAATAGTTTTTATATTGAGGATATTTATCCACCACTAATTTTATTTAAAAATATTTCTATTCAAGGTGTTATATCGGCTATACCAGTAATATTTAGTGATAGAATTGTTTTATCCTATGGAAATATTTTAAATTGTCTTAATAAAGACGGAGTCTCTCTATGGATCTATAAAACATATTCTCCAATACAAGATTCGCCTACAATAGTTAATGGTACAGTATTTTTTACGAGTAGTGATGGATATGTTAGGGCTTTAAATCTGTCTAATGGAAAATTTTTGTGGCAGTTTTATACACATGAGAGGCTTAAATGTTCACCAGCATTCTATAAAAGTTTAGTTATAGTAAATTCTCCGAGACATATCTTTATATTAAATAGCTGTGATGGATGTCTAATAAACATTGTTAGCTCTCCTACAGCCATATCTACTCATCTAGCAATATATAGGGATATAGTTGTATATGGGTGTTGGAATGGATATATTTATGCCGTAAATATTTCTAAGCCTAAACTTGCATGGAAACTTGGTACTGGGAACCTGGTTAAAGATATATCAATATTTGATGGAAAGGTTTTTGCATCATCCTATGATAACAATGCATACTGTATAGACATATCTAGTGGAAAAGTTTTGTGGAAAAGTTATCTTAATAGTAGTCTTATAAATACACCAGTAGTTGGTGGAGGTAGAGCGATTTTTATTACAGAGAGTGGTAAAATGTATTGTCTCGACGTGAATAGTGGGAAAATATTGTGGAGTAAGGAGAACATATACGTTAACTGTAAGCCAATAATATGTGGAACTCTACTCTACTACTATACATTTGATAAACTCTATGTATGTGATATAAATAATGGAGAGGAGAAATGGAATACAGATCTAGAAAACATATATAGTATATGTGTATATGGAGATAAAATATACATCATCTCTGGAAAAAACCTATTAATATATAGTTCAAGCAAGCCTGGAATAATTAACTTAATCCTGGAAAATATTAAGGTTTATGGAATACTTATAGGAATACTGGTAGTCGCAATAATTCTATTAATAATTATAGTGAGTAGGAGGAGAAGATATATTCCTCCTCCTCCACCGCCACCATAAATATCTATTATTTAAAATATACTTATAGTATATACCTATTGTACATTATTTTTTTTAAATAGTAAAATATAATTTTTCTCGGGTATAGATATGAGTAAAAATATTAAATATATTTTTATAATATTTCTAATATCTATAATAGTTTTTACACTGGTATATATAGTATATGGATGGCATAATACAGATGATTTAAGATATAATGTTATATTGATATCTTGGGATGGTGTTCAGAGAGACCATCTATACGATTGTTTAAGGAGGGGAAAACTTCCAAATCTACAGAAATTTATAGAGCAGAATGTATTCATAAATCTTACAGTAGTTATGCACGAAACCGATACTAAGGCTGGACATACAATGATGTTGACGGGATATATTCCTGAAAAAACTGGAGTATATAGTAATAGTAAATATCAAGCTATACCTAAGGGATATACTATTTTCGAGAGATTGAAGGAATATTATGGGGATCAAAATATAGTTACAATAGCTATTGCAGGCAAATATTATAATATTGAGGAAATATTGAGAAACGCTAAGGATAGGATAGATATATATAGTGTGGGACATAGAGATGCTGAAAAGGTTGGAAGAGATATAATGGATGCATTAAATAGAGTTGGAGACAAGTTTTTCTTTGCATTCTTTCACTTTAGTGATCCGGATCATAGAGGCCATGCCTTCGGAGAAAATTCTATTGAATATGAGGAAGGTATAGTTAAATGTGATGTATGGCTTGGAAAAATAATAGATAAGCTGGCTGAATTAAAAATATATGATAAAACATTAATCTATATTACTACTGATCATGGATTCGATGAGGGAGGTAAAAATCATTTTTCTGCACCAGATGTATTTTTAGCTACAAATGATCATAAGGTTGTAAGAAATAATGGATATCAATGTGATATAGCTCCAACAATATATGATGTACTTGGAATAGACTATAAATCCTTTAACCCGCCATTAGATGGTGAATCTCTTCACAAAGATGTTGAATTAAGTTTATTAAAAGTAGCGGATGGAAAAATTGTGGATGAAAATGGAGTTGAAATAAGATTGAAAGGATTCTTCATAGAGGGATGGCTTGGAGGATATTATTGGAGATATTTGCCATCAATTCATCCATACATAGATAATGTGGAGATAGAAAAACTATTTACAGAAATATATGGTAGAAGAAAAGTTAAGAAGATTTTTAACAGTTTTAGAGAAAACTTTTTCACGATACATGATGTAGAGAATATTAGTAAAATGGGTTTTAACCTGATTAGAGTTTCATTAAACTATTGGTTGTTTACAGAGGATAGAGCTGATTTTAACCAGTATACTGAGGGATTTAGAAGGCTTGATGAACTATTTTATTGGTGTGAGAGATATAAGGTATATGTGGTTTTAGAAATGCATGCTACTCCTGGAGGACATAGTACTTCACCGTGGAGTGGAGGTTTAGGTAAAAATAATTTTTGGGGAAATAGGGATTATCAGGAGATAGTTGTAAGATTATGGAAGATGATTGCATATAGATATAGGGATAAGAAATGTTTGTTTGGATATGATTTGATTAACGAACCAATGCCTCCAAACAATAAGATACTTACGGAAGTCTATCTAAACATTATGAAGGGGATTTTGGAGGTTGATAGAATCACGTATTTATAATTGAAGGCAATCCAGATATAATGCAGTTATTGAATGTTAGTGACCAAATAGTTTTAAGCTATCATTTCTATACTCCAGTAGAATTTTGTCTACATAATGGGAGATACGACTTTACATTAAAATATCCAGGATATATTGGAGGAAAATATTGGGATAGAAAGGCTCTTAAAGAAAGTATGAAGTATATGAATTATTTTAGTAAAAAATATAATTTACCAGTATTTATAGGTGAGTTTGGAGCCGGATTAGGTAGCGGGGAATCGGCTTTAAGATGGGTTAACGATACAGTAAGTCTATTTGAGGAATACGGTTTTCACTGGACATATACAGTATATAAAAGTCCTTATCCAGATATGTGTGGATTATATTATTTACCCGAAGATTCTCCATGGACTATGATGTTAAATAATATTTCAAATATGGTGTGTGAAAAGTATAAAAATATAACCGAAATCCGAAAAGAAGAATTAATAGAAATTATAAATACGATAAATATTAGAAATATAATAAAGCTAACTAAATATTTAAGAACAGAGGAGCATTTAATACATAAAGAATTACTCAATATCTTAAAACAATAAATAGCTCATTTATTAAAATGAGTTTAAACTTTAATTTCTTCTTTTCTAAGTATGATTTCGAATTCTCTAGGTATAATAGCATCTCTTATTTCGCCAACATATTCATATCCTCTCTTTTCGTAGAATTTTCTAGCATTTCATTAAATGAGGATACTAATGGTTTCTAGATCTTCGTAGAAAGAGAGAGTAGGTATTCGGAGAAAGTAGTTTTCCAGATAATATTCCACCATTCTTCTTCAGAGGCAACTTTTTCCTTTACAACAGCATTTAACATTCCCTTCAGAAAGGCGTGATGCCTATATTCATCTTCTAAAATATATTTTAAAACATATTCTATTCTCTTATCAACACCCTTTTCAAGTACATGCCTTATATTTTTAATCATATTTTCCTCTATCCTAATATGCTTCTCCACAATGTTTCTTAATATTTTAAGTTCTCCCTCATCTATAGCTTCAGTTGTAGTTGAAGATATATTTATCAACGACCTATATATGCCTGCATGCTTTATAGAGTCGTGCGCTATACTTTCAAACAACTTTTTAATCAATATATTTTTTAACTGTGCTATTGATTCCCTTAACATCTCAGCGTTCTTTACCTCTATATCAATCTGTTTATTAAAAAATACAGCTACATTTTCATCCATATTTACACCACAGTAGATTGTATAACCTACTATATTAATATTCCTAATATTGTTGTGAATAACTTCTATTTCATTAAGTATAATAATTTAATGAGTATCATAGAATATAAATAAGAGAAATCTATTCATTAGCTAATGGGAGGTAGTCGATGATCAAATATGGCTTGGCTTTATTGCTTGGAATTTTCTTTGTCATTTTATCCACTATTATAAATACCTATATTGGAATAAATTTTGGAATGGGATTCGGTTTTGGTTTACTGGCATTAATAGCGTCGTTCATTATCTTCAAAACATTTCTAAAAAATTTTGATAGAAATATCGTGTCACTAGTCTTTATTATAGGTACGAGCATGCTAACCATACATAATATTTTAGGTACTGGTATAATGCTTGTAGAAAAATTTGATGCTACATTACCCGAATGGTTTATTCCATCTAAAAATATCTTGGAGAAGAGGATACTGGTTCCAAGTATATGGGTTACACCTATACTTATAATATTTGTAATAAACATTATGTCAACATTACTAGGTTTACTCTATACGATAACATTATATAAAAATTTTATAGAGGAGGAGAGGCTGGTATTTCCAAATTTAGCTGCTTCTGCGACAATGATGGACGCATTATTTACTGGAGGAGAGGAGGTAAAAATAGTTTTTCTAAGTATTTTAACTGGATTTACAATATCCTTAGTCCAGCAAATCCTTCTTCTATTTAAAATAAATATATATTACTTTGATTTAACCCCATTTCTTCCTAAAGGAATAGTATTTGCATTTTCATTAAGCATAGGTTTTATGGCCGTTGGATACATAATTTCGGCATCAACTTCTCTAAGTACACTTCTATCTGGTTTAATAACGTATTTTATTATAAGTCCATACTCGATTTCTAAGGGAATTATTCCATATAGTAAAGATATACGATCACTATATAGCTCATTAGTATTTAAGGTAACTCTCTCACCGGCTATGGGTATATTGATACTGGGTGGAATAGGTTTATCCATTTTTGGACTCATTATGAGGGGTAAAAAGAAACATGGTTATAAATATGGATATATAGATTTATACTATATTCTTTGGCGTAGGATGATTGGGAATAAAAAAGTGTTTATTACAATGTTTTTATTAACAATATTACTCGGAATATCAGTATACATACTTAATCCTCTTGCACCATTGCATCCATTCTATAGTCTAATATTTTTCATATACTCTGTGTTTATAGGCTCATTTTTAGAACTTGTATTGTTAGTTAGAATGATTGGAGAGAGTGGAATGGGTATGGGCATATTTAGTATAGTTTTATATGATATTCCAATATTTCTAACCGGATATAGAGCCTATTCTGGATATATGACTGGAAGCATGTTTATACCTTCCTCCTGGACAGCACCAAGCATAATTGGATTAATGAAGTATAATGATAAATTCGATATATCTTTAAAAGAAATAGTTGGTGGAAAAATAGTGGGATGGATAGTTTCATTTATAGTGAGCAGCATCACAACACTATTATTATGGAGATATAGAGGTTTCGGAACTATATCGATGCCTGCGGTAGGATTGCTTCAACAGGCAGTATATATAAATATGTTAGCCAAAGGAAATATCTCTGGTACAATAGATCCATTTACATTTATAGTTGGAGGAGTTGTTGGATCAATTTTAGAGGTAGCTACACCATTATCAATGATAGGGATAGCGCTGGGGATGCTTATACCACCTCAATATGTAATAGCTCTCGGTGTAGGTGGGATTATAAGATTTCTAACAGATAGAAAAATGGGCAAAGAATATTTCAAGAAAAGGGGTATGCTTATAGCTACAGGTCTACTTACAAGTTCACTATTGGTTGAGATAATTTCTATAATAATAAGATCGGTTCAAAATGTATAGTTATTAATAAACGATACAACATTTTTTTCTTAACCCATCTAATATTAAAGTTAAATTGTTTAATATCTCTCTACCAATAAGCCTCCTTCCATATCCTAAATATGGTGTCTCAACATAGGTTTCAAACTTTATATTATCTATAACCACTATAGCTTTTGCAATTCTCATTATAATGGAGCCAGCTAAAGTAGAGTAAGTTCTCCAAAAATCTCTGGGTAATTCACCTATCATAAAGAATCTATAATCCTCGTTTCTTAACATAAGTGAGCCTTCAAAACCAGTATCTATGGGAACCTCCATCTCCTCTGGAAACTCCATTCCCAGTATATTATATAGTTTTAATTTAAGAACTGGATAGCTTGTAGCTTCATTCTCCATATATTTTAAACATTTTTTAGCCTTATAGATCCTCCCCACCATTCCAACCTCCTCCTAATTTTAGTATCTTCACCCACTTTAAAGACTATTGCATGGCTTGGTACACGTTTAAGAGATTTTATAGCGTTTCCTACCTCCTTAAGTGTATCAAATGCACCTAAAAATCTACCATTAGCAATAACCACATATTTATTCATATATTTATTAAGCCTATCCTTTATTCTTAAATACTCTCTATTATTTATATCCACGTCTGTCTCCACTACACGATTTTTAAGCCACAGATCTATAGCTTCCTCAAATGCCTGAGATAACGTTAATCCTCTTCTAATAGCTTCGGCTTTAAATTCTCTTAACTTTCGTTCATCAACCTTTTTAATTACCAATGTCACCTATTTCACCTATATAATATAGGTGAAATAGGTTACTTAAATAATTAATGTTACCTACATAATAATTGACTATTTATACCAGTAAAATTAAGGGACCATTTAGTATAAAAATTAGAAAAATTTAAATAAAAGATTATAGGAAATAAAATTGAGTTGAGTTATGTGTTAAATAAAGTTTTGATTTTTATATTAATATTTAACTGTTTTTTCAACTTAAGTGATGGAAATCAGATAAAATATGTTGTTTCATTAAATTTTTCTATTGAGAGATGGAGTATAGATATATCTAATCCAGTTGAGATAAGGGTGGGGGTTTTTATAAAGGCTTATGAGGAAAATGTTACTGGATGTCCTGTACTTAAATTTAAAGGTAATGCTGAAATAACCATTGAAGTTACAAATGACCTAGGGAAAATAGATAGAAAAACCATAAAATATAGAGGAGGTATTGTCACATTAACAAAAATATTATTAAGTGGTAATAGTGGGGTAATAAGAATTATAAAGGTTAATTCTTCTCCCAAGGTGCATATGATTTTAGAAAACCTAACGTATTATAGGATAGAAAATAACTTGATAGTAATGTTTTCAACAGATTATCATCAAAGATATTTGAATAAAATTTTTGGAATAATAGGTATAATTAAATATGGATATAATGAAATGATGGAAATTGTAGGATATAAGACTCCACTACTGGTTAAAATAACTACTATACGTCAATGTTGTGTCGGTGGTGGGAATATAGCGACAATACCTGTTCAGATTTCAGACGATTTATTAAATTTCAATGATAATGATGTTGTCTCTGAATGGGGTACAATTTTTCATGAAATAACTCATGCTATATTAAATAGTAATGATGATGTTTTTAGAATAAGCTTCTGGTGGGGAGGGGATATTAAATATAATATGTGGTTTTGCGAAGGTCTTGCCGACTACATTGGAAGACTTTACATTCCACGCCTATTTTTAAATAAGTCAAATGTTTATCAAAAAGAATATAGTCATAGTCTTCATAGATATAATTATATTTTCAATCTCATATTAGAGAATAAAGGTACAATAGTTAATAATAAATATAGAAAAACATCTGATGCTGGGAAAAATCTTCAAATAGCCTGGCATCCAGAGATGGAGGGAGCAGGATTATTACTCTACTTAGAGAAATTTAAAAGAAACTATATTTTCGATTTATACCATATCATTAAATTATTTAAAGAAGAGTTGATGAGAAGAGGGTTTAGATTTCAACCTGGATATGCTTCTCTAACGGAATATGGATGGAAAGCTGTATGGGGTCAAAGAGATTTCGATCCCTATGTAAGAGACACCATTCTAATAAAATTTTTAAGCAAAGCTGTGGGCAGAGATCTTGTAGAATTTTTTAGAAAAAACTTGTCCTATACAGTTTATGATGACTTGTCTGTAAAAAATAAGCTTCCTTCTCCCATCTATAATGCATATATTAAAACATTAAATAAATTTAAGCCACGTAATCCCTCAACTTATTGCTTTTACATAAACATTTCTTCAAAATATTCATCGGCGACGGAGCCTGGATGGTATCCGAAAAATCATTATATTAATGTAAGTATAAGGGACGTAACAATCTATATGGATCATAAAGTTATTGTATTTAAAGGATGGTATGATTTAGATACTAAAAGGATTATATCCACTTCTAAGCAAATATTGCTAAAAGTTAATAAAAATATTTCTCTAGTAGTCAGATGGAAAGTAAAAATAAATGAAATATATATTAATGTTTCATCAGACTATTCTCAGGCAAGTGGATCGGGTTGGTATCTGATTAATAGTTTAGTAAAAATCAGCATTAAAGATACTATTATAGAATATAATAACTATACAAGAATGATTTTTAGAGGATGGCTAGATGAAAGCGGAAAAATAGTTGAAAAAGATAGCGTGTTCACTATTAAAGCAGATAAATCATATAGTTTTAAAGCATTATGGATAAAGGAATATTATATTAATGTTTCATCAGATTATTCTCAGACTAATGGGTCAGGCTGGTATCCAGATGGATCTATAGTTAATATAAGTATATCTGAAACACGAATTGGAGAACTATTTTATAATATTATATTTTTAGGTTGGAGTGATGAAACAAACACGATAATCGCTACAACACAAAACTATAGTTTCATGGTAAATAAACCTAAAAAAATAGTTGCGGTGTGGAGAAGGGAAATAAATATGATAATATCCCTATCTATTATCATCATTACTATACTGATAATATTGATCATTGTATTACTATTAAAACGAAAGAAGAAAACCCTACCACCTCCTCCGCCTCCAATATAATTATTCTTTATAATGAAAGACGAATGTTAAAGATGTTTAAAGTTAAGGTAAGGAATAAAAATCAGATACCCCAGAAGTCTTCATCTACTCAGTTGGCATAACTTTCTTCATCAAATTTATATACAAATGCTTGCATATAAACTTTAACATGATTTGAACGGCTTATATAAGAATAATTTTAGCATAATTTATTAATCTTTTAGCCCCAATATCATTATACTTATTATTTTAATAATAATATTACTGTAAATATAAAGGGATATCTTGGGTTTGTATCATATAAATATCCTCCTATAACATTTCCGGGTGTTCTAGCCACATTATTGAGGAAGCCCCATACGCCCAGCGTTAGGGGTACAAATTTTTGAGAAAAATTTTTCAGCTTTTTCAGAAATATATGCAGATATGATTGGCGACCATATTATCCATACAAATGCTTGTAGTATCCATATGAAAAATATTTGGAAAACATTTGTAGCCATTATGAAAAATAGTAGTGAAAATATTCCAAGAACTTCCGATATAAATAAAAATATAACTCTCTTTCTAAGCCTATCAGAGATGTGGCCAATATAGGTTAATCCAAATATGGCAATTATATTTTCTATTAAATTTAGGATCGCTAGTTCGGAGGGTTTTACACTCAATTCCTTGGCCAAATATATTTGAAAAAAGTTTCCAGATATACTCCATGCAAAACCATCTATCATGCTTATAAAAAATATTTCTTTTAAATCTTTATATACAATTATTTTTGGTATCATTTTTATCTGGAAAATTATTCCTAAAGATTTTTCTTTTCTCTCTATTATCTCATATTTTCTTACTAAAATTATTAATGGAATTATTGCTATTAAGGAAATTAGAATTGAAATGGAGAATAATTGTTGAAAGTTGTAGTCTAATTTTTCATATAAATAGCTTCCAATGAAGGGTGAAATGGATGAGAAAACAATTGTCAGAGAAGATATAAATCCCAATGTAAAAGCTCTATTCTTCGATTCAACATACTTTGTTACAACAGCTGTTCTAGCGGTGCTGATCATCGCATATCCATAAATATTCTGGCAAACATAAACATTATCAATGGATATAGAAAAATTGAAGCTATATAGAAAAATCTAGATAAAATCAATAATATATAGCTAATGCAATAGGATTTAAAATAACCTATCCTAGGAAAAAGTGTTGAAAATGGGATTCTTAGAAAAATATTTATTATAGAAGATAAAGTATTTATTAAACCATAAGTAGTCATATCTATTTTAAGAGATAATGCGTAATATGGATATATGGATGAGGTAAAGCTATACTAAAAGTAAGTATAGAGAGAGTGGCAATGAAGTATATGATCGGCTTGTTTAAATACAGATTTCTATGCATGTTATTAATTAGATATACATTATCTATATAAAGCTATAGAGAATTATTCATGTGATGATTTAACATGTTGTTAAAAATAGATAATATAGCAAAAGAAAATTTAGACGATGTAATAAATCTATGTATTCCAATACAATATCGCGAGAAAAAATGTTTTAAAGAAGGTATTAGGGTTAAGAGGAAATGGGGTTTATCCATGCTTGAAAAATACGATAGTTTTGGTAAAATAGCTTATATTAATGGGAAACCTGTTGGAATAGTTCAATATGAACCGCTTCTAAAGGAGAGAGTTATAGAGATTAGATGTATATTTGTTCCAGAAGAAAAATATAGGAGAAGGGGTATAGGAAGAGCAATGCTTTTAAATCTAATTGATGAAATGAGAAAACCTAAAATATATTTTCAGAATAATAAACCATATGCTTTAGTTACATATGCTTTCCAAACCTCTGCAGGATATCCTCAGCATCTCTTTTACTCAAAAATGGGGTTTAAAAGAGTAGTAAAGGACGATCCATACCTACTCTATTATCCTCTTAAAGAAGGCTATGTATATAGGAAAACTAAGGAAAAATATATTCCTCAAAAAGAAGATAGGGGAAAGGCACTAATATTCTATGATCCTTTCTGTCCCTGGTGTATGTTTTTTGTAGATAAAATGAGGGAAGCATTGAGAGAAATAGTTCCAAATATAGCTATAAGAATTATAAATGAATTTGAAGAGAAAGAGGAAGTGGAGAAGAGAGGTACAATATATAACTGTATCATAAATGGAAAACCGATAAAAACATTTGTATGGGATAAAGAAAAATTTAGAGAGGAGGTGTTAAACGCATTAAGGAATGATTATTAAGTTATCTATATGAACCATCTATATTAGGTTTATATTATAATTAAAAATCGAGGAGCTATTTTCTCTTAAACATTTCATCAAAACTATATAGAATTTAAATCAGTGTGGAAACTTTTACGGGTTCATTTATTTCAGCAGACTTTAACACCGCCTCTAAAGTTGCTTGAAGCCATATCATTTGTTCAGCAGTTGTAATAGGCTCTACATCATGAATAATGGTATCTATAAAATGTTTTACTGCATCTAAATATGGATCGTTCTCAGAGTAGTTTATCTTCTTATCAACTAATATATCATCTTCTTCTGTATAAAGTACCATATTCTCATAATCCAGTCCACCCCTTTCGCCTAAAATTATTGTATAGAAATGGGTTTTCATATGGGAGGCCCAACACGCTTCAAGATAAATTGTAGTCCCACTTTTCATCTTAATATATGCTGAAGCAAAATCCTCTACGTCGAATGGACCACCGGGCACGGGTTTACCCCATCCACCCTTACCCTTACCTTTCGGACCAAATTTAGCATATGTTGATCCAATTACATAATCACTCTTAAAATCGTCCATAAGCCAGAATGTTAGGTCTAATGCATGTACGCCTATATCATATAATGGTCCTGCTCCTGCCTCAGATTTAGTTGTAAACCAGCTTCCATATCCGGGTATACCTGAACGTCTAATATATCCACATTTAGCATAGTAAATTGGTCCAAGGTCACCTAACTTAATAAGCTTTTTGGCGGTCCTAGTTTTATTCATAAATCTACGCGTTAATTCTATCAACAATTTTTTACCCATCCTCTTACTTGTATCAAACATTTCTTTAACTTCTCTTGTAGATATCGCTGGAGGTTTTTCACATAATACATGTTTATTCATTTTTAATGAATCTATTGTTACGATTGAATGAAGTCTGTTGGGAAGACATATTGATACGGCATCAATATCATTTCTAGATAATAGATCGTGGTAATCTTTATAGAGGTTTTCTATACCATACTGATTTCTAGCTATCTTTAATTCATTTTCATCTATATCGCATACCGCTATAACTTCGGCTTCTGGAACTCTGTTATATGCTTTTAAATGATACTTACCTATACTTCCAAACCCGATTATACCTATACCTACTTTTCTCACAATATCACCAATAATAAATTTATAGAAGTAAGATATAATATCTTTATTGTATAATAGGTGAATTTCTTGACTAAAAGACTTTCAATAATAGATACTGAGAGATGTATTGGATGCCAGCTATGTATGTTTGCATGTACAAGAAGATTTGGAGACGCTGGGCTTGATAAAAGTGCTATAAGGGTTAGAAGTGTAGGTGGAATTGAGAGAGGTTTTACAGTCATCGTATGTAGAGCTTGCGAAGACCCTCCATGTGCAAAGGTATGTCCTACAGGTGCATTAATACCTAGAAAGGGTGGTGGAGTAATATTTAATAGTAGTAAATGTATTGGATGTCAATTATGTGTAGATGCATGTATAATTGGAGCAATATTTTGGGATGATGATACAAATAAACCAATAGTATGTACTCAATGCGGATATTGTGTAGATTTCTGCAAATATGGTGTATTAGAAATGGAGGAGAGGTGATTATATGGGTAAAGATCCCATCTCAAACATATTATATATAGATTTAAATAGAAAGAGATTCTGGGTTGAAGATAGAAGTGAGCTATTTGAAAAATATATTGGTGGAACGGGGGTAGCTATAAAGCTTTTAGAAGAAGAGGTTCCTAAAAATGCGGATCCACTTGGCCCTGAAAATGTAATTATATTTACTGTAGGACCGTTTAATGGAGTATATCCGATGGCATCGAAAACTGTTGCAATGTTTAAAAGTCCATTAACTGGCAATCTTGGTGAAAGTCATGCAGGTGGTAGAAGTAGTATAGCTATAAGACTGGCTGGATATGGAGGAATAGTTATTCGTGGAGTAAGCGATATACCAGTATATATTGCAATACATGAAAAGAAAGTCTATTTCCGTAATGCATCAACTCTATGGGGTATGAGGAGTAGCTTTACTGTGGGTAGAATTATTAGAGAAAATGAACCAGGTGCTGGTGTTAGAACTATAATGCGTATAGGTAGGGCTGGAGAAAAACTTGTTAGATATGCATGTGTCGTAACTGAAACATATAGACATTTCGGTAGACTTGGATTGGGAGCAGTATTTGGAAGTAAAAAATTGAAGGCAATATTAATATCTGGTAGAAGACATATACCTATTAAAGATAAGCCTCTATATAGGAAGATCTAT
>Ga0190307_1000067_pt1 | contig 34116 bp, 37 predicted proteins | sample 48700745_MG_FD_161653 | JGI IMG/M metagenome (GOLD analysis project Ga0190307, IMG submission 161653) | Hydrothermal vent sediment bacterial communities from Southern Trench, Guaymas Basin, Mexico - 4870-07-4-5_MG | ecosystem: Environmental > Aquatic > Marine > Hydrothermal vents > Sediment ... | reverse complement strand
AGAGGATGGAAGAAAGTTCTTAGAGAGCGAGAACAAGAGCTTCGATGTAATAGTATTAGATCTAACAGATCCACTACCATCTTCTCCTTCAGCTCTACTCTATACTAGAGAATTCTACGAACTCGTGAAAAGGAGACTGAGTGACGACGGCATCATGGTAACACAAGCCACTTATGCATTCTATAAGTTAATGGACGCTTTTCTCATAATAGCTAATACTATTAAGAAAGTCTTTCCTATAGTTAGACCATATCATATGATAATACCATCGTTCCTATCGTCATGGGGTTTTGTTATAGGCTCTAAGGTGTACGATCCCTTAGATCTAGAAACACATGAACTGAGAGAGAGAATTGAGAAAAGAATTGAAGGGGATCTGGAAATATATCATGAAAAACTACACAAAGCCATATTTGTGTTTCCAAAGTTCATAGAGGAGATGCTGAAGAGAGAAACGAGAATAAGCACTGACAAGAACCCGGCATTTATACCTGCATAAACGGCATTAAAACGAAGTTTTCTCAATTATATCTCAGACTTTTTTCTTTCTAGAGACTTAAGCTATTCTCTAGTTTCTACTCAATATCCCGAGTTCTCCCGTTCACTAAATCTACATCTTATTATATCGTACTCATAGTCAATCTCGAGGAATTAACATATCTGATCAACGAGAAAACTTGTGATAAAATTTAGACACGATCATGGAGTACTTGCAGAGACCTCTATTACGCTCCCGACGTGGCATTTAAGCCAATTCTGGGGGAATTCCTTCTCTAGAATAGATCTTATCTTATCACCACTGCAGTGAATTGGCGCTATCTTCTTAACCCCTAGCTCTATTAAACGTTTAATTGTCTCCTTACATGTGTACTCAGATGCTCCCATCATATGAAATCCTCCCAAGACTAGGTAAGGTTTAATTCCAAGCTCAGTCTTTGCTTTAGCGACGATATTCACAACACCTGGATGACTACATCCAACAAGGATGACTAGCCCTTTCCCCTTAACGTTTATGGCTAGAGCTTCTTCAGCTGGAGGGCCGTAGAGCCATCCAATTACAGCTACTCCCTCTGCTACCTCAGTTGTCTTGTCAACTTCTCTAATATCTAATCCATGGATCCCTATTCTCTCTGCAGTACCTTTCGGAACATACACTCTTAATCCAGGTCTAACCTTTGCGAGATATGAGAGCCCGATAACGTGATCTCCGTGCTCATGCGAGACCACGACGAAATCTATCTCACCTGGATCTACTCCAAGCTTTTTGAGATTCTCTCTCAAAATATCCGGATCTGGACCAGTATCGAATAATATTGTGTTCTTCGGAGTTTTCACTAAGATGCTTAATCCCCATGTAGTCTTGAGTTCGCTATCTGGATAGTTATCGATTACGACAATTAGCTTAAGCTCTTTAACGGATCTAATTCGAACTCTTTTAGTCTCGATCTTAACTTCCTTTTTCTGACTACCGAATATGAGTATTCCAGCTAATAAGCTTATCAAGATAACCGCTATTATGATGAATTTAAGCTTATCCTCCATCTATCTTACGCCTCCTTCTAATAAGAAAGATTTTCCCGCGATATTTAACTATCCTTATTTCGTCTGAATTCACTAGCCTCGCGATGAGTTTATTTGGATTATGAATTGATTTCGAAAGAATTTGATAGATATAATCGAGTCTTATGGGATGAATAGCCGCTATGCTTAGAATATCCCTAATAGGGTCCTTGCCTGTCTTGAATCCTGCTCCTTCATATCCTATCAGAAGCTCGACCTTGTCTCTGCCTAAGGACTCGGAGAATATCTCATATGATTCTACGAGCTTCTCCTCATCCACAGGCTTAACCCAGCTCTCGGCCGGTGGACGAGTAGGTATGGCCAAATACGCCTTATCAGGGTCTATTTTTGAAAGCTCATCGGCAATTCGCTTAATCTCAGATCTCTCTGAGTTCACCCCATCTATGAGCATAGTCTCAGATATTAATTTACCAGGGAAATCTCTTCTAAAGACCTTCATTCCATCTAGGATCTCGTTCAAGTTTAGGGATGGATGTGGCCTGTTTATCTTATTCCAGACCTTCTTGGAGACGGCATCGAGCTTTATCGATACAAGGTCGAATTTCATTAGGTCTCTTCTAACACTTTCAACAGGGATTAGAGTGGAGTTAGTTAGGATTGCTATAGGCTTATCCAATAATTCTCTAATAGCCCTTATGTGCTCGCCTAGGGATTCGTCGAGAGTCGGTTCTCCATCTGGGACGAAGGTGATGTAATCTATATCATCTTCATTTATCTCAGTGAGCCTCTCACTCAATGCCCTCTTTAGGACCTCTGTATCGTAAAACCGTCTCCTCTCGGTCGTGAGAATCTTAGTTCTGCCAAGTTGACAGTATATGCATGAATATGAGCATCTCTTCGGAGGTGGAATATTATTTATTCCGAGAGACCTTCCAAGTCTTCTCGATGGAACTGGTCCGAAGACGATATCAGCCATTTTACTCAAATTGTAGTGGACTCGGCTTTATATAAACTAACCTGCATTTAGACTTATTAGCTTAAAGATCGCATTTTTCTACTAAGCTTAATTATAGGTTACCCTAAAAAGTTATAGAGATTTTAGAGAACTGTCTCTCATTCATTTTTGTTGCTTTTCTTTGAAAAGTTAAGTATATGACCTTTTTGCTCCTTCAAAGAGAACAAGTTTGTTTTCTCCATAATTTCTAGAATCCTTTCTTTCTTCATGCGAAAGCAAAAACGTGTAGAAAGGTATCCATTTGGCTTTAAAACTCTATACAATTCTCTTAGTAAGGGCTCCTTATGCTTAATTTCAGGTAGCACTCCATATAGCAAGATCACATCTACACTTTCATCAGGTAATCCAGTATCCCTGTCGGATAATATTGTTATTATATTATGGAAACCTTCCTTTCGAGCTTTTTCTTTAACCTTTTTTATGGCTAATGGCTGTTTGTCCAAAGCATAAACTCTTCCTTTTTCACCTACCAATTTGGCAACTGGAAAAGTGTAAGAACCAATACCACACCCATAATCCAGCACTTTTTGTCCTTCCTTAATGTCAAGTTTGAGCACTTCCTTTTCTGGTTTGAAAGGTGTACCAATTTTATCTCTTAGCTCTAAAAGCCAGTACTCTATTCTAACTTTGATGTCGAGACTTCTTACTTTCACTATTGACTCCTATACCTTATCTTGTCTTACCATTAAAATTCTTCTTCTCTTTAATGGGTTTAACAGTGGAAATGCCTATGGTCGGCATATTATAGTGCATGGCTATGGAAACTCTATATTCTTAAGTATCTAGAATGTCGTCTTGAAGTCTCAGAGAGAGGAAATCACTCATTTAAGGGGGACAGGAAAAGCTCAATAACTAACGCTCAAAAACCCTTGTAGAATAGATGAGTTTGATAAACAGATCGATTGACTGTTAGAGTATTGTAAAATGCTATAAGAGTTAGATAAAGATGCTTAATCGGAAAATTTATTAATTCTAACCAAATATGTAGTTCTGGTAATAGCATTGAGTCTAACATTTAAAAGGAGAATCGGAAAGAAGCGTGTACTTGTCATTCCTAAGGCGATAGCTGAGGCTCTTAGCTTGGAAGAGGGCTCTGCTGTTAAAATAACAGCTACAGAGGACAAGATAATCATTGAACCATTACGCGATGCGATATGGTTATCCCTGCATGGTGAGAAGATAGCTCGAATAACTCTCAAGGAGCTTGAGGAGGAGAGCCTTGAACAGCAAAGAAAGTATCTCAAAGAGTAAAATAAGACTTCTAGTCGATACGAGCTTTCTCCTCCCAGCGATGGGTATAGAGACTGAAAAGGAAGTTATGGAAGCCATAAAACACTTTCATATAGCAGAAATACACTACCTAGAAGTAAGCATCTTAGAAGCCATGTGGAAGATCATTAAAGTAGTTCCAGCTGATAAGCTTGATAGGGTTAAGGAAGGGATAGAGGCGATAATGGAGACCTATAAACGGGTTACTCCTCAGCCAGAAGCCTATATAGACGCCTATAAACTTTACCTTGAAGGGCACAGAGACTATATCGATAACCTAATATACACTACTTCTCAGAGACTGCATCTCCCTCTACTAACAGTAGATAGAGAGTTCATCAATTTTCTTAAAGAAAAAGGCTATTCTACACGCAATATAATGACACCCAATAAAGTAAAACGTGCGAGAACAGCTTTTGATTCGAGAAGAAGGGGGTTTCACTCCAAAAAGGAGGAGAGATCGAGATAAGAGGTCTTATTAATAACTACTTAATAAATCTTCGATATTATATTTCATAAAGTTTCAATTAAGCTGACATATTTCTTATAAACTTGTAGGCAACATTGGGTAACAATACTTCAACTCTCCATAATTTTCTAAATAGATCTCTCAATCTATTATAGATTCCATCGTCATATACTACAACTCCTTCGAATAGAGCTAGGAGGAGTGTAGGATCGCCCTCTCTGATAGCTTGAAGTGCCTCATCAACTCTATAAATTCTATACTCAATTAAAGGTTCATGTAGTACCTTAAATAGTTCATTAAAGTTCTTTATGTTCATTTCGTGTACAATAACAACTATATCTACATCACTCCAGGGCTTCCAATCACCTCTAGATCTTGAGCCAAAAACAATAACACATGCTAGATTGAGAAATTTCCTAACTCGGTTAATGTACTTGGAAATAATTTCATCAATACTAATACCACGTTCATCAATGCCAAATTTAGGATCTTTTTCTAATAACTTTTTACTGAACTCTAAAATTTTCTCAACAATCTCTATCATCCTCTTAACTTTATTTACATCATTATATAGTTCTTCAGGTATCTTAAATCTTATACGAGCATCAGGATATCTTGATGCAGAGTAATGAATAGTTAAACTTTTAATCATCTCCACTTCTTCCTCAGGTAAATTCCTAAATTCTTTATACTCGTCTGAAATATAATCATAAAGCAGGGAAATGTCGTGGCTTTTGACAAATATTAACTTTTTAAGTAGTAAGCCTTTAAAGGCCTTCTCGATTGCTTGTTGTAGAAAGAAGTATGCTGCTTTAATATCATTTAACTTAACTAATTTTCTTGCTCTTTCAAGATCTTCAATACTTTCTCTAAACCATAGATAGTAACTCATGGACTTTATACCTCCTCTGATTCTCAACACTTACTTACATGCATTATTCTATGCAAGGTATAGATAAGCCATTACTTATATCCATACTGTACACCATGCTATATACACTGCTACGCCAAATGCTATATAGCGTGTTACACTCTATGATACCGGTGCTCTATATGCTGGACGTCTATTCACTAGTGGTATTCTGTTAATAACCATGAGAGACTCTACTGCTTCTATGAGTTCAAGTGAGTATATTTTATTACAATTATATCTTATCATAAATAGATGAGATAACTACAAATAGAGACTCAGTGTTGTAATAGGATGTTTACACTTTGAACTGGAAAACATTCTGAAAGTGGTTAGCTAATATGGTAAAGTCTATGTTAGCGGATTCCATGAATTTAGCAAGTTCGAAGTGCTCAAAGGAGCCTTTCTAATCCTGTCTATCACTATACTCAATATAAACGGAAAAATAGTGGAACCATCTCTAGACACTAACCAGAGATGTGAGTTGGAGAGATAGTTGAGATCTTTTAAACACAACGTTAAAATAATTTTGTGCATTTTTACATAATGATGGAATCATGAGTTTCCCCCAACCTAAACATGAAGATTGCCTATACTATTCTGATGGAGTATGTTTAATTACCGGAGCTCGAGTTAAAGCTGATGATCCAGCCTGTCCGCGCTTCACACCCAAAAACGCATCCTATACATACACTTATCCCTACACGCCAACTCTAACTTATCCATCTTACTCGTACACGTATCCCTATACGCCAACACTAACCTATCCATTCTACCCATACATACATCCCTATACTCCATACCTATATCCATGGGCGTACATTTATCCATGGCTACCTCCAATATTCCCAGCGCCCTACTGGTGGCCTCTGTTATGGTGGTCTATGACTTGGCTTTGGCCGTGGTGGTTCTGGTAAGAAGAAGAGGAAATAGATGGCAGAAACAGCTTAGCTAAACTAAAACTGCTGATCTAATTCCTTGAGCTATTTAGACTTCTAAAGCTGACTTATTTAAGCGTCTTAAGTTAAAGATACCTAGGTGATATGCATAGGTGAGGAGTACAGGGTAATTGGACTTTCAATGCCAGAGATAGAACTCGGTAGTGACTTAGCTGAGATGATAGTGAAAGCAGCTAATGAGCAAGCTGGTGGAATACAGAATGGTGATGTGATAGTAGTTACATCGAAGATAATTTCTAAAGCTAAAGGCTACTTAGAGCATTACCTCGATATTAAACCATCTAAGAAGGCTAAGATCATAAGTCGCCTAACTGGTAAGCCTGATTGGGAAGTAGAACTGATACTTAAACACTCAAAGAGAATAATAGCTGCTATTCCAGTAACTCGATTACTTTTAGAGAGGGGGTATCATAAAATGATGAAGAACCCGAAAAACGCTCTAGAAGTATTGAGGAGAGATCCGGTAATGTTAGTAGTAGAGAATAGACAGGGAATGTTGTGTACTGATGCAGGACTCGATACTTCAAATACTCCCTACGGGGTAGCCTCGATTCCTCCACCAGATCCCGATGAAGAAGCTCGTTTATTAAGGGAGAGAATAGAGAAGCTTGTTAATAAAAGAGTCGCAGTTGTAGTAACAGATACAGAGGCCACGATAACTAGGTTAGGATCAGTTGACATAGCTGTAGGTTCTTCAGGGATAAGGGCTATTAAGCGAGAATTTGGTCAACTAGACTTGTACGGAAAGCCTAAGTATGGGGGAGTCGATATAGTGGTAAATGAAATAGCAGCTGCAGCTGCTCTACTAATGGGACAAACTCATGAGGGAGTCCCAGTAGTGATAGTTAGGGGGCTAGAGTTCGAAAGAGATTGTAAAGAGGGGGTAAAAGATATAGTAATAACTCACGAGATGCTAATGAAAGGAGCTAGAGCTACATTTTTATTAACTCTCAAACTTAAGCTTAGATTACTCCTGTATAAGCTATTTAGACTATAAAGAACTTAATCCTTTGGATAACTGCACTCTGAAGTTCTCAAGGTGATGCAGAAGTCGTTACAGATTAATAGTTAGCATACAAGGATTTATATTCCATAGGTAACCTGGTACTGAATAGGCTGGTATAATAACCGAATAGCAAGGATATTTTTATCTCTAGGATCAAGCCATATCGATGTGAGATATTTCACGCTTAAAAAATTTGAAATTTCGAACGTAGTATATATTCTATAGCGTATCTATTAAACCTTTTTAGGATGTTTCGTAGAACTCAGTTTTATTTGAATATCCTGTATATGAGCGAGCGCTTGAGCTACTAGCGTGTTGTACAACATAGAGTTTCTAGACACTACCTTCACTCCACTAGTTAACGCTTTATAGGCTAGTTTAGGCGGAACCTTGTCTATAGATACCAAATCTACCGGAACTCCGATCTCCCTCTCCAGCTCCGCCTCAATTTTCAAGAGTTCTTTTAGAGATATGTCTGGCTTAGCGTATATCGCTATGTCTATATCTCTAACTTCCTTCCTCCTAATCGCTGATCCGTAGATTACAGCCACAAGCACTCTATCCTCTCTCTCTAGTACTTTCTTCACTTTCTCGATTACTGTTTTTAAATCTACTTTATAGTATGTTATTGATATCTCTCCATCACCTCGTCAACCAACTTATGCAAACACTTAAAATTTTCTTTTATAAAAGAGTACACCTTCTCGTCTAAAATTACTTGGTATCTGTGTATTAAGAGATCCCTCAAGCCGACTAATGCCTCTAGATCGTCTATGCAGGGAATATTAAGATATTCAGCTACTGTTCTCACACTTTCCCTGTAGGATCTCGGTATCTTGTCCAGTTCCTCTATGGCTATATGGCTGCAGAGAGCCACTAAAGCCTCTACAAGAACTATTATGTTATATCTCATAGAGTATTTCTCATCTGTGCTCAACTCATTATATCGTTTAGAGGTTAGTCTATATAGTTCTTGAATTGATGCTTTAATATCAGACACTCTACTCCTGATAACATCCCGTTCTATTGGCATTCCGAGTTTATACCTCCACTTAGTGATACATATGTCAATACAGCTATTAGCTATTAAACTTACTTCCCTAAAATTAACTCTAAAATAGGACGAAATGATGTAACAGTGATGTAATAATCATAGGCATATCTATACACCTTACTAATAATCTTAGCTGGAGCTTCTAAGACTGATCAACCTAGTACTATTCTCAGATCAATATATTGTATTCATATATAGGTCTATTGGCGAATAGATATAAGAAAAACTCCCTATAATAGGAGACTATTCTTCTAAAAGTCCCCTCTTTATCTCCATCAGAACAGTTCTTCCGGGTTTTAATGCCCTCTTGAGTACTCCTACTGCTGCCCAGGGCTCTGTATGTTCCCCACAAGTGAAGATATCTATAGCAGCGTAATTGTATTCGGGCCATGTATGTATGGTTATATGCGACTCTGCTATGACGATAACTCCTGTCACACCCTGTGGAGAAAACTTGTGGAAAAACTCTCTGATGATAGTACTTTTAGTCGATTTTGCAGCTTCAAGGAGCGCCTTTCTGAGAAGGTCGATACTGTCAAGTACCTTAACATCACAATCGTACATTTCCACTATTAGGTGTTTCCCTAGTCCTACTCCCACACTCCTTTTCATCGCTGTGTGAGATGAACTTCTTCAGTTAGAGTAATACTTTCTATATTTAAGTATTTTCATTCATGGAAAACCGATGTCCTAGACTCAAGATGTTCTATATCAACTTTCAATAATGTTCTCTCTCTACTACTCCATTAATCACTTAGCATTTGAGAATATTCCATAGATATATTATCGATGTGGTCTTATTAAGTATATTTTAATGTATTTACCATTAAATAGAGGAGGGAAAGGGGGAGTTCTCATCTTCGTCTCTATGATCAAGTATGATCCTACCGAAGGTTTAAGTGGTTTACTAAGTATCTCGTACTTGTCCTCGTGTAGAGCTTCAACCCAGTACCTGAGCCTAGTGTTCGGAACTATGAGAGTACTACCCTCAGGTATGTACGCGGGTATTAGTTCTAGCTCAGTGTATTCTAATAGTGGAATGCTAGGTCTGAGTTTAGGGATCATTGGTATGGTTATCATAGTAGCAAACCCTAGGATGATAAACAGAATGAGGATCTTAGCTTCTCTACTCTTAACAGCTAGTATAGCTATTGGGATTATCAATGGTATTAGTATAGAGTTCATTAGTTCGAATCTAAAGAGCCAAGCTTTTGAAATCAGGGGAAAATTAAGCAGAACGATTAAGATAGATGATGCAAAGAATACTGGAGAAAGAGGACTACTCCTAGTCAGTGAGTAGAAAAGTCCAGTCAAGCATAGAAAGAGGGAGAGAGGAAAGTTCCTTAATTTATGGGCTATGTTAGAGGTCATAGAATGTTCTTCTTCACTAAGTGGTTGTTCGAGAAATGAAAAGAGCTTCCTCGTATCATAGCCGACGATCTGTGGTATAGCGAGACAGGAGAGTAGTAATACTATTGAGGCACCAAGGGCTATAGTAACCCTGAACTTGAGCTCTTTTGAGTACCTCTCCTTAAAGATTAATAGCTTAAGGAACATTAATGCTACTAGAAGTGTAAAGACAGCGAAGTCTAGGACATGCGAAAGAGTCACACTTATAGCCGAGAGCAAGATTAAGGCTATTGTAGTACGTTTGCTCCTTATACAGTAGATCGAGTATAGAAGAAGGGCTATAAAAAGTAGGCCGATGGTATTCTTAATGAAATCTGTATATAATCTGATTGTAAATGGTGAAATTATGAAAAATAAGGAGGATATTAATCCTACAATGTCGTCATTTGAACATCGACTAAATACTAGGTACAAAAAGGTGGCAGTAAGTGTGACATATAGTGAAGTACCCACCTTTAGACCTAACATCTTATCTGGGAATAGCACATAGAAGGGTACGAGCATGTAAAACGTTAATGGTGGATCAGCATACTTAAGTACACCCTTCTCTACGATATGTCTAACTTGAACTATGTAGAATGGCCCATCTATTCCATACATTAGAGGATAGCGTAGATATAGTCCTAAGATGAATAGAAATGAGAATACTATGACGAAGATCAGGAATGCGTACTTCTTAAAGCCTATTAACGAGTTTATATGCTTAAAATCTCTTAAGAATGGTACACGAGAGCTTATAATCTCTCGTGTACGAAAATAGGAATTTTCGTATACTTCAACTCTGTTTTTATCGTAGGATACTTCTAACTTACTATACCCTGTCATCAGATACCTCTTTATCCTTGAAGTAAACTCTCCATATTTAAGCATTTCATAGTTATAGTGTTCAAGGATATCGAGCTTACATTTAATTGGTAGCTAAAAGTTTTTATCCTTATCTACCTCAATGGCGAACGGTAACATGAAACTGGGAAGAGTAAGGTTAGTCTTCGTTGGAGCTAGAAAAGGAGTAAGTAAGTGGCCGAATATAAGATTTGATCCTAAGACTAGGGCTAAGGAATTAATAGAGCTCATCGAGGCTAAGTACAGTGATATAGAGTTCATAAAATACAATATCGCGACAAATAGAGCAGAAGCTGAGAAAGTTCTTGAGGAACTAGGCAAGCTTAACGAGGAAGTATTAGTTATCTTTAACCTAGCGAGTAGTTGGTTTCTACCATCAGAAATTGTTTCTAAAATCCCAACCGTAGTAGTCTCCGATCCTCTACTATGGGGTTATGCTGGTATGGTTAGCCTTTCTCGAGCACTAAGAGAGCATGAAGCTAAGGGTTTCATAGTGTCTTCCTCTGAATGGAGTGATATTGACTCTGCATTTAACGTGATTAGAGCTTACTTGAAGTTAAAGCGTTCAAAGTTGTTATTGGTTGGGAGAGAAGTTAAGGAGGATGTAGTAGAGGCGAGAGATCTCGGAGTTAACGTGGTTAAGATTGGTTTCGAGGAGATAGAAGAAGAGTTCAAAAGAGCTAGTGTTGATAAAGCAAGTGAAATAGCTGAACAGGTTATGAAGAAGGCTGAAGGAGTTATTGGAGTAAGTCCTAAAGATGTACGTGATAGTGCTAGACTCTATCTAGCACTTAAGAAGATACTTCAAAAGTACGAGGCTGATGGTATTGCAATCGATTGTCTTGGAGGGTTTGCTAGGGGTGAATTGTCAGCTTATCCTTGTTTAGCCTTTATGTTGCTTGATGATGAGGGAGAATACGTCTGTGCTTGTGAAAATGATCTCAATTCTCTAATTACTAAGTTGCTCATGAAGTATATAGCTAGGAGGCCCGGGTTTTTAAGTGAGCCAGCAATAGATACTAGTAATAACTTAGCAATATACGCTCACTGTGTCGCCCCTCTCAAGATGAACGGATATGAAAGTGCGCCAGAACCTTACTTGATTAGAACTCATGCCGAAGACGATAAAGGAGTGAGTATCCAAGTGCTTTTCAGATCTAATGTTCCCGTTACCATAGTAAAATTTGTATTATCTGAAAAGAGAGTTCTACTACTCTCAGGAGAACTGTTAGGGAATATGGAGAAAGAAGTTGGTTGTAGGTCTAAGGCGATAGTTAAGGTCGAAGATGCACAGAAATTGATAGATACTTGGCAACACAGTTGGCATAGAGTACTGTACTACGGGAATTGGAGTAGGGAGATTATATGGTTAGCTAAGCTATTGGGTTATCGTGTACACCTTGAAATACCCTGATACTACTTTTTAGCTACTTAAGATCATTTTTTATCTCTTTAGACAGTTTCTCTAGATTTTAACGTATACTCCTATGAGTGTAGTAGTCTTATATCCTCTCTCCACTGATAGTACTTATCGACAAAGGGAACATAAACTATTTCTTCTATCCCTACTCATATGAGGAGGAGGCTAGGTGATACGTGAAAATCAATGGATATACTGTAGAAGTATTTGAAGGAGTTTATCCGCCATCGGAGGATAGTTTTCTGCTTTACGACTCTATTCCTAGGGAACATGTTGAGCGAGCACTAGATGTAGGCTCTGGAACTGGTATACTTACTCTAAAACTCACTGAAATAGCTGATTACGTAGTGGCTATAGATGTAAGCATTAAAGCCTGTAGAAATACTCTTCACAATGTAAAGTTAAACAAGAGATATGAGATGAGCGATGTAGTATGTGGTGATCTACTAAATCCCTTTAGAAAGGGATCATTTCAACTAATACTCTTCAACCCTCCATATCTACCAGTAAACGAGAAGGTTGACGATATCTGTTTGGCATGGTCTGGAGGAAGGGGAGGGATAGAGATAGTAATGATGTTTCTACAGTCTCTGAAGCTCATCATAAGCAGAAAGAGCAAAGTGTATCTTCTCCTCTCAAGCCTTATGGATCTTAAGACCTTATTTAAATTCTTGGGTTCCTACTTCAATTGGAGTATTGTAGCAAAGCGTAGTGTAGGATTATTTGAAGAGTTAATGGTAATATGTCTTAGAAAAACCTAATGTACCATTATGTTTTTAACTCTACGGAGATATCTATTGTGGATGATGAGCGCGTTGATGGGCGATTTGATGAGCCTCGATGGGCGTACTGAGCTCATAATCTTTTAGACACTATCTTCTTAACTCTCTCGTGTATCCTGAAGATCTCACTAGGAACTACTTTCCACTTTCTATCATAGGTCAAGTAGCCGTTCACTTCTCCCTCTATATCGTATAATTGTGTGTAACAGAAACCGCATATAGTGGACTCCTCTGCTATGGCTAATACTACATCTCTATACTTATTTATGAACTCGTACTCGTCCTCTAAGATCCTACCGTAGTAGCAAGGAGGTCTCTTGATAATAGGTTTATACTTTTTTATCCCCCATCCGCCAAACTCGCTTATCACTATAGGCTGATTTTCATATTTAAAACCATTAGCCATAACCTTTACGTGTTCCTCTAGTGGACTTAGATCTCCTACCTCTCTTACTCTTCTCCACTTAGCCTTGAAGCCCTCAACTCCTTTCCATGTCGTATAGTCGTGTATATCGACTATATCGGTTTCAGTGTGGTAGTAACCGCTATTATCCACGACTAATCTGGTGGGATCTAGTCTCTTAGTCCTTCGATATATCTCTACTATGAAGTTTTTCTCTTTCTCAGTTTTAGGAGCCCTCTCATTAAAGGGTACCCATGCTATTATAGAGGGGTGATTATAGTCTCTCAGTACTATAGTCCTCCACTCATTCCAAAAAGGCTCGAAGTTCTCCTGTCTTAAGGACATACCCCAATCTCCCATCTCCTCCCATACTAGGAGTCCAATCTTATCACACCAGTAGAGGAATCTGGGATCAGCTGGTTTTTGATGGCATCTAATACCATTAAGTCCTAGTCTTTTAGCATATTCCACATCCCTTCTAAGATCTTCATCTGTAGGTGCTGTATACACTCCTTTCGGGTAATATCTTTGATCTAAAGCCATGATAAGGTAGTAGGGTCTACCATTTAGTGTAATTTCTCTATTGGATACTCCCACTTCTCTCATTCCAAAGTACCCTGTAACCTTATCTACTACTTCATTACCCCTCAATAATGCCAGTTCTACATAGTATAGGTTTGGCTCCTCTGGCGACCATGGCCTTAGATACTCGATATCTACATCTAGACAAATTCTGGGTGAAGTCACTCCTATAGTCTTCTTAGCTATTTCAAATCCTGTGAAGCTTATTACAATCTCTAGTTCCAGGTCATGATACTCACCATTGATCACAGCCTCTATTCTTACTTTCTGCTCTGAGAGTAGTGGAGTTAGGTAAAACTCCTCTATAAAGGTCTCTCCAACATACTCTATCCAGACCGTCTGCCATATACCAATAACCCTAGTGTACTTAGTTCCTCTAGGCCATGGATTTGGATCCTGTTTCCCACAGGGTTGATCTAGCATTTCATCTCTTGCTCTTACAACTAGAATATTCTGATCTTCTACTAGCTTAGTTATCTCGTAGTAGAAGGGTGAGAATCCTCCTATGTGAGTACCTAGCTCTACACTATTAAACCAGACCTTGGTCTCGTAATCAACAGCTCCAAAGTGTAGTAGTACTCTTCCGCTACGAGAGGGTAACTCAAATATTCTGTAGTACCATGCACATCTATGAGGACTAGGATCTCTTATACCACTCAACTCACTCTCCGGTGGATAGGGTACTAGTATCTTCCTATCTATGTAAGATTCGGGATCTAGGTACCACTTCTCATCCTCACCCAATAGATAGTCATCAAACCGGAAACCCCAGACCCCATTGAGGTTTATCCAGTCTTCTCTATACCTATCGGGTCTAGGATGCTCAGGCCTAGGTATACTTCCTTCCATAATTCACCGTTCGTTTGAGTTAATATATCTTATAACCGTAATTGTTATGAAACGTCCTACCTTATAACTTTAGATTCGATGAGGGATCCTACTAGTAGTAGTACTATGGTTAAGAGTAGGAGGTAGATATACGCATCGAGACTAGGTAGAGTGAGTGTCAATATTCCTAGAGTAGCTAGACATGATGCCGCTAGTAGCTCTAGATATACGTGAATCTTTAGAAACATCTGCACGGCACTCTGTTGTGAACTTCTCCCTATCCTCAGCATTTGAAGTAGTAGTACAGCACTACCTACGATAGGGACTATACACGGTAGGTATGCTAGTATATTGTTGAGAAATATACTGTACCACCTCTTTAAAATCACCTCCCCATATCGCGGTTCTTTATAGTTGCGGATTAATCTCCCTATGAGAAGGGCCAATAAACCAGATAAGAAGTGCAGTAGAAGTAATTGAGCGGCATCCGGGATATACACATCTATTATTACCTCGTTAAATCATTTAATCTTTCCCTTTAAAAATGATACACTGAATTCATAGGAGCCTTAGTAACATGAGGACTACTAGTGGTTAAACCTGTAGAAGCTACTAAGAGGAGAGTTCTAATAGTAAGAGTTTAAGGTTGATGAATAGTAGTTAAATTGAAGTCTTAGAGAGTTAAGAGGCAATAGTATGAACAATTAAAAGAAGCTATGAAGGCTCTCGAGTTTGCTCTTGAAGAGCTTAAAAGATATCGTAGAGACCGTGAAGTTTTGAGACTTAGGAATGCTTGTGAGAAAGGCTGACTAGCAGTAGTGTTGGTGATGGATACACTGTTAGTCAACTTTAGCTATAAGTGGCCTGAGAGCTATAGTGAGAGGAGAAGAATGCTCGAGGATTTGGAAGTAAAACATCCCAAGATAGCCGAATTAAGTTTGAGGGATAGGTTCGGTGCTAGAGGGTACTACTTACACATACAAGGCTATCATGAGGGAACATTGAGCGATGTTGAGGTAAAGGAAGAGTTGATGAGAGCAAGAGAGTACGTAGACTATGTAGAGAAGATACTTAAGAATCAACTTAGTTAATGAAAATCTACTTTATTAAGATAACATATAGTCTATCATGAGGGGAGAGAAAATAAACTCCACTCCTATCGATGAAAGGGGGAGATGTAGGATAAAGTGTACTAGAGCGACACTGGTAGATCTTCCTCACGTATACAGATTCTTCGTAGAACTGGAGAATGATCTCGAAGCTCGAAAGTTCTATCGTTACCTCCCCTGTAGAACTCCAGAGCAGAGAATACATGCATTATTATTTCTCTTCTTAAGACTATTTACAAATATACTACTATTCACTAATAGACGATATGTACTCTTTATTGCACTTCTGAAGAAGAGGGTTATAGGTGTCTGCCATATAGACATTAAACTGAAAGAGAAAAGGGGTAGTTATGGAATAGCTATTTTAAAAGGTTTTAGAGGAAGGGGCTTAGGTTATAGGCTATCCATATTGGCCATATCTCACGCTAAGCGTCTAGGAGTTAAAAAGCTTACTCTCACAGTTGATGTTGACAATGTGAGGGGGATAAAATTATATCGAAAACTGGGTTTTAAGACTACTAAGTTGATCAAAAGAGGGGATTATAGATATCTGACAGGAGTACGAGTCGATATCTACACCATGGAGCTACACCTAAATTGTTAAGCCTAAGAGTGAGGATAGGTTAAGTTTATCTTTACATACTACTACCACTGGTGTAGGTGATGGTGTGAGTCGAAGAGTAGTGAAGAACAAGCTACTGAACTGGTCCAGAATGAGATCTCTATGGCTACTCCATCTCTATGCTGGCTCTGGTTGCAATGGATGTGATATTGAACTACTAGCTGCTCTAACACCTCGGTACGATGTCGAGAGATTTGGAATAAAGCTCGTGGGAAGTCCTCGTCATGCTGATGTACTTGCAGTAACTGGTGGGGTTACTAAAGCTATGGCTGAGAGACTTAGAAGAATATATGAACAGATGCCGGAGCCGAAATTCGTGATAGCCATAGGGACATGTGCAATGAGTGCTGGAATATTTTCAGGAAGTTATAATGTAGTGGGTGGTGTAGATAAAGTAATTCCTGTAGATGTATACGTACCCGGTTGTCCTCCTAGACCTGAAGCTATAATCCAGGGTTTTGCTATCCTGATGGAAAAGATAAGAAAAGGTGAATATGATGAGTGAAGAGGAACTCTTAAAAATACTAGGCGAATGGGGTAAGGTCGAGCAGAAGGAGCCGAAAGATTACCGTGTCTATATGGATAAAGAGAAAGTACCAGATCTTGTAAAGTGTTTAATCGAGAAGGTGGGAGATATTAGAACTGCTGCTGTAACAGGTATGCAGAGGAATGGAAAATTCATAGTATACTACCACCTCTGGATACACCCTCTAGATGTAATGGTCTCACTAGTAGTGGAGAGTGAAAACGACCATTTCCCTTCTATCACACCTATAATCCCGGGTTCTCACTTCCACGAGAACGAGGCTTTCGACCTACTAGGGCTTAAGTTTGAAGGACACCCCTATCTCAAGAAGAAGCTAATACTTCCCGAGGAATCTCCAGAGGACTACTATCCGCTTAGAAAGGAGGAGTGAGAAGATGTCCCTACTGATCCCCATAGGTCCACAACATCCAGCTCTTCCAGAGCCTGAGAGGTTTATCTTCAAGGTAGATGGAGAGGTCATAGTAGATGTAGACGTAAAGATAGGGTTCTGTCATAGGGGAGTAGAGAAATTGATGACTAAAAAGACCTATGTCCAGAATATATATCTCTCAGAAAGGATATGTGGAATATGTAACGTTGCACATACTACATGCTACGTACAGCTTGTGGAGAAAGCCCTAGATTTGGAGGTACCCGAAAGAGCTCAATTTATTCGAGTTATCCTCAATGAATTAGCTAGAATCCATAGTCACTTACTGATAATAGGTATAACTGGTGAGGAGATAGGATTTGAAACTATATTCATGTACATGTGGAGAGATAGAGAGATAGTAATGAGGATGATAGAGGATATCACTGGTAATAGAGTAATCTCAGCTCTCAACACTATAGGTGGAGTAAGACGAGATATAAGTGAAGAACAGAAGGAGAGGATCAAAAAGGGTATTTCAATATTGAGAGAGAGGTTTAAGAAATATCAAGAAGTCTTTACAGAGGATTCTACCGTCAGAAGGAGACTATGTGAGCGTGGTATAATCTCTAAGAGTGATGCTATAAGTTATGGTGCTGTAGGACCAGTAATAAGGGGATCTGGAGTCAAATACGATGTTAGAATATGCTATCCATATCAAGCATACGATAGAATACCCTTTGACATGGTCATCTATGAGGAGGGAGACTCTTTAGCAAGAGTACTAGTTAGGATAGGAGAACTCTTCACCTCAGCAGATATAATAGAATATGCACTAGACCACCTACCCAAAGGAGATATTAGAGTGCCTGCACCTAGAAAAGTTCCTGAAAACGATGTAATATCATTAGTAGAGGCCCCTAGAGGTGAGCTCTTCTACCACTTAATATCTAATGGCACAGATAGGCCGTATAGACTGAAGGTGAAGACTCCCACCTTCTCTAACATATATCCTATAGCAAGGGCAATGATAGGCGAGACTATCCCAGAGATACCCGCTATTCTAGTCAGTATGGATCCATGTTTCTCATGTATGGATAGACTGAAATTCATCGACATTAGAAAGGGAAAAGTATGGATTTGGAGTGATAGGGATATAAGAAGACACTATAAGAGGAGATGATGTTATGAGTATACCCAAACTCATAACAGAGGTCGTAAGAACACTATTCAAGAAGCCTGTCACAAGGCACTATCCCTTTGAAAAACCCGAGATAGCTGAGGGCTTTAGGGGTAGGCCTGTACTGAATATAGATGAATGTGTAGGTTGTGGTCTATGCGCTAGAGACTGCCCTACAGGTGCTATAACCATGGTCTTCTATTCTAAGACCAAGAGAAGAGCTCCGAGTTTCGACTATTCTAAGTGCATATTCTGTTATCAGTGTATAGATACATGCCCATGGGAGGCTATTAAGCCCTCGAAGGAGTTTGAGTTATCTACCCCCGACAAAGAGACTTTAAAACTGAAGATTCCAGAGGAGGAAGTGAAGCCTATAAGACGTCGACCTCCTAAAAAGAAGCCTTGGTTTAGATAAGATAATATTTACTATAACGTAACCTCAGATATCAGTTATATAAATTTTACGTAGTGAAGATAGTAATATTAAAATTAACCCTCCTCTATTTTCATAGGAGGATGTGAAATGCAGTTAGAAGGAGTTATAAAGAGTATACTAGACGCTATAGTACAACTAGCGCCTAGGGTACTAGGGGTTCTAGCGATATTAGTGGTCGGATGGATTGTGGGTAAATTGCTAGGGAAAGTAACTACAATCCTTCTGAAGAAAATTAAGATAGATGATGCCTTTAAGGAAAGTCTATTCAATAGAGTGATAACTCATTATGGTCTAACAGTTAGCACTTTCATGGGTACACTAATGAGATGGGTAATATACATTATGGCCATATTTGCTTCATTAGATCTCCTAGGTATTACCGCACTAAGAGAACTAACCACCATGGTCATAAACTACTTACCCAGTTTAGTAGGAGGGATTATAGTGTTCCTTATAGGCGTTACTATAATCGAATTCATTGTAAAGGTGTTTGAAGAGTCCATAGTAAGTGCCAAAGTACCCTATAGATTACTCATAGTATCAATGGGAAGAGTACTGTTGTACTTCATGCTGATTATAATAACCCTATCGATTATGAGGATAGATGTCAGTATACTCTATTCCTTTGCAAATGCACTCTTCTGGGGTATATCCATAGGGGTCTGCGTGGGTTTAGGAATAGCCATAGGCTTCGGTATGAAGGATTACGTAGCAAAGAATGCTGAAAAACTATTCCAGATACCTATAACTACAGCAGAGAAAGCAGAAGTGGAGGATAGAATGATGAGATACGAAAAGAGAGTGAAACGACTAGAGGAGAGAATGGAAAAGCAGGAAGCAGAAATAGAGGAACTTAAGAGTAGGAAAGAGGCTGAGTTTAAAACACTTGAAGCGCACGTACCTAATATGGATAGTAAACTGAAGAGCTTAATAGGAGAGTATGCTAGAATAACACCGTCATGCGGAGGGTACATAATAGAAATACAAGACCCCCTAAAGTTCCCGTGGAGAGATACTATAGTCACACTATCTAATAATGGATACAGGACTATATTAGAGAGGAGAAAAGAGCACTATATAATCCGTGCTGAACCCATGAGATAATAACACAAGTTCTATATACCTCATTAGAGGGGAGATAGTGGTATATGTAATAGGAGTAGATCTAGGTGCCACTAATCTAAGAGTGGCTATTGCAGATGAAAATGGTCTTTTAGTCAAGGTCTCAAAGCCTACTATAAGAGAGGGTAAAGGGATAGACGTAAGTAGACAGATTATAACAATGGTGAATGAAATACTCGAAAAAACAGGTATAAGCATAGATGAGATAGAGGGGATAGGAGTAGGATCTATAGGACCTCTAGATCTAAAGAGAGGGATTATAATAAATACACCCAATCTACCCTTCAAAGAAATCCCTATAGTCAAACCCTTGAGAAGGGAATTTAACAAACCTGTAGTACTTCTAAACGATTGTACTACAGCAGTAGTAGGTGAACGATATTTCGGATATGGTCGTGGCCTGGATAATATAGTGTACATCACCATAAGTACTGGTATTGGTGGGGGAGCATACGTCGATGGACATCTCCTACTGGGAAAGGATGGCAATGCTGTAGAAATAGGACATATGGTAGTCGATTTTGAGGGAAGACTGATGTGTGGCTGTGGTAAAGCAGGACATTGGGAGGCATACTGTTCTGGAAGAGGGATACCTAACCTTGTGAGAATGTATCTCAGGGAGAAGAAAGTAGAGAAGACAGAGATACTGAGGTTAGTGGAGGGAGATTTAGATAAAATAACAGCTAAAACTCTTTTTGATGCTGCTAGACTGGGAGATGACATAGCCCTAGAGATAGTAGAGCTAATTGGAAGGCTAAACGCTATAGGAATAGCAAATGTTATAAACGTATACGATCCAGAGCTTGTAACCATAGGAGGATCTGTAGCTCTCAAGAATAAGGAGCTCATATTAGAGCCTATTAAGAGAAATGTAGGAGAATATGCTATAAACAGAATACCGAGAATAGACCTCACTCCTCTACAAGGGGATATAGTGCTATATGGAGCGGTAGCCTTAGCTCTTGGACTTGAGAAAATAGAGTAGAGTGTCAGGTGCTCTCGATAGTACTACTAGCCATTAGAGTATTAAGGAAGAGTGTAGTATTAGGAGAGGTATGTCGAGTAGAAACAGCACTCTAATAGTAGCAGAAAAAGATAGTGTCGCAAGAGCATTTGCCCAATACTTATCCGAAGGCAAATACAAATTGAGTAGAATAGGAAGGGTTAAAGTATATACATTTGAAGTAAAGGGTGTAAGATACTTCTCTCTAGGATTGAGAGGACATCTAATGGACTATGACTTTCCTGAAAAATATAGAGTGTGGCATAAGGTTAATCCTAAGATACTTTTCGAAGTTGAACCCGTAAGGATATTTAGAAAGGAGACATTCGATTGTGTAAGGGCGCTCAGATATCTGGCGAGAAGGGTTCAAAAGGTCATACTAGCTCTGGATGCTGACATAGAGGGGGAGGCTATAGCCTTTGAGGTAATGGATATAGTTAAGAAGGTGAATCCACAAGTAGTGTTTGAAAGAGTGTGGTTTACAGCTATTACAAAAGAGGATATAATATCCTCCATGAGAAGTCCCAGAGAACCTAACCGATTATGGGCATTGAAATCATTCAGTAGGATGAAGATAGATCTAGTTATAGGTGCTGCCTTCACAAGAGCTCTAACTCTACTGGTGAAGAGTAGAACTAGAGGATTACTGAAAAAGGGAAAGTTCCTAAGCTATGGACCATGTCAAACTCCTGTCCTCTATCTAGTGGTTCAGAGGTATAGAGAGAGGTTAAAGTTCAAAAGAAAGAAGTACTATGTAGTAGAGGTTAGTATAGATGCTAGAGGAAGAATTATAACGCTTCGTTCAGTGGATAAATTCAGCGATAAGAAAAAGGCTGAAGAAATAGCAAAAATAGTTAATGAAATAGGAATTGGAAAGATAGTAGAGGCAGTATATGAGAGAAAGAAGAAGTATCCTCCTATTCCACTTAATACTATTGAACTGGAGAGAAGAGCTAGTAGATTCCTTAACATTCGTGCAAAGACCACTCTAGATATAGCTGAGGATCTCTATAGAGATGGACTAATATCATATCCGCGGACGGAGACTACAATATATCCACCAACTCTAAACTTAAGGAAGTTAGTATTAAAGTTCAGTAGAAATCCTGAGTACGGGAGATACGCTAGGAAAATAATGGAAATGAGACTTAAACCTACTTCTGGAAGCAGTGATGATAGAGCTCACCCCCCAATATATCCCATAAGACCTGCTGTAAAGGAATATGTAGTGAAAAAATTCGGTAGTAGGGGCTGGAAAATCTATGATTTAATTGTTAGGCACTTCTTAGCCACCCTAAGCCTACCTGCTGAAGTAGAGGCTCAAGAGCTTATTGTGAAGGTAGGTAAGTATAGGTTTAGAACAAAGGGATTAGCTATCCTAGATAAGGGATACCTAGAAGTGTATCCCTATGAACTTCCCATAGAGAAGAAATTACCTAGACTCAGTAGAGGCGAGTATGTAGATATACTTAAGGTGAGAATAGTAGAAGAGAAAACTAAACCCCCTCCTTATCTATCGGAATCGGAGCTACTCAAGCTTATGGAGAAGTACGGTATAGGTACTGATGCTACCATGCAAGATCATATACACACAAATGTGAAGAGGGGATACTTTATAATCAGGGGAAGACAGTGTATACCCACTCCTTTGGGAGTAGCACTAATAGACTCTCTTGAGAAATACGTTCCAGAGATAGTTAGACCTGAGGTAAGGGGGAGTATGGAAAGAGAATTAAAGATGATACAGATGGGATTGAGTGATCCAAAGAAGACATTCTATGATATGAGATCTAGGTTTCTCAAGTACTTCGAGAAATTCGAAAGAGCGAGGAGTAGTATATCCCATGCACTAATAAACGCTCTATACGAACTCTATCGAGGAGTGAAGGTAGAGAAGGTGGAGTCTACTGGCTTTACTCGTGCATCTGAATTAATGGAGGAAAAATAGTTATAACCACTTGCTTATCCAATTGAAAGCCTTCTTACCACTAAACATATGTCCTCCTTCGAATATATCTATATCCAGTCTGTCCTCTGCTCCCAAGAGTTTATAAACTCTCTTTAATTTCTCAAATTCTTCAAGGACTACTCGATAAGTATATAGGGGGTCTCTAGTACCGTACTCTATTAGAAGTGGACGTGGGGCTATCAATGCTATAATATCTGAGACATCCGCATAGAGTCTTATTCGAGGGATGTACTGGCATATACAACATGATCTCTCGATCAACATATCCCTAAAGGATCCAAAGTATCCACTGACTACGGCGACCTTTACTCTATCATCTAGAGCAGTAGTATAGACGGTCCAGGCTCCACCCCATGAGAGCCCTATGCATGCGATCCTCTCGCTATCTACTTCAGGTAGACTTTGTAGATAATCTATAGATCTCATAGCATCCCAAACTCTTAACCCCACTATGGTCCTTCCTAACAGTATGGCCATCTTAAAACCCCAGTCACAGTTTACTCTATCCTTGGAAAGTTCTCCGAAAGTTCTACCATCGGGTGCTAGTACGATATAACCACGTCTAGCGAACTTGTAGGCATAATCGTAGTTGTACTTAGCAATGTAAACTTGGTACTCTACTTCGTTCTTCACTAGACCTACGACATCTTCCTTTCCTCTTCCATGTCCATGAAATGCTACAATTGCTGGCAGCTTTCCCTTGACTTCCCTGGGTAGTAGTAGGTATGCTGGAACCGAGAAATTCTCCTCTACATCATATATTACCTTTCTGATAACAATACCTCCTCTTTCGAATTCCTCTAGGATCTCAGGGTTGAGCGGTACTTTTTCATCGGGGAGTTCTCCGAGAAGTTTCCATAGTTTTTCCCTTAGCTTTATCCTCCACTCCTTCCACTCTTCAATACTCTCTGCTCTAAATCTGTATACTGGTTCAGTTCTGGATTCTAGCTCTCTAAAGTATTCCAGTAGTGAAAGATTTCTCATGCTATAGATTTTAGGTTAGAAGCTTAAAATAGTATTTATACACACTACCCTAGCACCCTAGAATTTATTAGCTGAGTTATAGTTTTAAGGCTCTAAGTTTAGTGTAGAATGTGATAATTAAGAACTATGAAGAACTAGTTGGGGTCGGAGGTAAGGCTGTAGAAGTAGTACTCAAGCTCTTTGATGAAGGTATAAGAAGAGCAGATCCCTACAGTACTATACTCGAAAAGGTGCATATCGAGGATCATATACTGAGTATCCACGATGTGAAAGTAGATCTACGCGATATAGAGAGGATAGTAATCGTAGGTGCTGGCAAGGCCAGCGGAAGAATGGCTGAGGCCATGGAGAGTATCTTAGAGGATAGAATATCAGATGGAATAGTACTAGTTCCTAGGGAGGAAGCTAGACGACTCAAACATATAGTACTCTGGGGCTCTGATCACCCTATACCATCAAAGAGAGGTGTAGAGGGCGCTAGACGTATTGTAGATACCGTAAGTAAACTGAGTGAACATGACTTAGTGATAGTACTCCTATCGGGTGGTGCCTCTGCTCTCATGCCATTACCCTATTCTAATATTGATATAGATGATCTGAGAGAGCTCACGGAGCAATTACTCAAGTGTGGTGCTGATATCAGAGAAGTCAATGCTGTTAGAAAGCACATCTCGATGATTAAAGGGGGATGGTTAGCAAGACATGCCTTTCCAGCTAGGGTAATCTCTCTCATAATATCCGATGTGGTAGGAGATCCTATAGACGTCATAGGATCTGGACCTACAGCACCAGACACTAGTACCTTCGAGGATGCCGTATACGTACTCAAGAAGTACTCCATATTCGATAAAGTCCCAGAGAGTATCAGACAACATCTACTAAAAGGATGTAGAGGTGAAATTCCTGAAACCCCTAAACCAGGAGATGAACTCTTTAAGAAGGTGGATAATCTGATAATCGCTAGTAATAGAGAAAGTCTAAAAGCTATGTGTAGATTAGCAAAATCCATGGGCTTTAACACCTTAATACTCTCCTCTACTATTGAAGGAGAGGCTAGAGAAGTGGGTAAAGTTCTCTCCTCCATAGCCAGGGAAGTATACAGATGGGATTACCCCATACCCAAACCAGCGGTTATAGTCTCTGGCGGAGAAACTACTGTAACCGTTAGGGGTAAGGGATTAGGTGGTAGAAATCAGGAACTCGTTCTCTCAGCAGCAAAGGGAATAGATGGTTTAAAGAATGTAGCCATAGGATCCATAGGTAGTGATGGAATAGATGGGGTAACTGATGCAGCTGGTGGAGTAGTAGATGGAAAGACTATTAGAGACTCAATAGAGCTAGGAATAGATATTGAAGAGTACCTAGCCAATAACGATAGTTTTCATGCTCTTCAAGCGCTAAAGAGGTTGATATATACTGGTCGTACAGGCACAAATGTAAATGACTTTCAAGCCATAGTAGTCTTAAGGCAGAGTACACTACACTAGTATTTGAAACGGTAAATCAACTTTCATTCATGCTATAGACCATATACCACTAGCTCATTATCCTCAATGAGGCTCTATAGAGTAAGTAGGGTCACAGTAGAAACATCCTTTAGGATTATTAAACTACTTATATTCACCAACTCCCTTCTGGAAACATTAATATACTGTACATATATAGTACTGACATGAGACTGTGGATAGCTAAATTACCTATGAAAAAATATGATGAGGTCATAGAATACCTACTCGATTTAGGATTTACTGATGTAATAGTGGGATATAATTTAGGTCAGGTGATAGCTGTAAAGGACAGGGGAATGAGAGCTCACTTTCTCGTAAAGCCTTTTAGACTGACCAAAGACCAAATTGGTAGGCAGTATGCACTCGAAGATCCCCTTGGAAGGAAACATATATGGAATGGGATGGGGTGTCCTAACCACCCAGAACTGAAAGAGAGGAGCCTAAAGTTTATTGAGGAGATAATGTCAGGCTATGAGATCAATGGAGTAGTGCTCGATGGAGCGAACTTTCCATCTTTCACCAATGGAATTAACACTTTCACTACCTGTTTTTGCGAGCACTGTGAAAATAAGGCTAAGGAAATGGGTTATGACTTCAAAAGAATGAAAGAAGATGTAGAGGGTCTCCTAAAGGAAGCCTATAGACTCTCTGAGTTCCTACCGATATTTACAGCATTTGACTATGGAATTCCACCCATCCTCTCTACACTAATAGAATACCCAGGGGTTATTGAATGGCTCTCATTCAGAAGTGCATGTATTGTAGAGTACACTAAGGAGATGTTCAACGTAATCAGTTCCTTTGGTAGAAATGTAGAATATGGAGCAATACTCTTTCCACCGACTCTAGCATGGTTAATCGGTCAAGATTACCACCAACTCAGCTATTACCTGGACTTTATCCAACCCATAATATATAGATCTGGCACTTCTCCCAGCTGTCTTAATTTCGAACTGTATTCTCTCATAGGTGAACTACTAAGGCTTAACAGGGATTTAGATGAAGAATCAGTAATGAGGTTTGTCTACTCTCTTTTCAACGTCCTTCACTACAATCCTCCATCTGATCGTGAAGAACTTAGAGAGAAGGGCCTATCCTCGGAAATGCTCTCATATGAGTATCTTGCAGCGAAAGAACTGGTAAGAGAGAGAATTCCCGTATACCCGAGAGTTGAGATAGGAGATGAGGAGATCGTGACCTCTATCAAAAATTTGAAAAAACAACACTTAGAAGGGATTAGTATTACTAGTTATGAAGCTAAATTGAAGAGCAGATTGGAGGAAGTGGTAAAAATCATAAAACTAACTACTTAATCATCTTCAATATCCTCAGTACTCGTGGTAGTAATTCCCATCCGTGTTTTATAAAACCAAGAGATCCCTTAGCACCCATTCTCTCCGTGAACTTAGGTAGACCGTCTCCTTCCTCTTTTGGATTATAGAGCATCACTACTACGGGGTCATCTGTATGAGCGCCTAATAGGTAAGGTGTTGCATGGTCTGAGGTTACTAGTAGTGAAGTTTCCTCAAGAGACACTTTCTCTAGTAATCCTCTAAAGAAGTGACTATCTATCAATTCTATAGCCTTAATCTTTCCCTCTAGATCCTTATCATGTGCTGGCTCATCCGGACCCTTCAAGTGTACGTACACTACATCGCATCGAGCTAGGAGCTTCAGTACCTGGCTTAGCATAAGGTGATATCTCTCTATCTTTGTAATGCCCTCTACAGACACCTCCTCCATCTCCATTCCCAGTAGTCTTGCTATACCTCTCTCCACGGGCATCTCGACTACTGCACCGAATACTAGTCCAAATTTCTCTTTAAGTGTCTTGATATCTGGGAGTCTATTACCAGCGTCTCTGAGGAGTATCGCATTAGCCTTAAGTTTTCCTCGTCTACTTCTAGCCCTATTTATCTCATGATCATTTAATATCGCTATAGCCTTTCTGGTGAACATATTAACTAGGTGTGCAGTTCTCCTAGCTTCTTCTGAATCCTCTAGCGGTATACACTCTTTTATTTTAGCTTCAAAATCCCTTACAGCAATAGAGATTACTCCTCTCTTGACATATGCTGGATCTGTATTCTCAACCTCATCGGAAAGCTTAAAACTTTTGCTCCCTACTACCACAACAGCTCTATGACCTACTGTGGCCTTCACTCTTATATATGCATCATACTCCTTAAACTCCATACCATCTAGAGCTCTTGCGAGCTCATGGGCTTCATAGCTAGTAAGATCCCTACCACAGCGTCTATCTATGATGCTCATCGTCTTAGGATCTACAGTTGCAAAGTTTGCTCTAAAAGCTACTTCGTACTCATCCCTTATACGGATGCCAGCTCCTAGAGCCTCCAGAGGACCCCTGCCAGTATAGTACCTGTGGGGATCGTAGCTTAAGAGAGATAGGACAGCTGAATCACTCTCAGGAGCTATCCCTCTGCTTACAGGGTACATGAGGCCTAGCTTGGATTTAGCGACTAGAGAGTCTATCACTGGTGTCTCAGCCAGTTCGAGGGGAGTGGGACCGTCAGGTCTATCAGCCGCTCCATCTATCACTATGTACAGTAATTTCATCTTAACCCTCGACTACTAATTAACAGTAGTTACTTATTAATCATGATACAGACGAGTAGAACTCTTACATACTCTCCTGTCGATAGCTAAGATGGCTGGTTAGAGTTGGAGGCTAGATCGAACACAGTACCTATGAGAGTAGCGATAATCCCGATTTTCCCTCAGAGGGATAGGGATAAAGGACTAGTGGCACAACCCGTGCTCTTAAGCGGGGTGAATGTCAATGAAGAGCACTCGAATCTACCTCATTAACTCGTTTAAACAATTCTTGATGATCAAGTAGTACCTCATACGATAAGTTATTTTTCCTCAAAAATTCCTTAAATACTCTATCCTGGGATAGAAGATATAGGTTATTCTCAACTGCTATTCCGTACAGTAGGTTATCGATCATATCCCTATGTCCTAACATTCTCAGACGGTATGCTTCACGTAGAGCTTTCAGCCCAGGAGCTATATTGGTGAAAGTCTCGTATAACGATTCAATAATGCTTTCAAAGGTCTCAGGAGTTAATTCAATATTCCTATCTCTATACTCCTTTTCCACCTTTGGTATTATCTCCACCCATATGATGTCTGTATAGAAAAAAACCCACTAACCTTCTTATCCTGAGCCTTTCCAACTTTAGGAGATTTTCATCTCCTAATCCAATAACCTTAATCCCAAATGCAGGTAATATATATGTAGAATCAACTAGTACTCGGATGATCTCATTCATAGAGTTCCCTCTGTAGTTCCTCGGATTCTTTCTCAAACTCCTCGACTGATATTTCGGCTATTTTCCGGCTACTTGCTCCCAATACAAAAACAGACTTTAATGGCTTAATAACTATACACTCGTCCTCTATGGTCAATATCAAATCGCTATTCTCATCTATACCTAACCTCTTCCTAACCTCAGCAGGCAGATATAGAATCCCCCTCCTCCCCATCTTAACTTTAAACCTCGTATACGTCAGGCATATCACCCGTAAAGGTCTAGATATTAACCATTATTCTAGAATATAAGTTTTTTCTAGATTTTCGTTCAGAACTAGAAAACTTTAACGACTGAGAAATGATAGGCCTCTGAGCCATGGTACACCATTAGGGGAGGTTTTTCTATTTAAGTGGAAGACATAACGTAGATGTACATTTTAATATCAGACATTATCTAAAATGTGTTGAGATTAAAAGTAAGGGGTATCGCAAATCATTGGAGATATACGGTAGTACAATGGATGCATGAAATTAAAGACATCTTAGAGAGAGAATACGGTATAGAATTAAGGATCGAAGAGGAAGATGGTACTAGCAAGCTTCCTGAAGTCTATCTTGAGAATAAGCTCATCCTTATAGGAGTACCGGGTGAGGAGGGATATCTGATAGAACTCATAAAGCCTGTAATAGAGGAGTATTTGAGTAGATACAGGAAGTAGATCAATAGGATAGCTTAGACAAATTCTGAAGTACGTGTAGAAACATACATATTGACTAGACACATAGCCTTTCTTGTGGATATTGAAAGCTTAGTCCTAGAACTTAAACGTAAAGACTCTAGACTACTTGCTACACTTGCGGAGATATATGGAGAGGATATGGTCGAAGAGAAGCGTAGTCTATACCTAAGTCTACTCGAAAAGTTTATTGATATATTTGGCTATGAGGGGAATATAGTCATATCTAGAGCTCCTGGTAGAGTCAATCTCATGGGTAGACATGTAGATTATATAGGAGGTCCTGTTAATCCCATAGCTACGCACTATGAAATTATATCCCTTGTTAGAAAGAGAAATGATGATAGAGTTGTACTCTATAATACAGATCCCAAGTATAAACCCTTTAGTTTTAGAATATCTGAAGAACTGCCAGAGAGAAAGATTAAAGACTTAAAACAGTGGGATGACTGGACTAGTAAAGAGCATGAAATGAGATTGAAAAGAGGGGAGAAGTACGAGTGGGGAGATTACATAAAAGGGTTGATAATATACCTTCAGGACTACTATAGGTCTCCAAGTGGTGAAATTCTTAAGAGAGTTGGTGGTATAGATGCTTTAGTACATGGTGATATACCACCCAAGAGAGGTCTTAGTTCAAGCTCAGCACTTGTGGTATCCATAGCTATAGCGTTAAGAGAACTGTTTGATCTAGATATACCACTAGGTGAGTTCATAGATAGAGTGGGCTACTCCGAATGGTATAGACTCACCCGTGGTGGTACAGCTGATCATGCTGCTATAATACTCTCAAAAAGAGGACTTGTATCGCACATAAAATGTCTACCTACCCTACCAGAAGAGGTCTCATATGCGCCATTTCCAGAGGAATATGAGGTTATAGTCATAGATTCAGGATTTGAGAGACCAGATACTGAGGATGCCATAAACTATCTTAGAGTGACTGCTGCCGAGTACAGAATAGCCGTACTCCTAGTAAAGAGCAGGTTTAAAGAGTACAGCGATAGAATCATGCTACTTAGGGATATAAGCGTTGAAAATCTTAAAGTTGGTCTTGACAGAATATATGAAATAATAAAGTCACTACCCGAAAGAGCTAGTAGGAAAGACCTCAGGAGAATGTGTGCAGAAGAGTACCTAGAGGAATTAGGGATAATATTCTCCAACCATAAAGAACCCCCACAAGGCTATAAAATCAGACAAAGGGCACTATATGGGCTAGCAGAGATCGAGAGATCGAAAGTATTCCCTCACCTACTCAAAATAGGGGATATAGCAAGCATATTTAAACTTATAAAGATATCTCACGATGGTGATAGAGTAGCTAAATTCGATAAATGGGGGAATAGAGTAGAGTGGAATCCATCGATATTCAGTACCGATGAGAGACTAAACGAATTAATAGAGATGGTAAAGAGGGGAGTCCTAGAGAAGGCACAGCTCTATTGGCAACCGGGTGGTTATGAGAGGAGTATAGAGCCTATAGACTATATGTGTGATATGATACACTATCATCTAGAGGGATGTGCTGAGGCACAACTCATGGGAGCAGGTCTAGGAGGAGGAGTGCTATGTATTACTAGGAAAGATAAGATCAATTTGTTGAGAAGGATACTTGAGGATACTTATTACGACAGATATGGAATGAGACCCCAAATGCTGTCTGTTGAGCCTAGCTATGGTGCTTGTATACTCTGTAGGTAGGACTATGTAGGTGGTGGAGGTGGTGGTAGAGGTGGTACTCTAGTGGCTGCAGTCTCGCCAGCAGCTGTCATAGCCTTTTTGAGAGAGCTGTACTTTATGTACCAGAGTATCGCTATCACTATACCCACTATTAGTATAAGGAGAATACCTATAATGATTCCTATCAGTGCGAGTGAAGACATCCTTATGGTGTATAAATACCTAAGGTTATTGTCCTCTTGAGTTATCCTAATTCTAGCCCTATTCCAGGAGTCCTCATAGATTAATACTCCCGCCTCTGCTACCTCAAAACTATAGCCTCTAGCATGTAGATCTTTGTATACTTCTTTTACAAAGTCTTCAAGGACGGGGCCTCTATCCTCATAAAGTCTACTGTATCTAGTTACTGTTATTACCATACAGATCACCTAGATGTTAAAGTTTAATTATATGTATTTAAATAATTAACGGTGGTACATTGAGTAAAGCCATCCCGCGTAGTAAGATAATAGGAATGCAGGTATACACTCCAAGTGCTAGATTGGTTGGTACTATAAAGGATTTTGGACTAATACCAGGAGAGAGTAGAGTATCCTTAATAGTAGAAACTGTATGGGGAAAGAGTATAGAAATAGACTGGACAGATGTGTCAGCAGTAGGAGATATAGTACTACTAAAAACGGATATGGAGATCCCGGAAGTGCCCGCTAAAAGAACTCCTACACATGAAGAGAGAAAAATATGTCCAACCTGTGGAAAACCTGCGACATGGATTGAGCAATATAAGCGTTGGTACTGTTATAATTGTAGAAAATATTTATAGTACGGAGGAATACTATTTGGAGATAGCGGTTAATTAATCCCTATTGAAGAACAGTTTTTTAATAGCCCTATGAAGTGGTGGATACAGTATACCTCTCTCTGTTATTATTCCTGTTATCAGGTTAGGAGGAGTTATATCAAATGCGTAGTAAATAGCGTCTACACTCTCCGGTGTGATCCTACGCCCGTATATGTAAATGACCTCTTCACCGGGCCTCTTCTCTATGACAACATCCTCTATTCCTCTCTTAATATCTAGTGTACTCGTAGGGGCTACTGGATAGAAGGGTATTCCTCTCTCCTTACATACTAGAGCTAATAGGTAAGTACCTATCTTGTTTACTAGATATCCATCCCTAGTTATTCTGTCAGCTCCTACAAAGGCTATATCCACTTTTTCCTTTAAGGTCACTATACCAATAGAGTTATCCGTAATCACCTTTACTGGAATACCAGCACGACTTAGTTCAAAGGCTGTCAGTCTAGCTCCTTGGAGATATGGTCTAGTCTCCATTACTATGACTTTTATAGACTTACCTCTTTCTACTGCCGCATATATGGGAGCTGTGGCAGTACCATAGTACCCTGTAGCTAAGGAGCCCGCATTACATACTGTGATGACGGTATCCCCATCCTCTAGAAGTTTTTCTCCTATTTCACCCATTTTTCTATTTACCTCCTCATCTTCTCTCCATATCTTTAGTGCTTCATCTACAACTACTCTCACAACTTCATCTACAGTAGTGGCCTTAGTAGCTCTCTTCCTAATTCTCTCCAGTGCCCAGAATAGGTTTACGGCAGTTGGACGTGTAGATGCGAGAAGTTTACTTGCTTCATCTAAGACTTTAAAGGCCTCAGTAAGATCCTCTGTTTTGAGGTTTTTGACTGCTAATGCTAATCCCATAGCTGCTGCTATACCTATCGCAGGTGCACCTCTTATCTCCATGTCCTTTATGGCTTTTGCTACTCTTCTATAGTCCTCTGTCTCTATATACTCGATCTTATGAGGTAATTTTAATTGATTTAGAATTCTAACTTTTCCATCAACCCACTCTATGGTTCTGGGGATATTCAACATATCATCATCCTATTAATAGTAGTTATTATATACTTAATAAAGCACTCTTTGACATTCTGACCCATATTCGATCTGATCTCTTGTGGTTGAAGGATCTGTGAATTGAGTTATCTTATTATTTTCAGAGTGATGCTACTCTAGAATGTTGACTTCGTCGATCGCATTATCGCAGTTTAGATCAACTCCCTCGACAACATGTGCTATTACACTATTGTCATAGCGGTTTCCATCAGCTATTTTATTTGGATATCTGTTTAGAGCTATTATTGATGCGATAGTACCACATGTACTCTTGCCAGCTATTAAGAGTAGATCTAGATTTTCATTGTATGGGTTTGATATCAATTCAATTACTCCATTTACTTCTTCAGTATAAACTTTTCCAGAGAGAGTACTAACTATATTATTACCACTCTCTATACTGAACTTTATTGGTAAAATGTCATTTATTTTATATGTTATCATATTGACCATGGGATTACCTAGGAGTATTACATTACTAGAGCTTAGATCTTCCTTAGTCACTTCAGTATCTAGCTTAACGTTTAGTATATCGTAACGATTTGAGATAATACCTAATTTGAATACGGTCTCTATTATCATATAGTGATCTTTTCCCCTACACATGAACCTTCCATGAGGTTCAGGGTTGCTGAGTACTAGAGTTATTTTCTCCTCTCTTCCTAAAATCTCCACGAGAAACCTGGGAAGTTTTTCAATTGCCTCAGTATGTTCTTCTCTAGTTTTTAGGAGTATAGCAAAACCTTCAGAGGATAATTTGATGAGTCTAGCCATTCTTCTACGTAGTCTAACCCTTTTAGCCTCTTCTACTAGTCCTGTCTCTTTTAGAACCTTAATGTGATAGTTCGCCAGCTGTTGACTTATGTTGAGCTCTTCTGCTATTTGCTGAGAATACATAACCTGCTCTGATAACATCTTGAGTATCTTTATCCTGAGGGGGTGGGAAAGGGCCTTAAAATATTTTTCACTATCTATTAAACTAACAATCCCCTTGATCTTATTAGTACTAGGGTCTAATATTATGCACTTCTTCAAATGAACACCCCCTTAGGCTTTAGGGGGATCTTCTAAAAGGTAAGCTATCTACCATATAAGCTTCTCCTCTGATCTATTATAATAATGTCTTGAACATACTCAATTTATAAAGTATAAAGTTGATTTAAATAATAATAATATTAATTATTTATTCATATTA